>Ga0136846_1226266_pt1 | contig 24056 bp, 23 predicted proteins | sample HopSoiMetagenom2_FD_96841 | JGI IMG/M metagenome (GOLD analysis project Ga0136846, IMG submission 96841) | Grasslands soil microbial communities from Hopland, California, USA - 2 Assembly 2016 (version 4) | ecosystem: Environmental > Terrestrial > Soil > Grasslands | place: USA: Hopland... | reverse complement strand
CGTCGTGAGCGGCGGCGTGGTGAAGCGCGAGAGCCGCAGGTCGTCGAAACCGACGACGGAGACGTCGTCGGGAACCCGCAGCCCCGACTCCGTCAGGGCGCTGATCACCCCTACCGCCGAGAGGTCGTTGGCCGCGAAGACGGCCGTGAAGGGGTACTGCGCGTCCTGCAGGAGCTCCTTGGTCGCGACGTAACCCCCCTCCTCGGTGAAGCCGCCGACGGCGACGAGCTCCGGATCCACCGCGTACCCGAAGGAGTTGTGGGCGTCGGTGTATCCCGCGATCCGCTGTTCGCTGATGCGAAGCTCTGGGACACCGGAGACATGAGCGACGCGGCGGTGCCCGAGCGAGAGCAGGTGGGCAGTGGCGAGGCCGGCTCCCCGGCGGTTGTTGACCTGGACGAGGGGGACGAGGGTGGAATCGATGTCCCGGTCGAGGCAGACGATCGGGAGCCCGTCCCGGACGAAGCGCGTGATACGCGGCGGCGGCAGCACCAGGCCGTCGACGAGCACGCCGTCGACCTGCTTGGCGCGCAGCAGCTTCAGGTAGGCGTCCTCCCGGTCCGGGTCGCCCTCGGTCGTGCAGAGCAGAATCGTGTGGCCCGCTTCGAGCGCGCGTTCCTGGACCCCGCTGACGAGCGCGGCGTAGAACGGGTTCGTGATGTCCGGCAACAGCACGGCGATCGTCTGTGAGGAGCGGGTGACGAGGCTGCGGGCCGCCGTGTTCGGGTGATATCCGAGCTGCTCGACCGCGTCGTCGATCGCGCGCCGCGTCGCCGGCGCGGTCTGCCCCGTCCGGTTGAGCGCACGCGAGACCGTCGCGGTGGAGACGCCTGCCAGCCGAGCCACGTCGTAGATCGTCGGCTTCGGCTTGCGCACGCCCCGAGCCTACCGTAAGCGCTTCCTGAAACCGCTTACAGCGGTGTGGCGTTCACGCTGCGGGCGGCGCTGTCGCGCCGTGCGGGAGCGCTCGTACGGACGTTGCCGTTTTCGGCGCCCGCGTGCCCCCACCGTGCCGGCCGAGCACCAGCCCGAGCGGCAGCAGCGCTGCCAGGGTGAGCCACGGCGCGAGGGGCAGCGACGTTCGCCGTCCTACCAATGCGCGAGAGGAGCCCGAGCCGAAGAAGGATCGGGCGGCGCGCGCCGCGGCCGGCGCGTCGTGCTCGCCGAAGACGCGGCTCCCGACGCTCAGCCTGCCGAGTCCGATGAGCGGCGCCGTGCTCGACGGCGTCGGGACGTACCCGGCGGAGACGCCGCGCACGAAGACGCGCTCGGCGCGCCGCCAGAAGCGGACCACGAGCAGGTCGGTTCGCGCGGTGTGCAGCGACCGGGCGACTTCTGCAGGTGTGTACGGCTGCGATTCGCCGTCGGTCAGCAGCACGAGCAACCGGCGATCGGCCTCCGGGGCGAAGCCGCCTGTCCCGGCGAGCTGCGACAGCACGCTGTACGACGTCGCGAGCGGCACGGGCGTCGAGGGCGGAGGCCGGTCGACGCCGATCGCCTGCGCGATCGTCGACTCGAACGTCACCGCGTCCGAAGACGGGACGAGGTGTGGAAGGACGCGGTCGGTGAACGAGGCGACTCCGGCCGGGATGTCCGGTAGCGCGGAGCGGAGCGCGATTGCGAACCTCTTCGCACGCGCCTCCCGCGTCGGCGAGGTCGGTGACGCGCTCGCCGCCATCGAGCGCGACGTGTCGAGCACGACGTAGAGCTCTGCGTCGGTGCGGACGTCGCGGGTCTGCGAGCGGACGAGCACCGGCTGCGCGGCCGCCGCGACCAGCAGGCCACACGCAGCCGCCGTCGCCAAAGCGATCCCGAGCCGTCTTGCGAGCGGGGCCGGAGCGAGCCCGAGCAGCGCCAGGACCCTCCGCCGGCGCCGAGAGTGGAGCAGCACGGCGACCGCCGGGACGAGCGCCGCCGGCGCGGCGATCGCCGCCTCCGGCGTGAGGAAGTGGAGCGCGGGGCTCAATAGCCGATCCCGCGCCGCCTGGCCGCGCCCGCGCCGTGGCCGTGCCGGGCCGAGTGCGCCTTCTGCGCCCCGCGCTTGCCCTGCCCGCTCGGCTGTCCGCCCCGCCGGCCCCCGCCGCGCGCGAGCAGGAGCTCCAGATCGGCGGCCGCCTCCTCGTTGTCCGGGTCGAGGCGAAGCGCCTCGCGGAACGCGCCGGCGGCCGCTTTCAGGAACGCGGTCACCCGCTCCGGTTGCGCTGCCGCGTCCCTGACGGCGAGGACGCCGAGCAGGGTCTCCGCATCCGAACGGACATCCGGCGCCCCGCGCTGGGCGGCGAGCGCGGCTTCCGCCCGCGCGCGCCGGACGAACGCCGCATCGGTCCGTGCGGTCTCGTGCACCGAGTCTGCGAAGAGACGCAGAGCGACGGCGAACCTGCGCGCGTCGCCGCCGCCGTCGATCGACTCCGCAACGCGGCTGCCGTGTGTGGGCAGCGCGAGGAGCTCGAAGCCACCCCAGGCGAACGTCGCCGCTGCTGCGACCAGCACCGCGCAGAGAGCGACGAAGCCGCGCGTCATGCGGGCTCCCGCCAGGCGAGCGGCGCGTTCGTCAGCTCGTACGCGGCGAGCAGAAGCGCGATCGCCACGACGATCGAGACCGCGGCCGTGGGAAAACCGTGCGACCGGGGGACGAGCGCCGATGTGGGAGGACGGCCAACGGCGAGAGCCTTAGGGCCGAGGACGCGCCGGAACAGCGCGACGGCCGATGTGTCGTTGCCAGGCACCGCGGACAGGCGCAGCGAGATGTTCGAATCACGTGCGTAGGCGAGCAGCTCGCGCCGCATGAGCGGGGCGTCGAGAACGGCGTCGCTCACGTCGCTGACGAGGATCACGCGTCCGCGCTCGATGCCCGCGCGCTGCAGTGCGAGGCGCGCCGCGGCGAGGCCCCGTCCGATCTGCGTTCCGGCGCTGAAGCTGTCGTTCCAGGGATTGAGCGGGAGCCCGGAATTCTTCGTGCGCGCGAAGAAGCGCACGTACGCGCGCAGGTCGGCCGCGGGCGCCGTCGGCGGCACCGCCTCCTCCGTCGCATCCGAGAAGAGGACGAGCCCGGCGCGGCCGCCCTGCGCCGCGACGGCCCGCAGCGTCCGCACGATGGTGGCCGATGCTTCCGGTCCGATGCTGCCCGAGAGATCGAGCACGACCACGCTCGCCGACGTCGGGCGCGGCGAGCCATGGACGACGCCGGTCGCGAGCGCGAGCGCCGCGAGTAGGACCGCGAGGACGCCGATCGCCGCGGCGCGCAACATCAGCGCACGCCGCGCGGGCCGGCGGAGGGCGCCGGCGTCGGCCAGCGGCACCGCGCGGCTCACGCGGCCACCTCGAGCGCCGCCCGGACGAGCACCGCCAGCTCCGAGGCCACGGCCGGAGACGGGCCCCCGCTCGACCAGGCGATCCGCCGGGCGAGCGGCGCGAGCTCGCCGAAGCCGTCTCGTTCGAGTACCTGAGCGAGCTCCCCGATAGCGCCGCGGCGATCGGCCAGCGTCCCGTCCGCCGCCTCGACCACGCGCTCGAGCGCGCGTTCGAGGTCCGACGACGGCGCCTCGACCGGTTCCGCCGCGTGCCGAAGCTTCAGCGGGACCAGCGCGCCGAGCGCGAGGACGATGGCGGCGGCTGCGCCGATCGACGTCCAACCGACGGCGACCGGGTCGACGCGATACGAGCGGGCAGGCACGTCCGTCGTGTAGCGGAGCGAGGGGTGCGAGACGTCGTCGGCGGTCAGTCGAGAGGCGATCGCCGCCGGCGGCCAGAAGACGGCGAGGCGGTGGTCGCCCCAGCGGACGACTGCCGGGTGGAGGGCTACATTCGCCTGACCGCCGGCGCGCGAGCACGCTGCCGCGACGCACTGCAATCGATACGCGATCCGGATGAGCGTCGACCGCTCCGCCGACTGCCGCAAGATGCGCGGCGCGCCGAGGGGTGAGTACGGCGCGAACCGTGCGGTCGCGCGCACCTTCCGCGCATCGACACGCGTCGGGTCGACCGTGATCCTCAGCTCGGCGCGCACGGGGGCGCCGAAGAGCGCAACGCGTGGCTCGATCACCGTCTCGGCCGAGACGGCGGCAGGGGGCGCCGGGTCGGCCGCTCGGCGCGAGCGAACGACAGCGACGCTGATCACCGTTACGACCACCACCACCGCGAGGACGGGCGCGAGCCAACGTGCCGATCTCATCGCAACCTCCCGCCGCGTGCGCCCGCCCACCGCTGAAACGCGAGGTGCACGCTCGCTGCGTCCGCCGCGCCGATGCAGATGGGCTCGAGCGTGAGCGACCGCAGCCGCTCCAGCGTCGTCCGGAATCGTGCTTCATGCGCCGAGCGCAGCGCCCGCGCCTCCCGCCGCCGGATGCGCACGAGGCGCGGTCGCGATCCGTCGGCCTCGGCGACCGGGAACGGCACGCCGGCGACGTCCGGGAAGCTCTGCTCCCACACGGGGTCCTGGACGACGACGGGCACCGGATCCCAGCCGCGCGCGAGGAGCCTCCACCAGTCGTCGTTGCTCGGCGGCTCGAGGAAGTCGGAGACGACGAAGACGAAGGTTCCCTTGCCGAGGCGGGGCTTCCGTGCGAGCTCTTCGAGCGCGGGCGGCGCGCCTGTCTCGCGCTGCCACTCCTCGGCCTTCGGACGCCGGGCGGGCGGCCACCAGTCGGCGCCGGCGAGGCAGGCGACCGGTGCGCGCGCCTCGAACGCGCTGTCCACGACGAGCTTGACGATCTGGCGGACGGCCTCCCGCTTGTCGAGCCACGGGAGCGAGGCCGGGAACAGCTGCATCGACCGACTGCCGTCGAGCGCGACGACGACCCGCGCCGCCTCTTCGGCGTAGAACTCGCGGACGAAGAGCACGTCCTCGCCGCGTGCCCGCGACGCTCGTGCGGAGGCGCGGTGATCCAGGCGGCGCAGGTCGTCGCCGCGCCGGTAGTCGCGCAGGCAGACCAGCTCGGCGCCGTCACCCCGGCGGCCGCTTCGCATGTCCCCGAGCGGCGTCCCGTGGACGCGGCGCCGGGGGAGCAGAGCGATGGTCGTCGTGCGCTCGCGCACTTGGATCTAGCGTGCGAGCGACGGGGGCGGGGCCGCCGCCACGCAGCGCTCCCAGACTTGACCCACCGCATCGAGCCGTTCGAGCTTGTGCCCGACCACGCCGAACCCGGGCGCGAACAGCAGGCGATGCCCGATGACCGACGGGAACAGAATCTCGACGTCCTCGGGCTCGACGTAGCCGCGCCCGTGCACGAGTGCCCACGCCCGTGCCATGCGCTCGAGCGCGATCGATCCGCGCACGGATGCGCTCAGCTCGACGACGTCGAGCTCCCGCGTCGCGCGAACGAGCTGCACGATCCACCGCTGCACGAGCTCGTCGACATAGACCTCTGGCACTGCGTCCTGGAGCGCCCGGACCTCCCCGAGCGTGACGACGGCGTTACACGACCCCAACGGATGGCCGTGTCGCTGTTGCTGCACGATCCGCAGCTCCTCGTCCTCGGCGACGGGATAGCCCAGCGAGATCCGCACGAGGAAGCGGTCGAGCTGCGCCTCGGGCAGAGGGAACGTGCCCTCGAGCTCGACGGGATTCTCGGTCGCGATCAGGAGAAACGGGCGTGGCAGCGGCCGGGTCTCGCCGTCGACGGTGACCTGGCGCTCCGCCATCGCCTCGAGCAGCGCCGACTGCGTCTTCGGCAGCGCGCGGTTGACCTCGTCGGCGAGGAGCACATTGGCGAAGACCGGCCCCGGACGGAACTCGAACTCGCGCGTGCGCTGGTCGTACAGCGACATCCCGGTGACGTCGGACGGCTGAAGGTCGGGCGTGCACTGGATGCGCCCGGCGACCGCCCCGGTCACGCTCTGCGCGAGCGCGCGCGCGAGCACCGTCTTGGCCGTGCCGGGAACGTCCTCGATCAGGACGTGCCCGTCGCAGGCTGCGGCGGCGACGACGAGCTCGATCTGCTGCCGCTTGCCGCGCACGACCGTCTCGACGTTGTCGATCCAGCGGTGCGCGACGTCGGTCGCGGCGGCAATCGCCTCCCGTGCCGGCTCGACATCCGCGAGAGCGAGCGAGCGAGGCATCGTGGTCATGCGCGCGAACGATTACCCGCAGGAATCGGCCGGAAACCTGCGGGTGGCGGCGCCTCGCGCGCCGCCACCCGCGCGACGTGGCTCAGTTACTCAGTCGTCGTGGTGATCGTCGTTGTCGCCTTCGTCCTCGTTGTCCTTCGGGCCTTGGCCTTGCCCGACGAGCATGCCGTTGACGTCGACGTTGTCCAGCACCGCGAGCCCGAAGAAGTCGGGTCCCGTGTCCTGGCCCTCGTCGAAGACGATGTGGATCTCCTTGACGTTGAGCGACGACAGCGCCGCCGGCGATCCGACTTGCCCGAACGCGAGCGTCGATGCGCCCCAGCGGAGCCGGGTCCAGCCGGTGCTGGCTGCGGTCACGGTGCCGGGCGGCGAGTTGCAGCCGATGAAGAAGATCGCCCCGCTCTTCGTCACGATGTCGAAGCGCGGTGCGCCTGCGCCGCAGTGCGAGCCCATGGCACTCGCTGGGCCGCCGCTCTTGCGGATGTCGTAGCCGAGCTCGGTGACCGTCGACGGAACGTCCTTCAGCCGCGCGGTTGCCGCGGCGTTGTTGTTCGTCGGTCCGGTCTTCGCGAGCAAGAGGCCTTCGTTCGTCCGGTCGTTGCTGTCACCGGTGGGACACCCGGTGTCCGCGACCTTCACGGTCCCGGTCCTGCTGAAATCGGGCGGCAGGAACGCCTGGATGTCCTGCGAGGTCGGACATCCGATCCCGGACAGCCAGCCAGACTGCACGAGATGCGAGTGAGCCGGGTCGAAGACAGCCGGCTTCACGCGGTGGAAGGCGTTCGCCGCGATTGCGGCCGCGACGAAGACCAGAGACGCGGCCAACGCGCCTCCGATCGCCATACGCTTGCTCATCACCCCTCCTCTGTATGACCCTCAGGTCATGGTGCCGCGCGTCAGGACTGTACGACATCAGCGGTGGCGCGCGACGACCCGCGTGCCGGTGGCCTTGAACGTCGCATAGGCCTCGTGGCCGGCCTCGAGCCCTAGCCGCGCCAGCGACTCGGCGGTGATCTCCGCGGTCACGGGGCCGATCGCGAGACGGACGCGGTTCCCGAGCTCGGCGACGCTGCGGATCGGCGCCCGGATGACGTTCAGGGCCGAGTCGTGCGGCACCACCGACGCGACGGTGATGTCCCACGGATAGATCGCGAGCACGACCTCGCCCTCCGCCGGATCCGCGGTGCTGACGACGGTGCCGTCCTCCAGGCGAACGCGCGCGGCGCCGTTGCGCGTCGATTCGGCTCGGCCGTGCAACAGGTTCGCGCCGGTGAATGACGCGACGAACGAGTCGGCGGGCTGTGAGACGAGCTCGGCCGGCGTCCCGCTCTGGCGTAGCTCGCCGTCGACGATCACGCTCACTCTGTCGGCGAGCGCAGCGGCGTCCTCGAAGTCGTGGGTGACGAGCAGCACCGGGATGTCGAGCGCACGCAGCAGGTCGTGCAGCTCGCCGCGCACGCCCGCTTTCGTGTGCGCGTCGAGTGCGGACAGCGGCTCGTCGAGGAGCAGCACCGCCGGGTCCCGCGCGAGCGCGCGTGCGAGCGCGACGCGTTGCTTCTCGCCGCCCGAGAGCGCGGCCGGGCGGGCGCCTTCGAGGTGGGCGATGCCAAACCGGTCGAGGTACTCGCGTGCCGCGTGGCGCTGCGCGTACTCGACGTTCTGGCGGACGGTCATGTGCGGGAAGAGCGCGTACTCCTGGAAGACGAGGCCGACACGCCGCTGCTCCGGCGCCCGGTGAACGCCGCGCTCGCCGTCGAACCAGACCTCGTCGCCGATCGAGATCGATCCGGCCCGCGGCCGCGCGAGACCCGCGACGGCGCGCAGCAGTGTCGTCTTCCCCGCGCCCGACGGCCCGACGAGCGCGACCGTCCCGCCGACGGCCAGGCTCAGCTCGAGCTCGAAAGACCGAAGAGGGACGGTGACCCGGTCGAGGACGAGCGTTGCCATGTGAGTCCGATGCGGAGCGCTGCCAGCAGCACGATGCTGAACAGTACGAGCAGTGCACTCATCGCGAGCGTCGCGTCGAAGTTCCGGTCGAACTCCGCGTAGATCGCGAGCGAGAAGGTCTGCGTGACGGCCTGCAGGCTCCCTGCGAACATGATCGTGGCGCCGAACTCGCCGATGCCGCGCGCGAACGACAGCGCGAGCCCGGCGATCAGCCCGCCGCGGGCGAGCGGCAGCACGACGCGGAAGAACGTCCGCGCCGGTCCGGCCCCCAGCGTGCGGGACGCGGCGGCGAGGCTCGGATCGGTCGCCTCGAAGGCCGCGATCGCCTGCCGGATGTACAGCGGGCTGGCGACGTAGGCGACGGCGATCGTGACCGCGGTCTGCGTGAACGGGAGCGTGATGCCGAGCGCCTCGAAGCTCGAGCCGAGCAGCCCGAGGCGGCCGAAGGCTGCGAGCAGGCCGATCCCCGCCACCGCCGGCGGAAGCACGAGCGGTAGCTCCACCAGGGTCACCGCGAGCGCGTGGCCCGGAAACCGCCTGCTCGCGAGCAGGTAGGCGGTCGGCGTGCCGAGGAGGACGATCAGCAGCTGCGCGATCAGGCTCGTCTTGAGCGTCACGACGAGCGCGTCGACGACGACCGGGTTCGAGAGTTGCTCGATGAGCTTGGCGGGCGACGTGTGCGCGAAGATCGCGACGATCGGGAGCAGGAGGAACGCGAGCGCGACGACGGTCGCCGTCACGTACGCCACCGCCAGCGCGGCGCGCCGCACTACCGCGCCGGCTTGACGCGCGGGAGGAAGCCGAACGCGATCAGCTTCGCCTGGCCGGCCTTGCTCAGCACCCTATTCACGAAGGCCTGCGCGGCGGGCTTGTTCGCGCTCGACGAGACGACGCACATGCCGTACTGCACCTTCGGCTGCGCCCATGCCGGCACCTTGATCACCGTCACCTTGCCGGGAACCGTCGTCGCGTCGGTCGAATAGACGAAGCCGGCGTCCGCCTCGCCGAGCGCGACTTTCGCCAGCACCTCGCGCACGTCGGTCTCCCGGCTGACGACATTGCTCAGGACGGCTGCCGAGACGTTCATCTGCTTCAGGACCTGCAGCGTGTAGCTGCCGACGGGGACGCCGGAGCCGGCGATGACCAGCTTCACGCCCTGCTTCGAGAGGTCGAACACGCTGTGGATGCGCGCCGGGTTCGACCTCGGGACGACGAGCACGAGTGTGTTACGGGTGAACACGACCGGCCGCGAGCACAATGCCCGGGCGAAGAGCTGCGCCGGGAGCGTCGTGTTTGCGGAGGCGAAGACGTCCGCGGGCGCGCCCTGCTGGATCTGTGCGGCGAGGGTGTTCGAGCCGCCGAACGAGTAGCGCTCGGTCGTGTCGATCCGCGGCAAGACGTCCGTGAGCGACGCGGCCGCGTAGACGGTCAGCTGTACGCGCGCAGCGGCGCGCGCACCCGCTGCGAGCACGGAGAGCAGCACGAGCGCGACGAGCGCAGCGAGCAGCGGCCGGTTGCGGGCGAGCACGACGTCCTCCTTCAGCTCTGGATGATCACGTTGGTCGACTTGACGAGCGCGGTCGTCGCCATCCCGGGCTTCAGCCCCAGCTCTTCCACGGCGTCGCGCGTCACGACCGCGACGAGGCGCACGGGATCGCTCACGACGAGCTCGACCTGCGCCATGAGGCCGTCGACCTTGACCTCCGTGACGATCCCGTTGAAACGGTTGCGTGCGCTGATGTGCGCGCCGCGGGCGTCGCCGCGCACGCGGTCGATCTCGGACGCCGCGACGACCCGTCGATTGCCCGCGTCGCGCTGCACCTTGAGCCGGCCGCTCTTGTCCCAGCGCCGGCGCGTGTCGATGCTGATGCTGAGAGCGGAGGCAGCTTCGCTTGCCGTGTAGAGCTGCTTCGGCATCCTCAGCTCTCGTACCGGTCGAGGGATGCGGAGACGACGTCGATCGACAGCGCCGGGGCGAACGCGCCTCCGATCGGCGGCCGCCCGACGGCGGATGCGAGCGCGCTCAGCTGCTGCGCTTCGTTCGCGGCGATCTGCGCGAGCGGCAGCCTGAGCTGCGGCGTCTGGACGTTCCGGAGCGCGCCGAGATAGGCGCCGAGGGCGAGCGTCCCGAGCTGCTCGGCGAGCTTCACGATCGAGCTGCGCGAGGCGAAGGTTCGCGCGGGATAGGAGAAGTCGATGTCGCCGGCCGTCGTCGGCGGTTGTGCCGCCTCGTTCATCAGCGCTGCGAGCGCCGCGTAGTGCGCGGCGTCGTCGCTTCTCATGCGGCGCAGGACGGCCAGCGGGGCCGCGCCGAGCTTCTTTGCCGCGAGCGCGCGGGCCTGGAAGTCGGCCTTCAGCAGTTCGGCGCCGAGGAGGAGCCGAAGGTACGCGATGTCGCCGTCGGGAAACGTCTCCGCCGCCGCGCCGTCCGGGAACGCCGCGAGACCGGCGCCGGCGGCGACGGCGAGCGCGCCGCGGCGGAGCAGCGCGGCCCTGTCATACGCCGTGGCAATGCCGAGGTCACGGAGTTGCACGATGCGAGACAATATCGGCTTCTAGACGCGCTGTCGAGAAACGATGCCTAGGCAACGCCTGGATCTATGACCGAAACGCACGGACACGCTCGACGAGCCCGAGCCTCGACCGCTCGACCTGCTGGATCGCAAAGCCGACGGCGCGGAGATGCTCGAGCGGCTCGCGCGTGAGGTGGTCGGCGGCGAGGCGCACCGCCACCGGCTCGAGCGCTCGCTGGACTGCCCGCACCGGCCGATGCGGGCTGCGGACGTGCTCGAGGAGCAGCAGTCGCCCGCCCGCTCGCAGCACCCGGTGCGCTTCGGCGACCGCCCGGCCCGGATCGGGAATGGTGCAGAGCCCGAGCGTGCACACGACGGTGTCGAACGACCCGTCGGGAAGCTCGAGCGCCTGGGCGTCGCCGAGGCGGAGGTCGGCCTCCCGGCCCAGTTCGCGCGCGCGAGCGCGAGCCCGCGCGAGCATCTGCCCGCTGAGCTCGACGCCCGTGAGAGTGACGCTCTCGGGGTAGTACGGCAGGTTGCGGCCGGTGCCGACCGCGAGCTCGAGGACGTCGCCGCGAGCCTGGCCGCAGACCCACGCTCGGCCGTCCCCGAGGAGCGCTCGCTCGACCACACCGATCTGCCTGTCGTAGTGGGGCGCGGCGCGGTCCTGCAGCCGCCGCACGCGTTCGGTCTCGCGGTTCACGGGTCCTGCATCCTGCCCGCCGCCGGGCCTTGGCACGGCGGCGGGCCGATTGCAGGTGCTTCAGATCTTCAGGCGGTCCACTTGAAGGTCGTGAAGTCGAACTTCCCGACCGTGAACTTCGCGATCATCCCCTGGCTCGCGTGGTAGCCCGCGCCCACGTCGCAGATGAGGATGTACGCGCCCGGCTTGAGGTTCGCCGTCACGCTCTTGCCGGCTCCCGGCTTCAGCTGCGCCGTCCTGAACTTCGAGCCCGCGGGAGCGAACATCGCGACCAAGTCGTGCGGGAACTTGCCGGCGTTCTTCACCTGGAAGGTGGTCGAGCCGGGCTTCAGCTTCTTCGGCACGCCCTTGATGTGGAACTCGTTGAGCGTGACGGACACCGTCTGCGCCTTGTGGTTCCCCTGCGCGGCGAGCACGGCGGCCGGGATCGCAACCGCCACGGCAACGATTGCGATGCTTGCACGGACGATCCGTTTCTTCATCTTCCCTCCCGTCCGGTGGCTTGTGTAACTGGTACGCACCGCGCGCGCGAAGGGTTCAGAGGGTGCCCCGGGCGAGCAGCCTCGTCCCGCCCATGTCGGTGCTTCCCGCCGTCGCGAGGATCGAGATGCGCGTGCCCGGCCACGTGCTGCGGCGGCTCTTCAGGATCGCCGTCGCCCAGCCGGACTTGTTGACCTGGAGCGTCCCCAGCGCGTACGAGCCGTAGTCGCCTGACGCCCAGACGACGTATCGCTGGCCCGGCCGCGGCGCGGGGAGCCCGTGCGCCTCGAGCGCGATCGTCGTCATGTTCGCGTGGTTGATCACGTACACCATCGCCCCCGCCGTCGGCGCCTCGCGGGTGGGTGAGAGGGCGAGCGACATGGCCGCCGGCGGAGTCGGCGGCCCGCCCCCGCTGCTCCAGAAGAGCGCGACGAGCGCGAGCGTCACGGCGGCCCCGACGAGGGCGCCGCCGAGAGCGGGCACGAAGCGTCGCGGCGTCGTCCAGCTACGCCGCCGCGCGCGCGGCGCGAGCGAGGTGCCCGCGAGCAGGCGCTCTTCCGCCTCCCGCGGGAGAACCAGCGGGTCGTCGAACTGCCCGGCGCGATCGATCAGCGGAACGAGCTGCGAGAGGCGGGCGTGCTTCGCCGCGCACTCCTGGCAGTGCGCGAGGTGCGCGAAGAGCGCGTCCTGCTCCTGGTCGTCCAGTGACCCGAGCAGGTGCGCCCCGATCAGCCCCCGGACGTCCGAGCAACTGCTCACGGCGCGAGCCCTTGCTCTTCGAGCGCGATGCGCAGGCTCTCGAGTGCGTAGTAGCAGCGGCTCTTGACCGTCCCGACGGGAATCCGGAGCTGCTCGGCCGCCTCGCGCAGCTTCAGCCCCTCGAAGTGGACGAGTGCAATCACCTCGCGGTGCTCCGGCCGCAGGTTGGCGATCACCATGTGCAGCTGCCAGCGCTCCATCTCCTCCTCGACCGATCCCACCTCCGTAGCCGGCTCGGACGTCAGGCGGGCAAGCGCGGGACGCGCCTGCCGCCGGCGGTGCATGTCGATCACCACGTTCGTCGCGATCTGGTAGACCCAGCTCCGGAAGGAGCCGCGCTCCTCGTCGAAGCTCTTCGCGTTCCGCCAGACCCGCACCATCACCTCCTGCACCGCCTCCTCGGCAAGCCCGGCATCGCCGAGCCGCTTGAGGGCGAATCCGTAGAGACCGCCGCCGTAGGCGCGCAGGAGGGCGCGCATCGTCTCGTCGGAGTCGCCGGTCTTCAGCGTGTGCAGGATCTCTTCGTCTGCGGGGACCACTGACTTGGCATACGCAGCCGGCGGCCGAAGGGTTCGCGGTTAATCGCGCGCCCCCTGGGAATTCATCGGCCATGACGCTCACTGTCGGAACCGCACCGTTCTCGAAGGAGCCGGCCGGGCAGTTCAACGTCGAGGTCGACCGGTCGACGGCGACCCTGCTGTGGGACCCGGTCCCGCACCGTGTCCGCGCGCTCTTCGCCAAGGAGACCGTCGTCGACAGTGAGGGGGCGGTGCTCCTCCACGAGACCGGTCGGCTTCCCGTCTACTACTTCCCGCAGGACGACTTCCGCGCGGAGCTCCTCCAGCCATCGGACAAGTCCACGCATTGTCCGCACAAGGGCGACGCGCGTTACTGGCACGTGCAGGTCGGCGAGCGCCGTGCGCCGGATGCCGTGTGGGCGTACCCGGAGCCGATCGAGCGGGCGTCTTTCCTCGCCGGCTACGCCGCGCTCGACTGGGATTCGTTCGACGAGTGGTTCGTGGAGGACGAACAGGCCTTCGGGCATCCGCGCGACCCGTATTCGCGGATCGACGTCTACAGGACGTCGCGGCACGTGCGCGTCCTCGTGGGCGACGAGGTGCTCGCGGACAGCAGGCGCACGAAGGTCCTTTACGAGACCTCGTTGCCGCCCCGCTACTACTTCCCACCCGAGGACGTCCGGACCGAGCTGTTCGAGCCGAGCTCGCGGCGGACGCGCTGCGCGTACAAGGGCTCCGCGTCGTACTGGCATTTGCGCCTCGGCGAGCGCCGGTGCGAGGACTTCGTCTGGAGCTATCCCGCGCCCCCGCACGACGCCGAGCCGGTGCGCGACCTCTACTGCTTCTTCAACGAGCGCGTGGATCTCGAGGTCGACGGGACGGTGGGGGAGCGGCCGCGGACGCAGTATTCGCGCGACGACGACTGACTTCGGCCGCCGACGACCGTACGGCGAGCTCGGCACGTAAGCGTCGACAAACAGCTTGACGTGACGAGACCGAAGTTGTTCGGTCAAGTTTCGGTCGCCGGTCGTGTCATTTTGGTGTGAGGCGCTGTGCAGGCGACGGACTGGTTCGCAGGGGCGAGCCGTGGCGCTGAGGTACCTGTTCTTCACGAACGAGTGCGTCGGCCTCGGCCACCTACGGCGTGCGCTGACGCTCGCGGGCGCCGCGACGGAGCGCGACGCGGAAGCCACGGTGCTCATCGTCACCGGGGCCCCGATCGAGCTCGCGCATCCGCTGCCGCCCCGCGTGGACACGATCAAGCTCCCGCTCCTCGCCCGCGACAGCGTCGGCGAGCTACGCGCCGGTCGGCTCGGGATCAGCCTGCCCGACACCCGCGCGGTACGGTCCCGCGTCGCTCTCGCCGCGGCGCAATCCTTTCGCCCGGAGGTGGCCGTCGTCGACAAGGCGCCGCTCGGGCTCGCCGGCGAGCTCGCTCCGGCGCTCGAGTGGCTGCACGAGGCGGGGACGAAGCTCGTCCTCGGCCTGCGGGACATCGCCGATGCACCTGCGCGCGTACGGCGAGAGTGGAGCCCGCGCGTTCGCGCGCAGCTCGAGCAGCTCTACGACGCGGTGCTCGTGTACGGCCCCGACGGCAATCGGCACGACGCGCTCGCGTGCCTCGGGCTGAACACCGAGCTGCTCGTGCACCATGTCGGCTACATCGCGTCGAGACCGGCCGACCGCCCGACCGACCTGCCCGAGGAGTACGTCCTCGTGACCGCGGGCGGAGGCGCGGACGACGCTCGGTTGATGGCGACGTTCCTCGACGCTCTCGAGCTCGAGCCGTTGCCCGTGCTCGGCCTCGTGGTGACGGGGCCGCTCATGCCCGAGGCTGAGGTGCGAGCGCTGCGCGCGCGTGCCAGGCCGCTGAACGTGGTCGTCGAGACGTTCCGACCCGGCCTGGACGGCGTGATGGCGGGCTCGCGCGGCGTTGTGGCGATGGCGGGCTACAACACCGTGTCCGAGCTCCTGCGCACGGGCTGCCCCGCGCTCCTCGTCCCTCGCATCGGCCCGAGCCACGAGCAGGCGCTGCGCGCCGAGCTGCTGCGCGAGTCGGGCCGCGCGCAGGTTCTCTACCCCCACGAGCTCGAGCCGCACCGCCTCCGCTCGGAGCTGTCACGGCTGCTGGCGACGCCGGCACAGCCTCCGCGCCCGGACGACGGCGGCGCGGCGCGCGCCGCCGACGTCCTCGCGGAGCTCGCGGCGGCGGCCGAGGCCGACTCCATCCTCGAGGCGGCGCTGTGAACGCGCGAGAGCGAGCCGCCGTCCGCGTCCTGTCGCCGTTCCTGACGCGGCACTGGCGCGCACTCGCCGTCAGCGCCGCCTCGACCGTCGTCCTCACCCTTGCGCAGCTCGCGCAGCCGTGGCCGCTGAAGATCATCATCGACCGGTTGCTGCAGAGCAGCGACGGCGCGCCCGTCGTCACCTCCTCCGACCTGCCGCTGCTGCTCGGCGTGACCGGGCTCGTGATCGCGATCGCCGCGGTCGATGCGTCCTGCTCCTACTGGTCCGACGTCCTGCTGAACCGGGCGGGCGAGCGGATCGCGCACGACCTCCGGGTAGCGGTGTACGCGCACCTCCAGCGTCTCTCGCTCGGCTTCCACGACCGGCGGCCGAAGGGCGATCTCGTCTCGCGCGTCACCGGCGACGTGAACGCGGTGGGCTCGCTCTTCTCGGATTCGCTCGGGCAGATCACGTCCGCGATCCTGCTGCTCGCCGGGATGGCGGCCGTCAGCTTCCTGCTCGATCCCATCCTCGCGCTCGCAACGTTCGCGGTCACGCCGTTGCTCGGGCTCGTCACGTTCCGGTACCGCCGGCGGATCAAGGACCTCTCGCGCCTGCAGCGCGCGGAGGAAGGCGAGATCGCGTCGCTGGCGACGGAGGCGCTGTCGGCGATCCAGGTCGTCAAGGCGTTCGGGTCCGAGGAGTACGAATACGATCGCGTGCACGAGCGGAGCGAGCTGCGGCGGCGCATCGGCGTCGACGCGGCGCGCGCGCAGGCGCGGTTCTCGGCGGTCGTCGATCTGCTCGGCGCCGTGGCCGCAGCCCTCGTGCTCGTCCTCGGCGTCTTCCGCGTCTCGTCAGGGGCGCTGACGCCGGGGAGTCTTGTCGTGTTCGCGACGTACGCCGCACGGACGTACAAGCCGCTGCGCGACCTCGCGCGCCAGTCGTCCGCCGTGTCCCGCGCCGGCGCGCGCGCGGAGCGGATCGCCGAGCTGCTCGCGACGGACGACGCGCTGCGCGATCGCCCGAATGCCTACACCGGCCCGCGCGCAGCGGGCGCACTCGAGTTCGACAACGTCTCCTTCGCCTACACGCCCGACCGTCCGGCCCTGCGCGACGTCGAGCTCTCGCTCGCGCCGGGGCAGCGTGTCGCGATCGTCGGCCGGTCGGGTGCCGGCAAGTCGACGCTCGCAGCACTCATCGCGCGCTTCTACGACCCGGACACGGGAACCATCCACGTCGACGGCCGGGACGCGCGCGACTGCGCGCTGGTCTGGCTGCGCGAGCAGGTCGGGATCCTGCTGCAGGACACCGTCCTCTTCCGCGGCTCCGTCGCCGACAACATCGCGTACGGGTCGACCGCAGGACGCGCGGAGATCGTCGCGGCGGCCCGAGCCGCCGGCGCACACGAATTCGTCTCGCAGTTGCCCGCGGGCTACGACACAGAGCTGGGGGCGGGCGGCACGGGCCTCTCCGGCGGCCAACGGCAACGGCTCGGGATCGCGCGCGTGCTGCTGCGCGACCCGCCGATCCTCGTGCTCGACGAGCCGACCACCGGCCTCGACGCGGCGAGCGAAGCACGCGTCGTGGCCGCGCTCGAGCGGCTGATGGAGGGGCGGACGACGCTGATCGTCACGCACTCGATCGCGCTCGCACAGCGCGCGGGGCGCGTGCTGGTCGTCGAGGACGGCCGGATCGTCGAGGACGGAACGCCGGACGACCTTGTCGCGGCCCGCGGCGCGTTCAGCAACCTCGCGGGGCAGCAGCAGCTCGGCCGCGTCGAGCCGGTGCCGCGCCTGCGCGACCCGCGGCTGCCGAAGCTGGCCGAGCTGCTCGACGCCGACGGCGCGGCCTCGGTGCTCGTGCGAACGCTGCGGCCGGGCAGCGAGCTCGCGCACGCCGTCCCGCGTGCGGTCACGTACAAGCCGGGCCGGCGCCTTGTCGTGACTTACGACGCGCTCGTGGACGGTGTCCTGCGGGAGGCCGTCATCATCGCGGACACAAAGCGAGATCTCGCGGCGGTCGCTGCGCACGAGCGGAATGTCGCGGCGGCACGGGGCGTCGACGGACGGTCGCCCGTGGAGCTCCCGCTGCGGTTCGACCCTGACGCGGGCGTGCTCGTGCAATGGCTCCCGTACGACCTCGAGCTGCCGCTTCTGCGCGAGCCGCCGCCGGAGCTCGCGGCGCGCCTGGCAGCTCTCGGCCTGGCTGCGGACCCGGCGGTCGAGCCGCGGCGCCTCGGCTACATGCCGCTGCACCGCGTCGTGCTCGGCGTCGGCGGGCACGTGGTCAAGGGCTACGCGTCGTGGGCAAAGTTCGCCGCCGCCGCGGACGGGCTGCGGTTCGCACAGACGAGCGGTTTGCCGACGGCCGTGTTCGAGGCGCGCCTCGACGACCTGGGCGCGACGGTGCAGTCGGCGCTGCCCGGCAGCGTCGCCATCGACGACACGCGCCTCGCGCCGGTCGCGGGCGCGCTCCTGCGCGAGCTGCACGAGCGGCGCGCGGACGGCCTGCGGCCGAACGGGCCGGACCGCCAGCTGCGCGCGGCCGCTGGGTCGTCGCGGCTCGTCGCGGCCGTGCTCCCGGAGCTGGAGTCGCGGACAGCCGAGCTCGTCGAGCGGCTCGAGGACGCCTTGCCGACCGACGCCGAGCTCGTGTGCTCGCACGGGGATTTCGAGGTCGGACAGCTGCTCGAGGACGGCGACGACGTCGCGCTGCTCGACTTCGACGAGCTGTGCGCTGCGCCGCGCGCGCTCGACGTCGCGAACTATGGCGCGCATGCCGCACGGCGCGGCGGCTCCGCGGCGGCGCTCGCCGTCACGGATGCGGTCCTCTCGAGCTACGGGCCGCGGCCCGACGCGCTCGCACCGTACCTCGCGGCCGCCATCCTGATCCGCGCACAGGCGCCGTTCCGGAAGCTCGAGGACGACTGGCCGGCGCGCGTCGAGGCGCTCGTCACGGCGGCGGAGGACGTGCTCGCGTGAGGCTCGGCGTCGTCACGAGCGGGTTTCCGCGGACCTCCGAGACGTTCGTCCTCAACGAGCTGCTCGCGCTCGACGCGCGCGGGCTCCTCGGCCCGATCTTCGCGACGAAGCCGGCCGACGACGGGCGCGCGCATCCCGGCGCCGAACGGCTCGCGGCCCGCGTGCGCGTCCTGCCGCCGGTGTCGCCGCGCGACCAGGCGGCGGTCGTGGCGGCCGAGTTGGCTCAGTCCGGGGTGAGCGGCGTGCACGCGTTCTTCGCACACACGCCCGCCGAGGTCGCACGCGACGCTGCGGCGCGACTGGGCGTGCCGTACGGCTTCAGCCTCCACGCGCGCGACGCGCGCAAGATCGCATCGCGCGAGCTCCGCGATCGCGCTGCCGGCGCCGCGTGCGTGGTCGCCTGCAACGCCGATGTCGCGGAAGAGGTGGGCGCGGCCGGCGGTAAGGCGACGCTGCTGCGGCACGGCGTCGACGTCGCGCGTTTCCGCCCGGCCCCCGAACCGCCCGAGACGCCGTTGACGGTGCTCGCGGTCGGACGGCTCGTACCGAAAAAGGGCTTCGACGTCCTCGTCGAGGCGGCGGCGCGGCTCGACATGCCGTTCCGGCTCCGAATCGTCGGGGCGGGCCCCGAGCGCGGAAGGCTGGTCCGGCTCATCGCACACGCGGGCATCGCGGACCGAGTCACGCTCGCTGGGCCGCTGACGCATGACGACCTCCCGGAGGCGTATGCCTCGGCGCACGTCGTCGTCGTCCCCTCCGTGCGTGACGCTGCGGGCGACCGCGACGGCTTGCCGAACGTGGTGCTGGAGGCGCTCGCGGCCGGCCGCACCGTTGTCGCAAGCGACATCGCTGCGGTCGGCAGCGCGGTGCGGCACGACGAGACGGGTCTCCTCGTTTGGCCCGGCGATGCGGGCGCGCTCGCGGCGGCGATCGAGCGCGCCGCCTCGAGCGCGGCGCTCCGATCCCGCCTCGCGGAGGCCGGTCGGGCGCTCGTCGAGCGCGAGTTCGACCTCGAAGCGTGCACCGCCCGGCTCGCGCGGTTCCTGGAGGCCGCCTATGCCTGAGATCGCCTACGTGCTGAAGGGGTTCCCGCGGCTGTCCGAGCTCTTCATCGCGAGCGAGATCCACCGCCTCGAACGCGCCGGGCTGCCGCTGCGCATCTATGTGATCAAGCCGCCCGAGGAGGAGGTGCGCCACGCGCTCGTCGACAGCATCGGCGCGCCGCGCAGCTACCTCCCGGTGGTGACGAGCCTTTCCCAGACGACCCTGCGCGCGTGGTTGCGCGCGAACCTGCCCGCGTGTCGCCCCGCGCTCGTGCGAGTCAGCCGGCGCTGCCCTCTCGGTCTCGTGCGCCCACGCGGCTTCACGCTCGCACAGTCGCTCCGCGCACGTCCGCACGCCTGGTCGCCGCCGCGCAAGCTCTTCGTGAAGGAGCTGTTGCTGGGTGTCGCGCTCGCGGATCTGCTGCTCGACGAGCCCGACGTGCGGCACATCCATGCGCACTTCGCGCACGGCACGACGACCGTCGCATGGGTCGCGTCGATGGTGACCGGTCTGCCGTTCTCGTTCACCGGCCACGCGAAGGACATCTACTCGCCGTCGCTCAACCCCGGCGGGCTGCTTCCGCGCAAGCTGCGCGCCGCGCGCTTCACCGTCACGTGCACCGAGGCGAACCGTCAGCACCTGCGGTCGATCGCGCCCGAGGCGGCGGTCCACCGCATCTACCACGGCCTCAATGCCGAGCTCGCTCGGCTGCTCGATGCCGCCCCGCCGGGCCGCGATCCGTCCGGCCCGTTCCGGGTGCTCGCGGTCGGACGCCTCGTTGCCAAGAAGGGCTTCGACGTCCTCGTCGAGGCGTGCGCGGAGCTGCGCCGCTCGGGGGTCGCAGTCGAGGCGACGATCGTCGGTGAGGGCGGCGAGCACGAAGACGAGCTGCGGCGGCTGATCGCCGCGCGCGGCCTCGGCGACGTGGTGACGCTCGCCGGGCCGATGACCCAGGCCGATCTGCGCCATTTGTACGAGCGCTCGGCGGCGCTCTGCCTGCCGTGCCGCGTGCTCTCGAGCGGCGATCGCGACGGCATCCCGAACGTACTGGTCGAGGCGATGGCGTGCGCGCTGCCGGTCGTGACGACTGCGGTCTCGGGCATCCCGGAGCTCGTCAGCGACGGGACGAACGGCCTGCTCGTGCCGCCGGACGACCCCGCCGCCGTCGCCGCCGCGCTCCTGCGGCTCCGCGACGATCCCGAGCTCGCGCAGCGCCTCGGCGACGAGGGTCGTGCGACGGTCGCCGACCGCTGCGACGGCGACGCGCTCGCACGACAGCTCGCCGATCTCTTTCGGGCGGCGGCATGACCACGGCGATCGCGCCATCCGCGCTGTACTGCGTGATCGCCGGCGAGCATCGCGACCTCGGCGTCGCCGAGGACGCATGTGCCGGGCGCTTCACCCACGGCGGCGTCACGCTCGAGCTCGGCCTGCCCCCCGACTGGTCGGCAGCCTGCCTCGAGCGGGATCCGGAGTGGCGCATCGAGTGCAGCAAGTTCCTCTGGGGTCTCGACCTCGCGCACGCGCACGAGGCGACCGGCGACGCGCGGTTCCGCGAGGCGTGGGAGGCCATCGTTTGGTCGTGGATCGACCAGGTTCCCCCGCGCGCGGACGCCCCCGAGGTCGCTGCGCGGCGCGTGCAGAACTGGGTGTACGCGCGCGAGGTATTCGGCGCGTCGCCGTCTCTCGACCGCGTGCTCGTCGAGCGCCTGGCGGACGAAGTGGCGTACGTGCGCGCGAACCTCGCGCCGGCGCGAAACCACCGCACGCTCGAGCTCTACGGGGTCTTCGTCGCCGCGCTCGGCGTGCCGGAGCTCGATCCGGACGGGTCGCTCGCTGCGCTCGCGCTCGCCGAGCTCGGGAAGAACCTCGACGCCGACTTCCATGCCGACGGGGTCCATTGCGAGGCATCGACGCACTACCACGCCCTCGCCGTTCGCTCGTTGCTCGCCGCTCTCGAGAACGCGCGCCGGTTCGGCCTCGATCCCGGCCCGCGGTACGAGGAACGCCTGACGCGCGCGTGCGAGTTCCTCCGCCACGTGCAACGGCCGGACGGCGGCATCCCCGCTCTCTCCGACGCCGACGGGGGCGACTACCGCGAGCTGCTTGCCCTCGGCGCTGGGTTGCTCGACCGGCCCGACCTCGGCGGCGACGTGCCGCCCGCGGGTCGGCATTCCTCGTTCCCCGACGGGGGCTACTTCGTCCAGCGGAGCGGGTGGGACCGCGATGCGCGGTACCTCGTCTTCGACTGCGGGCCGCTCGGCGACGGTGGCCACGGGCACTACGACGCGCTCGCCATCGAGGCGGCCGCGTGCGGCCGGCGCCTGCTGGTCGATCCGGGCCGTTTCACGTACGCCGAGGGAGATCCGAACCTCCGCCGCTGGTTCAAGTCGACCGCGGCGCACAACACCGTCACCGTCGACGGGCTCGACCAGACGCCGTACGCGTGCCGGAAGCCGCGCGGTGCCGTCGCGCTCGCGCGGGCCGGAATGCGGACGACCGTCCCGGGGCTCGACGTCCTCCGCGGCGAGGTGCGCAGCCCCACCTACGAAGCGGTGCACGCTCGCACGATCCTTTTCGTGCGCGACGCGTACTGGGTCGTCGAGGATCTGCTCGAAGGCGAGGTCGACCACCGCTATGACCTTCGCTTCCACCTCGCCTCCGACGCCGCGTCGGTCGACGGCGCCGGCGTCACCGCGCCGGGCCTCGTCCTCGTAATCGCCGGCGCCGACGAGATCAGGCTCGAGCCCGGATGGATCTCGCCGAGCTACGGCATCCGCGAGCCCGCGGTGGTGGTCTCGGCGCCTCGCATCGGTCGCAGTGCGCTCTTCACGACGCTGATCGCACCCGCGCGCAACGAGCCGGCGCCGCGTCTCGTCACCTGCACGCGCGGCCGCGCCGAGATCGCGACCGGGCGCGGCCTCGACGTCCTCACGTGGTCCGAGACGGCAGCGGAGCTCGCGTGACGTCCGTCGCGGCGTCTTCGCTCGCGCCGGATCCCGTCTTCGCGCAGCGCGACGAGCTTCTGGACGACGCGCGTTTGCGGGTTCGGCTCGCGGCGCTGCTCGATGAGGATGTCGAGGGTTGCGAGCGTGTGCGGGCGACCTACCACCCCGGCCGCAGCCTTCGCCTGCTGCTGCGCGTATCGAGCCACGACGGCCCCCGGCTCGTGTCGGCGCGGACCTTCGCGCCGGGTGCGAGCCGGTCCCGCTTCGAACGAGCGCGGGCTGTCGGCGGCAACGCCGTCCTCCACGACGAGGAGCTCGCGACGGTGTTCTTCCTGTACCCGGCCGATCGCAAGCTGGCGGCTCTCGCCCTGCTCGACGGCGGCGCTTGGCCGCCCATTCGCGGCGCCGACGCGGTCTCGTACCGCCTAATCGCGTACGCGCCGGAGCGGGCGGCGACCGCGGCGGCGGAGGACGACCGCGGTCGCACGGTCGCGTTCGTGAAGCTGCTCACCGACTCGACGGGGGAGCGGACGGTAAGGGTTCACGGCGCACTCGGCGCCCGCGGGGTCAGGGTGCCGGAGGTGCTGGCGGCGTGGCCCGTGCTGCGTGCGTTCGCCGTCGCGCCCGCGGGCGGCGCGCGGCTCGACGGTGCCGGCTGGGCCGCGTTCGGCAGCGCCCTCGCGCGCCTGCACCGGCTCGCGCCCGTCGACGGACGACGCGTGACAGGGCTCGAGCCGGATTCGCTCCGCGCCGCCGCGGCGACGATCGCCGCGCTGCGGCCCGACGTCGCCTCCTCCGTGTTCGAGCTGGAGAGCGCTCTCCGGGCGAGCGGCCCGCGCCACCTGCCCGTCGTCTGCATCCACGGCGACGCCCACCCGAAGAACGTCGTCGTCGACGGCGACCACGCGCAGCTCGTCGATCTCGACGACGTCGCGGGAGGCCCTGCGGAGGCAGACACGGGAAGCGTCGTCGCGGGCATCCGCTTCGACGCGCTCCTCGGCCGCCGCGATGCGGCGTCCGCCGACGAGTTCCTCGACGCGTACGGGAAGCACGACGCGGCAGCGCTGCGCTGGCACACAGCGGCGGCGCTGCTTGGCGAGCGAGCGCTGCGCTCGATCACGCGCTTGCGCACGGACGGGATCGAGCGGCTGCACGACGTGCTCGCCGCCGCGCGGGAGGAGCTTGGATGAAGCCGAAGCTCCTCTTCCACTGCCAGCACACCCTCGGTCTCGGCCACCTGATCCGCTCGCTGACGCTCGCACGCTCGTTCGCCGATCGGTTCGACGTCGTCCTGCTGGCCGGCGGCGAGCTTCCCGCGCACATCGATTTCCCGCGCGAGCTCGAGGTCGTGCCGCTGCCGGTGCCGGGCGACGAGCGGACGGCCCTCGTCATGCAGACGTTCCGGCGCGTTCGTCCCGATCTCGTCGTGGTGGAGCTCTTCCCGTTCGGGCGGAAGAAGCTGACGCGGGAGTTGCTGCCGATGCTCGAGGCGGCCTCTGCGTCAGGCGCACGCGTCGTCTGCAGCGTCCGCGACATCCTCGTACGCGGCCGGAGCGACCAGCAGCGGCACGACGAGCGAGCGGCGCAGATCGTGAACCGGCTGTTCGATGCGGTGCTCGTGCACGCCGACCCGCGGCTGGTGCGCCTCGATGAAACGTTCCGGCCGCACACGCCGCTGCGCGTGCCCGTGCACTACACCGGTTTCGTCGCGCCTGCGGGAGAGGTGGAGCCGGCCTCGGGATCGAGGACGGGGCCGCTCGTCGTCTCCGCGGGCGGCGGGCGCTTCGGCGGGCCGCTCCTGCAAGCGGCCCTGGCGGCGCAGCCGGCGATCGGGGCGCGCACCGGATTGGCGATGCGGCTCGTCGCCG
>Ga0136846_1230756_pt1 | contig 24062 bp, 22 predicted proteins | sample HopSoiMetagenom2_FD_96841 | JGI IMG/M metagenome (GOLD analysis project Ga0136846, IMG submission 96841) | Grasslands soil microbial communities from Hopland, California, USA - 2 Assembly 2016 (version 4) | ecosystem: Environmental > Terrestrial > Soil > Grasslands | place: USA: Hopland... | reverse complement strand
GAAAATGTCACACACAGTCCCCAGCACATCGATACGCGGCTCGGCCCGTTCTTCTTCATAAGCTCCGAGGAGGGAACGTTTGATACGAAGTTTCTGCGCAAATTCTTCCTGGGTCCAGCCCCGGAGTTTTCTCAGGTATTTAAGATTTTTATTAGCCTGTGCCATAAACTAATTTATTTAGCATGCAAAGTACTAACTAATTTGACAAATGCAAAATTTTTGGCAGCGCCGCAATTTAACGAAACAATATTACCACGGATAAAGTGCCAGGTATCCGGTGAATTGATTAGAAGCTGACACCTATATCTGAGACCCTACAACTGACAACTGACAGTTGACGCCTGAAATAAACTCATTCGTGTGTATCTGTGGCCAAATTCCTGCTTTGGCCTTTCCCTTTTGATATTATGGCCTTGATGTCTAAAAAAAAAGTATCACTTTTGCGCAGCATATGGCAAAAGCAAAAAAGAAAACCTCGAAAAGCCCAAAAAAACCAACCGAGGTTAAAATCAGCGCTAAGACTGAGCAGCCGGTGATCCTGATCACCAATGATGACGGGATAACGGCGCCAGGCATCATGAACCTTGTGGAAGCGGTAAAAGATCTGGGCAAGATCATCGTGGTGGCGCCTGACAGGCCACAATCCGGCATGGGTCATGCGATCACCATCGGTCAGCCGCTTCGCCTGCATAAAGTTCATGCCTTCGGAGATATCGAATCTTATGCATGCACAGGTACGCCGGTTGATTGCGTAAAGCTGGCGGTCGACAAAGTCCTTCACCGCAAACCCGATCTTTGCCTCAGTGGGATCAATCATGGGGCGAACCATAGCATCAACGTTATTTATTCCGGCACCATGTCAGCCGCGGTAGAAGCCGCCATTGAAAGCATTCCCTCCGCCGGATTTTCCCTGCTTGACTATAATATTGAAGCCGATTTTACAGGCGCCAGGAAATATGCAAGAATGGTAGTCGAAAAAATGCTGTCAACAAAACTGGACAAGCATACCGTGTTCAATGTAAATATTCCATCTGTGCCGGAAGAGCTGCTGAATGGTATTATGGTGTGCAAACAGGCTTATGCCAAGTACGAGGAGGATTTTGTGGAAAGAGTCGATCCGAATGGCCGTAAATACTACTGGCTCACCGGTGAATTCGTAAATTTTGATAAAGGGACCGACACCGATGTCTGGGCCCTCGCCAATAATTATGTTAGTGTTGTGCCAGTACAATTTGACCTGACGAATTACGTTCTTATGAACCGACTGAAAAAATTATGGGAATCATGATATTTAAAAAGGATAATCTTAAATTAGGATTGGTACTCGGACTGATCGGACCGATGGTGGGCCTGCTTGTGGTTTATTTTATCAAGTATTCGACCTTTTCGTTTGGCGAATTCTTATCTACTTTTTTTAACGACCGCGGGCTGATCACCTCTATCGGCTCTCTTTCGTTGCTGGCTAACGTAGTACTGTTTACCATTTATGTAAATACACACAGAGACACCACTGCCAAGGGAATATTCATTCTTACTCTGATTTACGGGATCGGCATTCTCATCCTGAAGGTGTGGCTTTGATGCTATCAATTATTTCTTTAAGCACAAGTTGTATTTTGCAGTATAAATGTTCCTTCCGGAAAGGCAAGAATGAAATACTACATCATAGCGGGAGAGGCTTCCGGCGATCTGCATGGCAGTAATCTTATTAAAGAATTAAAAAAGCTTGACCCCGGCGCTGTTATTCGCTGCTGGGGCGGCGATAAAATGCAACAAGCGGGTGGTGAACTGGTGAAACATTACCGCGATCTCGCTTTTATGGGTTTTACGGAAGTGTTGATGAACCTCCGGACCATTTTCAAAAATCTCAAATTCTGCAAACAGGATATTCTCGAGTTCAAACCCGACACACTGGTACTTATCGATTACCCTGGCTTCAACCTGCGAATTGCGAAATGGGCAAAGGAACAAGGATTAAAAGTCATTTTTTACATCAGCCCACAGGTCTGGGCCTGGAAGGAAAATCGCGTAAAAATGATGAAACGATGCATTGACAAAATGCTGGTGATCCTTCCTTTCGAGAAAGATTATTTTAAAAATAAATGGAACTGGGAAGTGGAATATGTGGGGCACCCGCTGGTAGAAGTGATTGAGAAAGAAAAACAGAGCGAGAGCGGGGCAAGCGGCCGGCCGATTGTTGCTCTGCTGCCTGGAAGTAGGAAGCAGGAAATCCTGAAGAAACTGCCGATCATGCTACAGATAACTCCTTCTTTCGAGGGCATACATTTCATAGTAGCCAAAGCCCCTGCCATTGAACTTTCTTTTTATAGCGAATTGCTGAAATCTTATCCGAATGTCTCAGTGACGGACCGTACTTATGGCATACTTAAAACTGCCAAAGCTGCGCTTGTAACTTCAGGTACCGCTACGCTCGAGACTGCGTTGTTTGCCGTGCCGGAAGTTGTATGTTATAAAGGGTCGGCCATTTCTTACCAGATCGCAAAACGGGTGATCCGCGTAAAATATATTTCGCTGGTAAACCTGATCATGGACAAACTTGTAGTGAAGGAGTTGATACAGGATGAGCTTACACCTCTTAATTTGACGAGGGAGCTTAATGAAATCCTCTTTGATCCCGAGCGGAGAAAACAAATTGGAATGGATTATGCCACATTGAAGCAATTGCTGGCCCAGGGGGGAAATGCTTCAGCCAACGCTGCCCGGTCGATCACCCGCTTTCTTAACGAAGAAGTTTAATAGCTAAAATAATCAGGCAAAGAATGAAGATCAACAGGCTGATACGGTTAATGCCATGCATGTACCCGATCCATTTGCTTTTCGGACGATTGGGATCTTTCTTTTTAATGTAGAGATACTCGGCGATTTGACTCCAGACTCCCATGAATGTTCATTTAAGTCAAAGGTGAAAAGTGACACGTGAGAAATGGCATCCCAAATTTACGAATAGTACCCATATAAAAGAGAGAAGCCCTGGAAGAATCCCGGGCCGTTCACATAAGAAACCCAAACTACTGCTATATGAGAGAGACTTTTAAGACTGGATAGGGAGAACGCCGATCATAACAGATCTTAATAATCTTAAAAATCCGCGTTCAAAATTTCATTTCATGGGACGGAACACTGCCTAAAACTGGATTAAGATTTATGGTTAATGTTTCCGATTACCACACAAAGAAACGAACTCTATCTTCCGAAACCATAGACCGTTTAGTGAACGGAAGTTTTTTTTAAATGAAATGCTTTTTTCCCGGAATGAGCTGTTAGCGCCAACGATCTGGATCAGTTTTAGGGCTAATATCCTCCAGACAGATTTATCAGGATGGCGCTTATTAAATCGGATAATAGTGTTAATTTGACACGCATTCGTTAGCCCCGGTACTAGTGCCCAAATACCGGGCGAGCTTTTAGTTTTTTTGCTTAAAGATGATCTACCCGAATGAGCAAGTATCAACACATACAGGAAGAGGCTTATGAAGCCAATATTCAATTACCGAAACTGGGATTGGTCCTGTTTACTTTTGGGAACGTAAGCGCAGCAGACCGCGACCTGGCCGTATTTGCCATCAAGCCCAGTGGTGTTCCGTATGAAAAACTGACTCCCGCGAAAATGGTTATTGTAGATTTTGAAGGTAATACGGTAAAAGGAAAACTGCGTCCTTCTTCCGATACCAGGACGCATGCTGTTTTATATAAACACTGGCCGAAGATCGGCGGCATTTGTCATACACATTCTGTTTATGCTACTGCCTGGGCCCAATCGCTGAGAGATATCCCGATCTTTGGAACGACACATGCTGATCATAATACCGTGGATATCCCTTGCGCCCCACCGATGGATGATAAAATGATAGAAGGCGATTACGAATATGAGACCGGTTTCCAGGTTATGAATTGTCTACTGAACAAAAAACTCAGTTACGAAGAAGTTGAGATGATCCTGGTTGGCAACCACGCCCCGTTTACCTGGGGAAAGAATGCTGAAAAAGCTGTATATAACAGTGGAGTGCTCGAAAGTATTGCCAGGATGGCCTGCCTGACAGAACAGATCAATCCCAGTGCTGCCCGGTTGAAAGATTCTTTGATAAAGAAACACTATGAACGTAAACATGGACCGGATGCTTATTATGGCCAATAGAAGAATAAAGAGGGTGAAGAAACAGAGCCTGCCTACCGGCAGGCAGGCGGGAGCGAAGGAAAATCAAAAGCATGGGAATCATCTGAGAATTTTTTATGCCGTGTTGTTCCTTTCAAGGTTGCAATTCTGTTTTCAATCGTCAATTAAAATAAAGTATTCAAATGAAAAAAATTCAATGGTTACTTGTTAGTTTCGCGCTGTTCAATGCTGCCTGTAACAACAACACGACAGAAAACAAAACCGAAACAAAAGAAGCAGAATCAAGCGACATGAAAGCAGGGATAACAGAAAAGCCTTTTGGCACATTTGAACAAAAGCCTGTTACCGAATACACCATTACCAATGCCCACGGCATGCAGGTAAGCGTCATTAATTATGGTGGTGCAGTTACACAACTCATAACTCCTGACAAAGACGGAAAGATGGGCGATGTGGTTACCGGTTTTGAATCTTTAGATGGTTTTACCCAAAAAGGCGTTCCCTATTTCGGCGCATTGATCGGCCGTTATGGAAATCGAATTGCCAATGCAAAATTTACATTGGACGGAAAAACCTATACCCTTGCCGCCAATGATCACGGGAATACGCTCCACGGCGGCAATAAAGGATTTGATAAAGTTTACTGGGACATTTCCAAATCCGGTGATAGCAGCCTTCAGTTAACTTATGATAGCAAAGATGGCGAAGAGGGATATCCTGGTAACCTGAAGGTACAGGTAGTCTATACGCTTACTGCAGACAACGCATTGAAGATTGACTATACAGCCAATACGGATAAAGCAACACCGGTCAACCTTACCAATCACTGTTATTTTAATTTATCTGCAGGCAAAGACTCAACCATTCTTAATCATGAGTTGATGCTGAACGCCGATAAATTCACCCCGGTCAACGATGCACTTATTCCCACCGGGAAGATAGAATCCGTAAAGGGAGGGCCAATGGATTTCACCTCGTCCAAAGTAATAGGAAAAGATATCGCGGCTGTAAAGGGCGGTTATGATCATAACTGGGTATTGAACAGGACTGGTTCAGGACTGGAAAAAGTTGCCGAATTGCATGATCCCGCCAGTGGAAGACAGATGGAAGTATGGACTACCGAACCCGGCATTCAATTCTATTCCGGTAATTTCCTGGATGGAACATTGACCAACACAAAAGGCGGCCAGAAATATGTGAAGCATGGGGCGCTTTGCCTTGAAACACAGCATTTTCCCGATAGCCCAAATCAACCATCATTTCCCAGCACCATTTTAAAACCGGGGGAAACATACAAACAAACGACCCTGTATAAATTTTCCACCCGGTAGTCAATAGTAGGTAATGATTGGACAATCACCAACAACCGGGATTTATAAACAAAAATAAATTGCAGGCAGGTTGGCGTATCTTCCTGTGACAATAACAAAAGGATCAATCCCTGAAACATGAAAAATTTGAAAGAGCTGGAAGTTTGGTTTGCGACCGGCAGCCAGCATTTGTATGGTGAAGAGACATTAAAACAGGTAGCTGCTCATTCCCGGGAGATAGTCGGATTTTTGGATGAGCAGGAAACAATACCTGTCAAAATAGTTTTCAAACCCGTTTTAAAATCGGCGGAGGAAATATTTGCTATCTGCCAGGATGCGAACAATACAAAAAATTGCATCGGCCTCATTGCCTGGATGCATACCTTCTCCCCTGCCAAAATGTGGATCGGTGGATTGAAGATCCTGCACAAGCCCCTGATGCATTTGCATACGCAGTTCAACCGCGACATTCCCTGGAAAGAAATTGACATGGATTTCATGAACCTGAACCAATCTGCCCATGGGGACAGGGAATTTGGTTTCATCATGACAAGGATGCGGCTCGAACGAAAAGTGGTGGTAGGTCACTGGCAAAATGAAAAAGTGATCCAGCAAACTGCAATATGGACCCGCGCAGCTGCTGCATGGAGCGACTGGCAGCAGGGAAAATTTGTACGCTTTGGTGACAATATGCGGTATGTAGCGGTGACGGAAGGTGACAAAGTAGAAGCAGAAATAAAATTTGGTTATTCTGTCAATACCCATGGCGTGGGCGATCTCGTAAAAGTGATCAATGAAACCAGTGATAAGGACATTGATAAACTTGTGAAAGAGTATGAAGAAAGTTATAACGTGGCCAGTTCACTTCGTAAAGGGAATGATAAACACTCATCGTTACGAGAAGCGGCGAAGATCGAAATCGGCTTACGGAATTTTTTAAACCAGGGAAACTTTAAAGGTTTTACGGACACCTTTGAAGACCTGCATGGATTGGTACAACTTCCGGGTCTTGCTGTGCAACGATTGATGAACGAAGGATATGGATTTGGCGCAGAAGGTGACTGGAAAACCTGTGCCCTTGTAAGGGCAATGAAAGTGATGGGAAGCGGTTTGGCCGGCGGTAACTCATTCATGGAGGATTATACCTATCATTTTGAAGCCAGTAATCAAATGGTGCTTGGATCGCATATGCTGGAAATATGTCCGAGTATTGCTGTTGATAAACCATCCTGCGAGATACACCCGCTGGGAATTGGTGGCAAAGCGGATCCTGTTCGCCTTGTTTTTGGTGTTACGGGCGGAGCTGCTCTCAATGCGTCTATGATCGATATGGGTAACCGTTTCCGCCTGCTGGTTAATGAAGTGACAGCAGTATCGCCGAAATATGATTTACCAAAGCTTCCGGTAGCACGTGTATTGTGGAAGCCACACCCCAATATGTATGACGGTCTCGCTGCCTGGATCTATGCCGGTGGTGCTCATCATACCTGTTACAGCCAAAACCTTACCTCCGAATATTTACAGGATTTTGCAGCGATGGCAGATATCGAATGTGTAATGATCGATAAATATACCGAGCTGGATAAATTCAGGAACGAACTGAAGTGGAGCGAAGTGTATTACCGGAACCGCTAGGGAGTTTTTGCAAACCAACATACCAACCAACGATTGACCCGTCATGAACAATCAACTTGCTCTTAAAGACTACATTATTTTCCTCATTTATTTTGTTATCGTCGCAGCCTACGGTTATTGGATCTACCGGAGAAGAAAAAGCAGGGAGCACGATGCCAAGGGATTTTTCCTGGCAGAAGGTTCGCTTACCTGGTGGGCTATCGGCGCATCGCTGATCGCATCCAATATTTCGGCGGAGCAGTTTATTGGAATGAGCGGATCAGGTTTTAAAATGGGACTGGCCATCGCCAGCTATGAATGGATGGCTGCTTTAACATTGATTATCGTTGCCGTATTCTTCATGCCCATTTACCTGAAGAACAAAATATATACGATGCCCCAGTTCCTGAATCAACGTTACAATTCTACTGTGGCGATGATCATGGCTGTATTCTGGCTTTTGCTGTATGTTGTGGTCAACCTCATGTCTATTTTATACCTCGGTGCTATCGCCATCAGTGGTATTTCGGGTGCAAATATCTATTTCTGTATCATCATGCTTGCATTTTTTGCGATACTCATTACCCTGGGCGGCATGAAGGTTATTGGCTATACCGATGTGATACAGGTTTTCTTTTTAGTGCTTGGTGGATTGGCGGCAACTTATATCGCTTTAAACCTGATAGCGGAAAAGAGCGGGCAAACGGGGATCTGGAATGGCTTTACGTTACTCCGGAGCCAGGCCAGTGATCATTTCCACATGATATTTTCCAAAGACAATCCCAACTATATGGATTTGCCGGGCATTAGTGTATTGATCGGTGGAATGTGGATTGCCAATCTCAGTTATTGGGGCTGTAATCAATATATCACGCAACGTGCATTGGGCGCCAACCTGCCTACAGCCCGAAACGGGTTGTTATTTGCTGCGTTCCTGAAAATATTGATGCCTGTTATCGTTGTATTGCCAGGTATTGCGGCTTTTGTGCTTCATAAAGGAGGTATGTTCCAGACGGAGATGCTGGATTCACAGGGAGTCACCGATGTCAATAAAGCATATCCATCATTATTAAATCTTTTGCCTGCAGGGTTAAAAGGATTGGCTTTTGCGGCATTGACCGCCGCGATAGTTGCCTCGCTGGCTGGTAAGGCTAACAGTATTTCGACGATTTTTACCCTGGACATTTATAAAAAGGCCATCAACAAGGAAGCGAGTGAACAGCGATTGGTTTCACTAGGCCGTATCACTGTTGTTGTTGCAATGGTGCTTGCCATCCTGCTTGCATTGCTGTTGGGTGAAAGCCTGATGGGTGAAGGCAAACAAGGCTTTCAATATATCCAGGAGTATACGGGTTTTGTTTCACCAGGCATTTTTGCGATGTTCTTCCTTGGTTTCTTTTGGAAAAAAACAACTTCGAACGCAGCTTTATTCGCGACCATCGGCGGATTCATATTTTCGGTATTTTTTAAATTCCTTCCAGGCATGGTTGACTTATCGGGCCTGGCCTCGTCCGGTTTTTCAAAAGACAACGGCAAGGGGGTCTACGAAATTCCATTTCTCGACAGGATGACCTTTGTTTTTATCCTATGCATTCTTGGAATGTATATCATCAGCAAATGGGAAACCCGTAAAGGTCTGCATCCGCACGGACTGGAAGTGGATAAAAAAATGTTCAAACCGTCTCCTGCTTTCTTAGCCTGGTCAATTATAGTCTGTGGCATTCTTGCGGCATTATACACGATTTTCTGGTAAATGATCTTTAACTAATATGAGCAAAGCCAATAAATATCTTTTACCATTCATACTGGTAACAAGCCTTTTTTTCTTCTGGGGCTTTATCAATAATCTCAACCCCATACTTATACCACATTTACGAAGGGCATTTAGATTGACCACTGTTCAGGCATCGTTGGTTGACTTCGCCGTTTATTTCGGTTACTTCCTGATGGCGATTCCTGCAGGGATCATCATGAAAAAATATGGTTATAAAACCGGTATCCTAATCGGGCTTTCTTTTTTTGCAGTGGGTTGCTTTTTGTTTGTACCGGCGGCCAATACAATGCAGTATGTTTTTTTTCTTGGCGCCTTGTTTATCGTTGCCTGTGGTCTTGCTATACTTGAAACGGCAGCCAATCCTTATGCTACTATTCTCGGCTCTCCCGAAACTTCAACACAAAGATTGAATTTCGCACAATCATTCAATGGACTTGCGGCGTTTCTTGCACCGCTTGCCGGCCGTAAATTCATTCTTTCTGAAAAACCATTGGAAGATGAAGCATTAAACGCATTGAGTGCCCATGACCGTGCCGCTTATTTATTATCGGAAACATCAAAGGTGAAACCTCCCTATCTTATTCTTGGAATAGTGATATTGCTTGTAGCTGCGATATTCTTTTTTACAAAATTGCCCGATAAGAAAGACGATGAGAAAACCAGTGCAGCAGGATTTCTTCATGCTTTCAGACACAAACATCTTACCTGGGCGGTGATAGCACAGTTTTTTTATGTAGGAGCGCAGGTGTGTATATTAAGCTTTCTGGTCTTATATGCAACGAAGGCAGCTCACATTACTGAAACAGAAGCTGCCTATTATTCCAGCGCCGCGGGTCTTGCTTTTATGATCGGAAGATTTGTAGGAACATTTTTTATGCGATTTATCCAGCCACAACGCCTGCTTGCTATATATGCCGTATGCTGCATCCTATTGTCATTTGTAACGATTTTTGGTTCGGGGATTGTTACGTTATACGCGGTAATTGGCATAGCTTTCTTTATGTCAATTATGTTTCCCACCATTTTTGCGTTAGGTGTAAAAGATCTTGGAGTAGATACAAAACCTGCGTCAAGCCTGATCATTATGTCGATCGTTGGTGGCGCGGCGTTGCCTCCTTTGCTTGCGGCTATTGCAGATGGAACGCACAGGTTTCAAAACGGATATATAGTGCCTTTGGTTTGTTTTGTGGTGGTGCTGGTTTTCGGCTTAAAAGGATATAAACATGCCGAAAAAGCAGTTGAGATCGTAGAATAGAAATGAAATGACCTTGCATCGTTATTGTCTTGCTTTGGCGTCTTTGTTGGTATTTTCCGTCAAATTATATTGACTGTCCTGGCCGGAAAAGGCAGGAAGGACCTACAAAGTATGTAAGATCGCAGGCAACCAAATAAATTTAAAGCCGCGGATTCACGGAAACCAATATATCTGTTCATCCGTAGCAACACGATATAAAAATTATGAAACGCTATTGTCTTGCCCTTGACCTGGTAGAAAATGCCACTTTAATCGCAGAATACGAAGAGCATCATCGCAAAGTATGGCCGGAAATAGTAAAGAGTATCCGGGATGCAGGTATCAGTCAAATGGAGATCTACCGGACCGGCAATCGCCTGTTCATGATCATGGAAACCGATGATAGTTTTAATTTTGATAATAAAGCAAAGGCAGACGCATCGAATGAAAAAGTGCAGCAATGGGAAGAGCTGATGTGGAAATACCAGCAGGCTTTGCCGGGAGCAAAGGCGGGGGAAAAATGGGTGCTGATGAAAAAGATATTTGGCCTTTAAACCTATAAGGTTTAGGTTGAATTTCCTAAGAAAGGGGTACATCAAAAAGCTTATAGGTTTATGCTAAATTTTACCAATAAAACAGTTGTCATCACAGGTGGCGGAAGTGGGATCGGTAAGGCTGCTTCCATTCTTTTCGCCAAACAGGGAGCCTGGGTTCATATTATCGAGCTAAGCGAAGAGAATGCGCAGCAGACCATGAAAGAGATCGAGGAGAACGAAGGCAAAGTGATTGCTCATATTTGTGATGTAAGCGACCAGCGGCAGGTAGCCGATGTCTTTAAAAAGATCGAATCGCTGGATATCCTGGTAAATAGCGCTGGTATATCACATATCGGTAAAGCTGATTCGACGGCTGAAAATGATTTTGACCGCATCTTCCGTGTCAATGTAAAAGGAGTATATAATTGCCTGCATGAAGCGATACCGTTGATGAAAGCAAATAAAAAAGGAGTGATCCTGAATGTTTGCTCTGTTGCGGCGCAGACCGGTATCGCCGACCGTTTTGCTTATTCAATGAGCAAAGGGGCCGTTTATTCTATGACTTTATCGGTGGCCAAGGATTATCTCAGGGACAATATCCGCTGCAATTGTGTTTCACCTGCACGGGTCCATACACCATTCGTTGACGATTTCCTGAAAAAAAATTACCCGGGTAAAGAAAAAGAAATGTTTGATGCACTGGCGAAAACGCAGCCTATTGGCAGGATGGGAACTACCGAAGAGGTGGCCTATTGCATTTTGTATCTCTGCTCAGATGAAGCTTCCTTTATCACTGGCTGCGACTATCCAATCGATGGCGGATTTATAAAATTGAATACCTAACTCAGCGATATGAAAAAAATAACTGTTGTACTATCCTGCCTGTTGTTTGCCCTGCAGGTGTTTGCCCAGAATTATACACCCAGTCCCGATAACCTGAAAGCAAGGGAATGGTTTGGCAATGCAAAGTTTGGCTTATTTATTCATTGGGGGCCGTTCAGCATCCCCGGCTCAGGCGAATGGGTGATGCAGGTGAGAAATATTTCTGTAAAGAATTATACCAACCTGAAAGATTTTTTCAATCCCATTGAATTCAATGCGGCGGAATGGGTAAGCATGGCGAAAAATGCCGGCATGAAGTACATTACATTGATAACACGTCATCATGATGGCTTCAGTATGTGGGATACCAAATTCTCCGATTTTAACATCATGAATACTACTTACCACAAGGACATTGTGAAGATGCTTGCTGATGAATGTCATAAACAGGGAGTCGGCCTTTTCTTTTATTATTCATTGCTCGACTGGAGAAGAGACGATTATTCCTACTGGACAGGTAATACAGGTCATGGCACCGGCAGGACCGTTCATGGCAGATGGGAAGATTATATACAGTTTATGAAAAACCAGTTGACTGAGCTGTTGACTAACTATGGCGAAATCGCGGGCATCTGGTTTGACGGTTATTGGGACCAGCTGGACAACGATAATCATGACAATCCAAAACCGCGGGTTGATTGGCATTTCAGAGAGCTGTATGATCTTATTCATAAGTTGCAGCCCAAATGCCTCGTGGGAAATAACCATCATATCACTCCCCTGCCTGGCGAAGATTTCCAGATGTTTGAAAAAGATCTCCCGGGTAATAATACAACCGGGTTTGGCGGCGCTTCGGTTTCAGCACTGCCGCTGGAGACCTGCGAAACTATGAACAACTCCTGGGGATATAATATTACAGACGTCTCTTATAAATCTGTCAGAACACTGGTGCATTACATTGTAAATGCCGCAGCACACAATGCTAACTTTTTGCTCAATGTCGGTCCCATGCCCAGTGGTAAGATACAAATGGAATTCCAGGACACGCTGAGGGCTATGGGCAAATGGATGAAGCTATATGGCGAAACTGTCTATGGAACCAGGGGTAACATCATTCCCCCACAGGAATGGGGTGTGGTCACTGTAAAAGACAAACTCATTTATGCGCACCTATTGAAAAGAACCGGGTCAAATTACATTTTTATTCCCGGTGTGCAGCAAAAGATAACAAGCGCTGTGTTGCTAAACGATAAAAGAACACTCAAATTCAAGCAACAGCCAGAGGGTGTTTTTATCTATACGGATGGAATAACCTGGGACGATATTGATACTATAGTTCAATTGCAATAAACATAAACTTAATTTGAAAATTTGAAAATGAGAAGACCCTGGTAACTTGGAATTTTCAAATCGAGTCATTAAATGATGAAAAATAATGTGACTATATCAATACTGGTTACATGTATCCTTTGCAGTTGCAGGAATATTTCAAAAGAGACAAATAAAGAAACCAATAATGGTACCGTGGATTCAACCACCAGGCGAGGAACTGTTACTGGCCGGCCAATAAATACCGGGGACCGGCTAAAAATATCGGGGGATTTTGATGGAGATGGAATAATCGACACCGTTTATGAATCGTATATAAGCAGCTTAACAGGCAGGGAAACTTATAAAACGATGGATTCAACCGATATCGAAAGAAATATGGAACTCACGATTGCCAATAAACCCGAAGCCCGCATCTACTCGACCATTAATCTTGCCGACACTTTTACCCTGACAAAAGAAGCACAGCAAAGCGGGATCTTTGGTTTTGAAAACCTCGGTGATCTGAACAACGAGAAAGGTGACGAGCTGGGATATATCATTGATTGGACAGATTTTTCAAACATGAACAGTTATCATATCCTTACGCTGTCAAAAGATAAAAAATGGAAAGAACTGTTTAATTTCCCGATAAACGAATCCGTCAATTTTGAAGACGAAAATCTATTTAAGAATAAATCGCTGATCTTAAAAGAAGGCAATGGCATCATTAAATACAAATTTTACAGTGATACAGCCTCGGTTGAAGAAGGGAGAACCAATTTAAACAAATAACAAAAAACTATTTTAATCATGAAACTGATCCGTTTTGGAGAATTGAGTAAAGAAAAGCCGGGTATTGCCCTTGATGATGGCTATTATGATGTGTCGGCTTTTGGAGAAGATTACAACGAAAATTTTTTTCAATCAAACGGTTTGCAGAGATTACAACAATACATTGATTCCAATAAAAAAAATCTTAAAAAAATTCCGGAAGGATCAAGGATCGCGTCACCCGTAGCAAGACCATCGAAGATCGTTTGCATCGGGTTGAACTATGCCGATCATGCAAAGGAAACCGGCGCCACCCTGCCACCTGAACCGGTTATATTCATGAAGTCAACCACGGCTTTATGTGGACCGTTCGATAATGTTACCATACCTAAGGGATCGCAAAAAACGGATTGGGAAGTGGAACTGGCTGTGGTGATCGCTAAAAAAGCCAGTTACGTAGAAGAAAGTAAAGCCCAGCAATACATAGCTGGCTATTGCCTGCACAATGACCTCAGTGAAAGAGAATTCCAACTTGAAAGAAACGGGACCTGGGACAAGGGAAAAGGCTGTGATACATTTGCACCCCTTGGACCCATGTTGGTAACGGGAGATGAAATACAAAATGTCGACAATCTGCGTCTTTGGTTAAAAGTCAACGTAAAAATTATGCAAGATGGGAATACATCGAATTTCATTTTCAAAATACCATTCCTGGTTTCCTATGTCAGCCGGTTCATGACCCTATTGCCCGGCGATATCATCTCGACCGGAACACCTGCGGGAGTTGGATTAGGAATGAATCCACAAGTTTACCTTAAAGCCGGCGATGAAATGGAGTTGGGTATTGATGGTCTCGGTAGCAGCAAACAAAAATGCGTGGCGTATGCAGGTTGACACACATGTTCATTTCTGGAAATATAACAAGCAGCGCGATGCCTGGATAACGGACAAGATGAAACCGTTACAGGAAGACTACCTGCCGCAGACAATAGCCCTGACACTAAAAAGGAATGAGATCGATGGTTGCGTGGCAGTCCAGGCTGACCAGGCTGAGGTCGAAACACTTTTTTTGATCGAATTGTCAAAGACACACGATATCATTAAAGGAGTCGTGGGCTGGGTTGACCTGCAAAATGAAAATATAGAAGAACGCCTGCAATATTTTTCACTGTTCCCGATTGTTAAAGGATGGAGGCATATTGTACAGGGCGAGCCAATTGATTTTTTACTCGGAAAAGATTTCCAGCGCGGTATTACCGCACTTAAAAGTTTTGATTACACGTATGATATTTTGATTTATCATCATCAACTAAAACCGGCATTGGAGTTTGTGTCAAAATTCCCGGAGCAGGCATTTGTCATTGATCATTGTGCGAAACCAGATATCGCTAATAAAAAAATGGAAGAGTGGAAATCGTTAATGCAGGAAATGGCAAAGCATCCCAATGTACATTGCAAGCTATCCGGCCTATTTACAGAAGCGAAGTGGAAGCAATGGAGTCCCAATGAATTTTATCCCTACCTTGATACTGTATTTGAAGCATTTGGCACCGACAGGTTAATGTATGGCAGCGACTGGCCAGTGATGTTATTATCCGGAATGTATGTACAATGGAAGAGCCTGTTGGAAAAATATATGGAGAATTTCAGCGAGGATGAAAGGGCGAAGATTTTTGGCGAAAATGCTGTGGATTTCTACAGGATTTAGGGGGCTTTTTCACAGCCACGGATTCACGGATCTTTTTAACTTTCCTGGATCCTAAAACTAAAGCCGTGACAGAAATCAAATCCGACTATTTTCCTTCAAAGGAAGAAACGGAAGAAATTATTAACCTGGGATTCGAGGTGTATAATCATTTGGGGTTTGGATTTCTCGAAATAGTTTATAAAGATGCTCTGGAATATGAATTCAACAGAAACAAATATTTGTTTGAACGGGAAAGAGAATACCCAGTTCATTACAAAGATTCGATATTGAAACATAGGTTCTGGGCGGATTTTGTTTTATTTGATTCGGTCATACTGGAAGTAAAAGCCAAGGAAGGTATTGCAGCAGAGGATATGGCGCAGATCATAAACTACCTGAAATGTTCAAACTGCCAGGTGGGGCTGATTCTTAATTTCGCAAGGAAGGGACTTCAAATAAAGCGAGTCGTTTTTTAGGGTATTGCCAGGGATACACGGATTTGAACAACATGAATCAATGATATCGCCACGGACACACACGGATTTGAACAACATGAATCATGATATTGCCACGGATACACGGATTTGAACAACATGAATCATGATATTGCCACGGACACACGGATTTGAATAACCTTGAATCAATGATATTTCCACGGATACACACGGATTTGAACAACATGAATCATGATATTGCCACGGATACACCGGACAAAAGAAGTGCGGGGAGCGAGAGCGAAGAGCGATGTTTTCTCCGCTGTCGCTCTGTTTCTCTCTATCGTCATCCGCGTATCCGTGGCTAAAAACTTTTTTAATCCGCGATTAAATATTTTTTATGGACTTACAACTTAAGGACAAGATCATAATCGTCAGCGGTGGCGCCAAAGGTATTGGTGAGGGCATTGCCAAACAGCTGGGACAAGAAGGGGCTGTGCCTGTTATCATCGGGCGAAATGAAGCCGATAACCTGGCAACAATAAAAGAGATCGGCAATTCCGGTGGCAAAGCTTTCCAGGTTGTGGCCGAACTGACGAAGCCAGCAGAATGCGAAAAGGCCATTAAAGAAATTATTCAAAAATTTAACCGCATCGATGGACTTGTAAATAATGCCGGTGTCAACGATGGTGTAGGCCTTGAAAATGGCGACTATGAGAAATTTGTGGCCTCATTACATAAAAACCTGGTGCATTATTATTTGCTGGCGCATTATTCCCTCCCCGAACTAATAAAATCGAAAGGCTCCATTGTAAATATCACCTCCAAGACGGCAGAGACAGGCCAGGGAAATACTTCGGCCTATGCAGCAGCCAATGGCGGACGCAATGCACTAACAAGGGAATGGGCAGTCGAGCTATTAAAGTATAAGATCCGCGTAAATGCCGTGGTAGTCGCCGAATCATTTACACCGTTGTATGAAAAATGGATCAATACCCTTCCTGATCCAAAGAAAAAACTGGAAGAGATCGAATCTAAAATACCGCTGGGAAACAGGATGACAACTACCGAAGAAATTGCGAATATGGTTGTTTTCCTGTTAAGTGAAAGATCGAGTCATACTACCGGGCAGATCATACATGTCGATGGTGGATACGTGCATCTCGACCGCGCCCTTGCGAATGCGTGATGATTCAATACCTGAATGACTCCTTTATCTTCATCAGGAACTCATCTTTTTTCCGGCGGCTGACTTCGATCTCGGTATTATCTGTTAGTATAACAACGCCGCCTTCTCCTTTTTGGTATTCCTTTACATGAAGAAGATTGACCAAAAAAGATTTATGAATGCGGAGGAAAGTAGTATCTCTTAACAAGTTGTCGTAGTCAATAAGCGGTCTTGAAACTGTAACGGTCTTTTTTCCTTCAAGATGAAAGATCGTATAGCTGCGCTCAGCTTCGCAATAGATGATGTCTTCCAGCTTTAATACAATAAATCCTTTCAACGTCGGCAGGCATAAACGCATTTCGGATGGTTTACCCGTATTGCTGAGATTATGCAATAATGCTTCGGTCCTCTCTTCCTTTTTTTCGGCTTCGAGTCTTTTTTCCACCCGGTGCACGGCTTCCATCAACCTGTCTTCGTCAACCGGTTTCAACAAATAATCCGCGGCGCTGTATTGAAGAGCCTGCAGCATATATTCATTGTGAGCCGTCACAAATATTACTTCAAAATTTTTGGCAGGTAATTCCCTGATCAATTCAAGACCACTTTTACCCGGCATTTGTATATCCAGGAAAATGACATCCGGCGATATGTCCATTATCTGCTGCCTGGCTGTGTCAGCACTTGAGCAGGTGGCCTCGATGCTTACCTGCGGGCAATGCAACTCCAGCATTTTTTTCAAAGCCCGGATGCCGTCTGGTTCGTCATCAACTAAAATAGCCCTCATAAAAAATGTTTAGGTATTTATTACATTAAATCGCAACACTACCCTCGTCCCTCTTTTGCCGTTTCCGGCATCCCCAAGGTCCGTTATTTCAAGACTGCAATCGGTATCATATTTCTCGTTCATTATCTTGATCCGCTTTTTCAGATTTTCCAATCCGACAGACTGGTGAGGAGGCTTATTTGTTTCTTTTAATTTCTGGGCTCGCCGGATTCCTATACCATTATCCTCCACGGTGCAGGTGATCCTGTTGTCACACTGGGTGAACCCGATAAGGATATTTTTGTCGGCCTCCGCCTGCAGCAAACCATGCCAGATAGCGTTCTCCACGATTGGCTGTATCATGAGCGAAGGAATAGCTGAATCCACCGTGTCTATATTGTCAGCTGTTGAAATCTGGTAGGTAAATGACTCATCAAATCTCAACTGCTCCATTTCAAGATAAGCTTTGAGGTATTCAATATTCTCTTCCAGGGTCACAAAAGTTTCCTTTGAATGATTTAAGGTCATCCGGATCATCAACGCAAATTTGCTGAGGTACCGCGATGCCTTTTCATTGTCCCGGTCCAATATCATCCGCTTGATACTGTTCAATGCATTAAAAACAAAATGCGGGTTCATCTGTGCCTGCAGGGCCGACAATCTTGCCTCAGCCAACTGTTCATTGGTAGTGGCTAGCTCCTTTCTCTTCACTTCAAGCGAACGTTCAGATTCAATCTGCTTTAGCTTATTGCCGATAAGCGTGGCAATCGTCGTCAATATTTGGATATCCCTTTCTGTAAAATAATCAGGCAGGTCATGCTCGGAATCGATAATGCCAAGCAATTCATCATTGTGAACAATGGGTACGCAGATCTCACTCAAACGGAAAGCATCGTCTACACGGTAACGGCTATCCTTTCTCGTATCTTTTATTAAAAGCGGTTGCCGGGTCTCAATCACATGACCAACGACGCCCTGCCCCGGGGATACATCAAAAAACTGTTCAGAAATATATTCCGGTTTTCCTTTTGGACCATACGCGGCTTTTTGTACCATTTTTGTTTTGTCATCGTTCCAGCTATAGATGATGCAATCCACGTAGTTCATCTTCCCGATCAGGTTGGCAGCAACATCCCACAGCACCTCATCCTGTGTTTTCTTTCCAGCGAGTGAAGAAGAAAAATAATGGCTGATATGTTCCAGTTCGAACTGGTTTTTGTAATCATCCGCCTTCAGCTTCTCGATATGTGTTTTCTCCATTTCTTTTTTCCGGGCAACGTTCGTTCTCCAATGAACAAACAGGTACAATGCCATCAAAGCCAACCCGATCATGATCCCGACAAACCAGCCTTCTTTCCAAAATGGCGGCAACACTGCGATATTGAGTTCTTTGATTTGCGCGGGCCAACGGTTATTCGACGAAAAAGATCTTACCTGTACCCTGTAGTTGCCGGGTGAAAGATTGGATACATTGAAAGTGGATTCATTGCCCAGTTCCTGCCAGGGAGAATTTTCATCCTTCACTATACGATAAGCAAAGCGCTGGCTGTAGCTATCAGAAAAATTAATGCTGCCAATCGTGATCATGAATTCATTGTCCTGCCATGAAGTAGTAACGCTGCGGCCGGGAAGGAACATATTATTCTTACCGTTGATCGACAGGCTTTCGACGAATACACGCGGAGGCGATTTTCTTCGAAGTATATCATTCGGCTTAAACCTGACTATCGCCCCACTGAAACCGAGATACAATTGCTGGGCAGTGCTATCATAGAAAAACTGCGATCCCCTCACTACCGGCATTTGCGGAAAGCCATCCTCTCTTCCAAAACTAACGATCTCAGAAGTCTGAAGATCCAGGCAGGCGATCCCGGAAAAAGTAGCGATCCACAATTTTTGCCCCAGCATGATCATGGAAGCAATGTTATCGTCGGGTAAACCATCTTTTCGGGTAAAATGACGGAATGTCTTTTTATCAATGCAATAAGCTATCAGACCATTATTGTTGCTGTTGAACCAGATCGTATTTTGTTTATCGATCAACATCGCGTTTACCTGCTTGTCATGCATTTTGACAAAAGGAAATGAATCCAGCACGATGTCGTATTTGTTCAAACTTGTATTGTATCTCGCAAGCCCATGACCGGCCATCCACATATTTCCGTCACGGTCTTCACGAATGGCAGTGGGTTGGCTAAGCAGACGTTCATACGAGGGGATAAAATCGTAAGTCTTTGCAAGGGGATCATAGCGGAAGATCTGCGCGGTGCTGATCCATATTTTACCCTTGCTGTCGCGGAATACATCACTTGCCCAGTTTCCTTCGCTCCATCTTGGAGGCATCAAAACTTTCCGCTTTTGACTTGTAATATTGAATGTAAAGAGAAGACCACCTGTACCTAGCACCAGGGACGAAGGCGTCTCCTGCACGATCGAACCGATAAGGTTGTCATTGAATCCATCATTGCGCACCTGGGCCAGGAAGCGAAGGCTTGCTTTATCATATACAAGGAGACCTCCATTATCCCTTGTACCTGCATATATTTTATCACCATGCACATAAATGCTGCAGAACCGCAGGTAAGGAAGCGTGTCGGTGATACCGGAAGGCATGCTCGCCTGTTGCACCTGCGCCCTTCCCCTGTCCTGCCGCAGCAGTCCGCGGTTTGTTGCCACCCACATGTTGTTGTCTTTATCCTTCATCATTGCATAGCAGAGATACGAGGGGAGATATTTTTCCGGGTAAAACTTTACGGCGCCCGTTGATGGAAATAAACGCATTTTATAAAAACCGGATCCATGACTCGTAACATAAAATAACGTATCGCTGTCATCTATGATCTTAGAGCGGTAATGGAATTCGCTCCGGAGGTATTTGATCGGTGTAATGGAAACCTTTCTTTTGAGTTCGGCAACATTGATATAGGTAACGCTGTCGCCAAGCAGGTTCATAACAAAAAACACACCTGGTTTTACCTGGAAAAAATGATATAGTGTGGTTGAGGGGCCGGGGTAATCCAGGAATTCTCCTAACATCGGGCAATCCGCGTACTCCATTTTTTTGACCGCTTTCTTCTTTTTATCGTAGATATAGAGACCATCTATCGAAATAATCAGCAACCGATTCTCATCCAGTTCATGGAGATACCTTCCAAAAACAAAATGCTGAATAGGCACCTCTTCCTCTTTATAATAATCAAACCTGGACACCAGCCGGTAGTCCTTGTCAAAATGATAAAAACCTGAACGGGTAAGCGCATAGATGCTGCCATCCTTATCGCCCAAAACCGCCATTACGTTATTGAATTTATACTGGTATTGCAGCTGGTGATAGGGAACAAGAATATTATGTGTGTTGCCAGTGCGTGTGTCGACAATATGCAAACCATACGAATAAGCTGCCAGCCTGTATTTATCGATCCAGGTAAGGCCTGTCAGTTCTTCTGCCACAAGGGAAGAGCTATCGTCGTTGCTGTGAAATTGTATAAAGCGGCTCCCATTGTACCGGTTAAGTCCCGCAGAGGTTGAAGCCCATACGTAGCCAACGGAGTCCTGTGCAATACCTGACACCGTATTATGAGATAACCCGTCGGATGTCGTGTATGGGACAAAATCGGATTCATAAAAATCCTGGGCAGCCGATTTAATTCCGCCGAATAAGAATAGCAATATCAGTAGCCAGGGGTGGTGCATGAGCCTTTTTACTATATTAAAGATAAACACTTGCAGCGGCAATGATCCTGTTAATGACAGTGCAGCGTAAGATTATCGCCGTTGGGAGACCGGGAACCTTCGTTTAATTGCCCGTTCCAGCAGATAGTGAAAACCAGGCAGCTAAATATTTTTTAGGAGCACATCCCGGTTGGAAATAGTACATGTTTACCCGTATCCGGGCTATCTAATTTGCACCTGATTTAATTAAACAAGCATCCTGTTTATGAAACCAATCATCAAAGCCGCGAATCCTAAAAAGCCAGGGAAAGGAAATATTTATAAACCGAATAAACGCAATGTTATTATGGAACAAGAATTTGAGCAAATAAGAGAGCAGCAACGCGAATCCTGGAATAAGTTTTCACCGGGTTGGAAAAAATGGGACAACCTGTTTATGGATTTTTTAAGACCGACGGGCGATGAGATCATAGCACAACTGAAGCTTGGAGACAATTTTACGGTACTTGATGTAGCTGCTGGTACAGGTGAACCAGGACTGAGCATTGCGTCGAGGATACCGGCAGGAAAAGTTTTCATCACAGATCTTTCTGAAGAAATGCTGGATATCGCCGAAGAAAATGCTATCCGCAAGGGTATCATCAATATTGAGACCATTGCTTGTGATGTTTGTGATCTGCCGTTTGCCGACGATTCATTTGATGCAGTAAGCTGCCGGTTTGGATTCATGTTCTTCCCTGACATGCTGATAGCCGCAAAAGAAATGGTGCGGGTATTAAAGCCCGGCGGCAGGATTGCAGCTTCAGTATGGAACGGTCCTGAAAAGAATTTCTGGATAACGGCAACTATGGGCACGATCAATAAAAACATACAATTGCCGGTTCCTCCTCCAGGTTCACCTGGAATGTTCCGCTGTGCAAAGGAAGGATTCATTGCTGACCTGTTTGAGCAGGCAGAGCTGAAAAATATATCCGTCGTAGAAGTGACAGGGAAATTAAAAGCTAAAACTGTCGAAACATACTGGAACGTGATGAATGATGTAGCTGCTCCTGTAGTAGCAGCCTTAAGCAATGCGGATGCTGCATTAAAAGAAAAGATCCGTAATGAAACTTTTGACGCGGTCAATCAAAGATATCCCGATAAGAACATCCTGATCGAATCAAGCGCCTGGGTGGTGTCGGGAGAAAAATAGAAGTCTATTATCAATTCTTATTATCTAATCAAACCATTAAACCTTTTTTTATGAAAAAAATTCAATTCCGAAAATTCATTTTTACCAGCGTTGTATCGTCGGCAATGATTGTTGGTTGCAGCCATGACTACGACAACAATATCGATATCAACTCACCCGCCCTCCGCCTGGCTGAAAGTGAAAAGCTATCAATTCCCCCGGCAATAGATCTTCCTTCCAATGAGCCGAACGGGAATACAAGGGTGGCCACATTTTATGCAGAGGGTGTTCAGAAGTATAAGGCCAAATTGATCGCCGGCAGTACGCCCGCGCAATACGAGTGGATATTTGTTGCACCTCGCGCCGAACTGTTCAATGTCGTCAATGCAAAAGTGGGTACCCACTCTGCGGGACCAACCTGGCAATTATTGGGATCAACAACAGATTCGATCTACGGCCAGGCATTCACGCCGGCAAAAGCAGCTCCGAGCTCAGATCCCGGAAGTATTGACTGGCTGCAATTGACGCCAAAAACAGGCAAGGCGCCGACCGGTCTTTTCACCAACGTATCATACATACAACGTATCGCGACCAATGGTGGAAAAGCTCCACTCACCGCACCGGTAAACGCTACCGATACGATTGACGTGCCTTATACGGCTGTATATCGTTTCACGAAAAAAAATCCGTGACCCCAAACACTAATAAACCATTCTTTTAAAAACCTATTATCATGTATTCAGTTAATAACACCATAATGATCCCGCACCACAGAGGTCTTGCCGTGGTGGACATCCACTCGATTGTACGGGTGGAAGCGGTAAGCAGCTACAGCAGGCTGATCCTGGGCGATGGCAGTCAGGTGCTGGTAAGTAAAGTATTGAAGCAGATGGAAAGCATGCTTGCCGGTAAAGGCTTTGTCAGGGTCCATCGTTCCCATCTTGTAAATACAGCCTGGATAAGAACGTACAATTTTTATGAATATAAAGTTGTATTGCGTAATAACGAGGAGATCAATATTTCCAGGAGAAAGAAAAAAGAACTCCATAAAAAAATGGCGGATCAGAAAGAAGCAGTCCTAAAAACATTGCGATTTGATATCCCATCATTCAATTAACAAGCAAGTATAAAAAATCGGGTAATGTCCCTGTTTGAAAAATCAGAATGGCTACAGAGAGCCACAGAGGAAAAACAAATCCTGCCCTGGCTACCTTACTTCGTCATGGCTATATCAAGGCAGCAGAAGAGAGCCACGGAGGTTTTCTTCTCTGTGGTCCTCCGGTTTTCTCAGAGGTTCTCTGTGGGCAAATTCAAATCCGATAGTTATCGGATGGGACACTACCAAAAATCAAATTCCATAAACCTTTAAATTTTATCAGTATGAAAAAAGCAATCGTTTTAAGTGTGGCCCTTTTATTTGCCACCATTTTGAATTATTCATTCGCGGGACAGACAGACAAGACACCCAAAGTACAGGGCAAGATAACCACACTGGTTATTAACGCTACTGTTACGGTGATCCTGGTAGACAATGAAAAAGCACAACTGGAAGTAACCGGTCGCAGCCTTCTTTCCGAGTTACTTACGTTCGATCAAAACAGCGATACGCTTGTAATTGGCTCAACTAAAAAAAGAAACCTGACAGAAGCAGGTGTCATTT
>Ga0136846_1224311_pt1 | contig 24091 bp, 24 predicted proteins | sample HopSoiMetagenom2_FD_96841 | JGI IMG/M metagenome (GOLD analysis project Ga0136846, IMG submission 96841) | Grasslands soil microbial communities from Hopland, California, USA - 2 Assembly 2016 (version 4) | ecosystem: Environmental > Terrestrial > Soil > Grasslands | place: USA: Hopland... | reverse complement strand
TCCGGATGTAGTTGTCGCTCGTCTCGGCCGCGTGCTCGCCCCTTGTGTACGACGCGTCGGCGGCGGCATCGAAGCGGCGCGCAGCCGCCTGCCCGGTCGGCGTGTACTGGGGCATCGTCTGCGGTCCGGAAGGGGCGTTCGGATTCGAAAAGGGCTTCGTGGCAAGCCACGCGTCGAAGGCGACGCGATACTCCGGCCGGAACCGCTTGCGGGCGACGCGCGCGCCGTTCGCGTCACCCGAGACGTACGCGGTGAACCAGGCGTTGAACGTCGTTGCGTCGGCAGCACGGAACGTGAGCGCCGTCTGGTACGCGCGGTTCGCCTTCGTCCGCGTCGCCGACGCCTGGGCCAGCTTGAGCGACGACTCGGTCCCCCATTTCGCCGCCGAGAAGCCAGACCAGGCCGCGACGACCGTCACGACCGCGAGCAGCAGTGCCTCGGCGATCGAGACGAGGCGGTCGCGCCCGTCACCCGCGACGTGCGTGTGCTTCGCGTGCTCCGGGATGTCCTTGCCGACGTCGATCGCCGAGAGGCCCTCAGGCACTGACGGTCATTCGCCCAGTTGCGGGCGGAGATGCTCCCGCCTCGCCACCTCCACGCGGCCGCGGCCGAATGCGTCGACGCGGCCCCAGCGTCCGGGAATGTCGAGCAGTTCGAGCCGCCCGATCCCGACCGGAAGCGCGGGGTCGACGACGAGGTGCTCGCCGATCGGCTCGAGCCCGAGCATCGTGCGGATGAACAGCAGCGGCGCGCCTGTCGACCATGCCTGCGGGCTGCACGCGGTCGGGTACTGAACGGGATATCGCGTCTGCGACCGCTCGTAGCCGCCGAATGCCTCGGGCAGGCGCCCGTTGAAGAACTCGGCTGCGTCGAGGATGCCCGCCGCAATCGTCGCCGCCTCGTCCTTGAAGCCGTAGCGGCGCAGGCCCCAGGCGATGAACGAGCAGTCGAACGGCCAGACGGTGCCGACGTGGTAGCCGATCGGGTTGTAGCGCGCCTCACCTTCCGCGAGCGTGCGGATCCCCCAGCCGGAGAACAGCCGCGGTCCCATCAGGTGCCGCACGACGGCCTTCGCCTTCGACTTGTCGACGATGCCGCTCCAGAGCAGGTGCCCGTTGTTCGAGGCGAGCGCGTCTACCTGGTTCCCCTCGGGGTCGAGAGCAAGCGCGAAGTACTCGTCGTCCGCGACCCAGAAGTCGCGGTTGAAGCGACGCTTGAGATCGGCGGCCTGGCGTTCGAGCTCGGCGGCGTAGGCGGGGTCCTTCCAGATTTCGCGGGCGAGCCGTGCGCCACGGATCTTCGAGTCGTACGCGTAGCCCTGTAGCTCCGCCGTGGCGCGCGGGAAACCGGGCAGTGCGCCGTCGCGATACGAGATCGAGTCCCAGGAGTCCTTCCAGCACTGGTTCTCGAGGCCCGTCTCTTCGTTTCGCCGCTGGTAGGAGACGTAGCCGTTCCCCTGCAGGTCCGCGTATTCGTCGATCCAGTTCAGGGCGGCACGCGCCTCGCGCTCGAGATCGCGGACGAGCTTCCTGTCGCCGGTCCAGCGCTCGTACTCGTCGAGCAGGACGACGTAGAGGGCCGTCGCGTCGGCGCAGCCGTAGTACGGCGAGTGGGGGCGTTCCGAGAACGCCGTCATCTCGCCGTAGCGCATCTCGTGCAGGATCCGGCCGGGATCCTCGTCGCGGAAGTCGTCGACGCGTGAGCCCTGGCGCATCCCCAGCTCGCGCAACGTCGTCGCGGCGAGCTCCGGCGTGAACGGCAGCGCCTGCAGGCTCGTGAAGATGCTGTCGCGGCCGAACATGGTCATGAACCAGGGCAGGCCGGCGGCGGGAAGGCTGCGTGCGCCGGCCGTCACCGGCGAGAACCGCAGAGCGGCTAGGTCGACGAGGCTTTGCCGGTACGTCGCCTGCAGCGGCTCCCAGTCGCACTCGACCCGAGGCGCGCCGTCGAGCCACTTGTCCAGGCTTCCCTGCATGTTCGCGCGGCGGCTGCCGTTGCGCCCGCGCTTCAGCTGCTTGTGCATCTCGCCCCAGCCGAGCTGGGCCGTCGCGACGTCGAGGCTCGTCGACCACTCGCCGTGCGGCTCGATCGACACTTTGAACGAGAGGCCGTCCTTGTCGATCTTCGCCGGCGTGCTCGACTGGATGATCGTGGAGCGCGCGAACGTGCCGCGCTCGTACGACAGCACGAGCTTGCCGCCTTGGACTCGCGTCACGTACTCGCCCTTCTTCTTCAGCGCGTCCTTGACCTCGAACAGGTCGGCGAAGTCACACGCCGCGTCAAGCCTCACCGTGAGCTTCACGGGCTGCTCGTCGTGGTTGAGGATCCGCAGCTCCTCCTGGAAGCCGTGGCCGACCGCGCGCTGACGGATCACCGAGAGCTTCGAGTCGACGTAGACGGTGCCCGTTCCGGGCACCAGGAAGAAGCGCGTCTCGAAGTAGTGGATGTCGTCCGTCGAGAGGGCGTTCAGGCGCTCGCCGTCGATCGTGAGCACCCACTTCGAGAGGAAGCGCGTGTCGAACGAGAACAGCCCGGTCGGATCGGTGGCCGAAGCCTCGATGTCGCCCCGCTCGTCGCTGACGACGAACGTGTTTCCGTCGAGGATCTTGACGACGCCGGCGCTCATCGTCCGCTCCCGCCGTTCGCCGAGCGACGGCCGGCGGCCTTCGCGGGCGGCCCGGGGAACAGTCGCTGGAACAGGACGAGCAACTCGGGATCGCCGTCGACGGTGACGGCCCCGCGCAGGACTGCCGCCATGGCGTTCTCCTTACCGAGCACGATGTCGTCGAACAGCTCCTCGGTCGACCGCAGCGTGCAATCCGGCGCCGTGCTCTTGTGCGACACCGCGACGTCGCCCTTGTCGATCGCGACGAGCCAGCGCTGCGACTTCTTGCCGTTCGCCAGGTCGAAGCGAATCGAGCCTGTCGCCTTCTCGAGCAGCGGCTCGTGGCCTCGCTCCGCAAGACCTTCGAAAAACTCTCCCGTGGGCTGCGCCATGTCGGCTCCTCCTGGTAGGCGTGGCAAGCGACCGTTGCCGGCCTCGCCGTGAAGCTACTTCGCCGGAGGGCGCGTACGGGTCATCCCAAGGGGATGATCTCTCTGGGCTGCTCCGTTTCGGCGATGGGGACGACGAGCTCGAAGCGCGCGCCGTGCGGCGTCGCGCTGCCGTACAGCAGCTCGCCGCCGTGGGCGTGAGCATAGGACCGCGCGATCGAAAGGCCGAGGCCGGAGCCCGCCTTCGTGACGTTGTCGCCTCGGGTGAAGCGATCGAACAGCTTCGGCTCGAGCTCCTCCGGCACGCCCGGCCCCGAGTCCTCGACCGTCAGCCGGAAATGACGATCGCGCGTCGACGCCGACACGGCGATGGGCGCCTGCCCGTAGCGGAGGGCGTTGACGATCAGGTTGGACAAGATGCGGTCGAACGCAAGCCCGTCGGCCTCCATCACCAGGAAGGGATCGATGCGGATCTCGATTTCCCCCGACCGGTCGCCTGCCACGCTGCGGACGATCTCTTGGGTGCGCTCGAGGACGGCGAGCGACGACGGCGAGATGCGCAGTGCGGCGCGCTCGAGTCGCGAGAGATCGAGTAGCTGATCGACGAGGCGATGCAGGCGCAGCCCTTGTTCATACAGGACCTGGGTCAGGCCGCGCCGCTGATCGGCGGTGAGCGCGTCGCCGCGCTCGTGCAGCGTCGCGGCGATCCCGCACACAGCCGCGGTCGGCGTCCGCAGCTCGTGTGATGCGAGCGAGATGAAGTCCGTCTTGAACTCGCCGGCGAGCTGAAGGTCGTCGCGGGCGACGGTCTTCTCGAGGAACGCGCAGACGATCGTTCCGAGGGCCGAGAGCAGCACGAGCTCGGAAGGCTCGAGCGTGCGAGCCGCGACGCCGCGATCCGCGAGGAAAAACCCGTCGCAGCTATCGGCGCTCATCAGCGGGACGACGACGACGGATCTCTCCGCGACATCGGTGACGATCACCGCCGCGCTGCCCGCCGCGTCGCGGAAGATCGAGCGCACCTCGGGCAGCATCGCGACCGCGGCCAGATCGTCGAGCGCCCAGGCGTGTGCGGCGACAACCTCGATCTCGTGCGCCGAACCGACGGTGCGCGCGATCCCGACACGCGGAAATTCGAATGCCTCGCTGATGCTCTCGCAGGCGCGCGCGAGCAGGGTGACCGTGTCTTCGGCGCCGTGCGCCGAGCGCACGACCTCCGCGACCAGCGCGAGCGCGCGCGTTTGCTCGTCGGCATCGGAGCGCGACAGGTCCCGGCTGACCAGCGTGAACGACTGGTCTCCGATCGCCAGCGAGGTCGAGGCCACGCCGCTCTCGTCCATCCACGCTCGCACGGCCTCGACCACCGCGACGACGGTTCGCGACTCCCATTCCGCGCGCACGTCGACGGTCTTGGCCGTGGAGTCGTACGCGACTGCGGTGGGGCCGAAGAGCTCCCGCAGGCGTCGCATCAGCCCGTGGACGCGCGCCCCGTCTGCGACCGTCACTTCGATTTCGACCATCACGTCCCCCAACGGCGTCGATCAGCCTTCGCCCCGTCCCGTCCCCGAGAACGGAGTCCGGCGGCACCGTGGGTTGGCGTCGCTATTGCTGGCGTCGTTTGCTGGGACGGCAGCCCCTGGATAGTAGCGCGCCCGGGAGTAGGTAAAATCGTGGCGTCGGTGGGGGGCCGGCATATGCCAAACGAGCTCGAACCACAACGTCTCCGCGTTCTGATCGCCAACGAGCGGCGTGACCGCCTGGAGCTGCTCGCACAGGTCGTCACGGAGCTCGGCCACGACGTCATCGCGCGCGAGATCCACGTCAAGGAGGTGGGGGCGGTCACGGCCAGCGAGCGGCCCGACGTCGCTCTCGTGGGGCTCGGGCTGAGCTCGGAGCACGCACTCGATTTGATCGCCGAGATCGTCCGCGAGGCGTTTTGCCCGGTCATCGCCCTGCTCTCGGCCCGCGATCCCGCATACGTGCACGAGGCGGCCAGGCGGGGGATCTTCGCGTACATCGTCGACGGATCCCCCGAGGAGCTCCAGGGCGCAATCGACATCACGCTTCAGCGCTTCGGCGAGTACCACGGCCTGCAGGGGGCGTTCGGCCGGCGTGCGCTGATCGAGCAGGCGAAGGGGATCCTCATGGAGCGCCATGCCATCCATGCCGAGAAGGCGTTCGACCTGCTCCGCAGCCACTCCCAGCAGACCGGCCGGAAGGTCGTCGACGTCGCCGAAGCCGTCGTCGAAAGCCATCTCCTGTTGCTCTCCTCGCCGGCGCGTCCCGCGGGTGAGCCGCTTACGTAGAAAAGGCGCTCAGGCGTCCGGGCGAAAATCGGCCTCGAGCTGGTACAGCGCGGTGAGAATCTCCCCCTGGAGCGCACGCAGGCGGCGCACGGATTCACGTGCCTCACCCTTCCCGTGTGCGTCCAGGCGCAGGATGCTTTCTTCGAGCGCCGCAGCCATGCGGAGCAGCTGCGCCGCGCGATCCTCGGTCGACATCGTGTTCACGCCGCGTGCGTCAGCAGTCCGAGGCCGGACTCGAGAACGTACGAGCGCCCGTCGAGGTGGAAACGGAGCAGCGCGAATGCAGAGTCGGCCGCCCACAGCTTGACCGCGCGGAGCAATACGGCGAGGTCGTCGTTGCGCGACCTGAGCTCGGCCGCGACGAGCACCACCTCGTCGCAGTCGTAGACGTCGACGTGCCAGCGGGGCCGCAGTCGCTCGCAGAGGTCCTCCGCCCGTGCAACGGTGGGGATCTCGAACACGAGTGTCTCGTTGAGCGTTTCCTCTGGCGACATGTGCACAGCATCGCGTCGCGCACCCGTGTGCCGCTTGACGCAGCCGTGTCATTTCAGCCGTTACGCCGCGGACGACACGCAGCGAAAGCCGATGTTGCCGGTGGAGGAATCCGGCGTGACCGCATTACGCGCCGAGACGCGGTAACGACGGCAGTAAGACGCGTGGCAGAGGTACGAGCCGCCGCGCGTCGTCTTGTGCGTGCCGGCCTGTGGACCGGCCGGATTCGTGCGGCGGTCGCGCGTATGGAAGTCGGCGCTGAACCAGTCCGAGCACCACTCCCATGTGTTGCCGGTCATGTTGTGCAGGCCGTGGCCGTTCGCGGCGAACGCATCGACGGGGCACGTGCCGAGGTATCCGTCTGCGCGGGTGTTCTGCTGCGGAAAGCTGCCCTGCCACACGTTCATGCGGTGCTGCCCGCCGGGTTCGAGCTCGTCGCCCCACGGATAGGGGCGGCTCTCGAGCCCGCCGCGCGCGGCGCACTCCCACTCCGCTTCGGTCGGCAGACGCTTCCCTGCAGCCGCGGCATACGCGACTGCGTCGTTCCAGCTCACGTGCAGCGCGGGATGGTCGAGCCGCTCTTCGACCTCCGACTGCGGGCCTTCCGGGTGACGCCAGTCGGCGCCCTCGACCTGGCGCCACCAGGGAGCGCGCGCGACCGCGCGGGTGGGGGCCAAATCGTCGGGCAGGAGGCCCGCGAACACGAACGACCAGCCGTACCGCTCCGCCTCCGTCACGTACCCGGTGTCTTCGGCGAAGCGGCCGAATTGCGCGTTCGTGACGGCGCAGGCGTCGATCCAGAAAGGCGAGAGGCGGATGGCGCGGACGGGGCCTTCGCCGTCGGCGGGGTAGGCGAGCTCGTCGTCGCTCCCCATCAGGAACTCGCCGTCGGCCAGCAGCACCATCCCGCCGTGGTCATCCGTCACACCGGCGACGAGGGTCTCGACCGCCGTGACGCCGGCCCGGTCGCCGGACGGCGCGCAGCACGCTCCGCTCATGCGCTGAGTCTCGGCTCTCGCAGGAACGGATTCCTCACCCGACCCGGATGACCTGGGAGCCTCAGCGCCGCTCGAAGGCGAGGCGCACGCCGAGGCCGACGAGCGCGACGCCGCTGATCCGGTCGAGTGCGCGCTTCACGCGCGGACGGCGCAGAACGTCGCGCCCGCGGGACGCGAGCTCGCCGTAGGCGAGCAGCCACACGACGCCGATCGCGTTGAAGAGGAGCCCGAGCAGCAGCAGGTCAGCCGGTCTCGCCTGCTGGGCGTCGACGAACTGGGGGAGGAGGCTCGTGAAGAACACGGCAATCTTCGGGTTGAGCAGGTTGCTCGCGAGCCCTTGCCGGAACGAGCTTCCGCGCCGCACGACGGGGACGACCCCGCGCGAGCCAAGCAGGGTTCGTAGCCCGAGGTACACGAGGTACGCGGCACCCAGGAGCTTGATCGCCGCGAACGCGACCGCGGACGCCGCGACGACCGCGGCGAGACCGAGGGCGGCTGCGATCGTCCAGACGAAGATGCCGGCGTTGACGCCGAGCGCTGTCGCCCGGGCCGAGCGGCGCCCGTGCAGCAACGCGTTCTTCGTCACGAGCGCCATGTCGACGCCCGGCGTGATCACCACGACTGCGGACACGACCAGGAACGGCAGGAGGTGCACGGCTCGATCATCACAGGCGGCCTCGCGCGCGTGTAACTAAGGATTTCGACAGACTCGACCAGCCGACGCATCCGTCAGGTCGTTCGGTTTCAATGCCACGCGAACGTAATCGCTACCGAAGGAGCTTTATGCCGCTCACTCAGAGTCAGCTCGTCGGCGAGATCGCCGATCGCGCCGGTCTGTCCAAGGCCGACACGAAGGCCGTTCTGGAAGCGCTCGAGGAAGTCGTGCTCGATCAGCTCGCCGACGCCGAGAAGGTGAAGATCGGCGGGGTCGTGCAGCTGACCGTGCGGGTCAAGGAGGCGACGAAAGCGCGGAAGGGTCGCAACCCGGCGACGGGCGAAGAGATCACGATCGGGCCGAAGCCGGCGTCCGTCACCGTCAAGGCGCGCCCGCTGGCGAAGGCGAAGTCAGCTCTCCCGTCGGTGGCGTCTGCGCGCCGACGGCTTGCCGCGTAGCGCCGTTTCGGGGCGGGGGAGCACCGCTCCCCCGCTCTTCGACGTCGAGAAGCCCGCCATTGCGATGGCGCATCTTCCGGCGTTGCCGGGGACGCCGCTCTACGACGAGAACGGCGGCCCCGGAGCGATCGTCGAGGCGGTGCGGCGCGACGTCGAGATCCTGACGGCGGCCGGCTTCGACGCCGTGCTGTTCTGCAACGAGAACGACCGGCCCTACCAGTTGACGGCCACGCACGAGGGCGTGGCGACGATGGCCCGAGTGGTGACCGAGGTCGCGCCGCACGACCGGCCGTTCGGCGTCGACTATCTCTGGGATGCGCAGGCCGCTCTGTCCGTCGCTGTTGCGACGGGAGCCTCGTTCATCCGCGAGGTCGCGACCGGCGTGTACGAGTCGGACATGGGGCTGTGGGCGCCCGACGCAGCGACGCTGCTGCGGCGACGGCGCAACCTGCACGCTGACGGCGTCTCGGTGTTCATGAACATCACTCCCGAGTTCGCGTCTTCGCTCGGGACACGCGATCTGGCGACGACCGCGCGCTCCGTCAGCGTCTCGAGCCTTGCCGATGTCATCCTCGTCTCGGGCCCGATGGCGGGCGCCGAGCCGTCGCTCGATGCGCTGCGCGAGGCGAAGCGGGGCGCCACCTCGACACCAGTCTTCGCCAACACCGGCGTGAAGTCGACGAACGTGGCGGACTTCCTCTCGGTCGCCGACGGTGTCATCGTCGGCTCCGACCTCAAGGTCGACGGCGGCACGTGGAATCCCGTCGATCGGGACCGCGCCGAGCGGTTCATGGAGGAGGTTCGCCGCCTCCGCTAGCGCCGGCGTGGCGCTCGATCTTCCCCTCGAGCAGCTCCCGCACGCGCGGCCAGTCGTCGTCGACGATCGCGTACCACGCCGAGTCGCGGATCGAATCCGGCAGCACCATGTGCTTCCGGAAGATGCCCTCGAACGTCGCGCCGATCCCGAGCAAGGCTCCGCGCACGCGCAGGTTGCGTGCGTCGGTCTTGAACTCGACGCGCATCGCGCCCCAGCGCTCGAACGCGTTCCGCAGCAGCAGGTACTTCGTCTCGATGTTCGCACCGGTGCCCCATTGCGCCCGCTCGAGCCAGGTCCAGCCGATCTCCGTGCGCCGGTGCTCGGGCTCGACGTTCATGTACCGCGTCGAGCCGACCGGGCGGCCGTCGACGTGCACGACGAACGGCACCTCTGTCGCGCTCGCCAATGCGGCATCGAACCAGCCGTCGAAGCCGAGCGTGTACATGCCGGTGAAGCGGTGGATCTGCGGCTCGCGCTCGGCGGCCTCACGCAGGCCCTCGCGGTGGCGCTCCTCGATCGGCTCGACTCGCACGATGCGGCCCTCGAGCGGCTGGGCGGGACGAAGGTCGGCCAAGGCCGTACTCTCGTCGAAACTCGAAAAGCCCGGGGGTCAGACCCCGGCCGAAAAGGCCGGGGTCTGACCCCAGCCTTCGGTGTGATTCGCCTGCGCGCTCGGCGGGTACCGGAGGGCGCAGATGGGCGTACTCTCGTCGGTCCGGGCCGTCCGCTGGGCGCGCAAGCATCAACCCGACCAGGTCGCTTACTGGATCGCGCTGGCGCACGAGCGGTTTCCGCCGGACGACCTCCTGCGCCAGGCGATCGAGGCCGAGCATGCGGGCTTCGACGGGATCTCGTGCAGCGACCACCTTGCGCCGTGGTGGACGGAGCAGACAGCGCCCACGAACGCCGGCAGCGCGTGGGTCTGGCTCGGAGCAGCCGCACGTGCGACGGAGCACGCGCAGGTCGGTAGCGCCGTCACCGCCATCGTGCACCGCTACAACCCGGTCGTCGTCGCACAGAACGCGGCCACGCTCGAGTTCCTCGCTCCGGGCCGCGCGTTTCTCGGCGTCGGATCGGGCGAGGCGATGAACGAGGTGCCCGCCGGCATGGACTGGCCCTCGCCGGCAGAGCAGCTCGAGCGCACCGAGGAGGCGCTGATCATCATCACGCGGTTGCTGCGCGGTGAGACCGTCGACTTCGACGGCCGTTACTTCAAGGCCAAGGGCGCGGTCCTCTACTCACTGCCGAAGCGGCGCGTGCCGATTTACCTCTCGGCCTTCCACGAAGGCGCAGCAGAGCTCGCCGGCCGGCTCGCCGACGGCGTGTGGACGCTCGCCGACCCGCAGAAGGCGCCAAAGGTGATCGCCGCGTATCGCGAGGCGTGCGAGCAGGCGAAGCGCGAACCGGGGGAGATCATCCTGCAGGGCGTCTTCTCCGTCGCCGAGTCGGACGACGCCGCGCTCGAGCAGGCGCGGGAATGGAAGGGCACGCTCGTCGACGAGCACTACACCGACCCGGTCGAGGATCCGGCCGAGATCTACCGCCACGGCGAGGCCGAGGTGCCCGACTCGCAGTTCACGAAGCAGATCATCGCGTCGAGCGATCCCACCGAGCACGTCAAGCGGATCAAGTTGCTGCAGAAGCTCGGCGCAACCACGATGGCGCTGATGAACGTCTCCGGCGGCGACCCCCACGCGGCGATCCGCGTGTACGGCGAGTCGGTGCTGCCCGAGCTCAGGGACGCCTAGCCCACGGCGACGATAGGCTGCCGTCGTGGCCACTCAGCGCGTTGCCCTGCACGGCCGCACGGACGAGCGGATCGAGTCGCTCCTCTCTGCCCGCCTGTTCCTCGAGCCGCAGCTCGCCGGCGGCCGGCTCTACTTCATCTCGAGTCTCTCGGGCCACTTGAGCCTCTTCGCGATGGACGCCGACGGAGGCGTTCCGGAACCGCTGCTGCCGCCGCAGATCGCCTTGCAGAACCCGGAGCTGATCGGCGGGCACTCGTTCGCCGTGCTGCCGGAGCTGGAGCGCATCCTGCTCATGATCGACCGCGACGGCGACGAGAACTACCGCCCGTTCCTGATTCCGCTCGAAGGCGGGTTCCCGGAGCCGCTTGCGGGCGATCGCTTCGAGGGGTACCGCTCGCACCTCGTGGACGTCGACGAGGACGCCGCGATCGCGTACTTGGCCGCCGAGTCGCGCGACGAAGCGCTCATCTACGGGATGCGCTGCAACATCGCCACCGGCGACGTCGACGAGCTGCACTCGAGCACGTACGGCGCGATCCCCGTCGCGTGGAGCAGCGACCACTCGCGCGTGATCTTGCAGGACGAGTACCTGATGGGCGACGGGATCCTCTACGAGGTCGGTAACGGCGAGCGCAAGATCCTCCACGGGACGCCGCTCGAGGAGCGCGAAGACGGCCGTGAGTATCCGCGGTCGGGGTTCCGTTCGCCGCGGGTGACGTCGAGCGACGGCGGGCTGCTGCTCGTGACGACGCTGTACGAGGACACCGGCAGCCCCGCGTATCTACCGCTCGACGGCGGCGAGCTCGAGCCCGTCACCGTCGAGGGCGCCCAGCACGTCGGTGTCGGCGAGCTCGAGCGCCTGCAGTACCTGCACGGCGACCGTTTCGCGGCGGTCTACAACATCGACGGCTGCTCGTGGGTGTACGACGCGTCGTTCGACGAGGGCACGCGCACTCTGTCGCTCGAGCGAGCGGTGATCGGGGAAGGCGGGCTCGCCGACGGGATGGTGCACGGGCTCGACCTCGACGAGGAGAGCGGGCAGTTCGCTGCCTCGTTCTGCACGGCCACGATGCCGACGCAGCTCTACGTGATCGGCGACGACGTCGCTGCTCGCACGCGCGAGCGCGCGCTCGGGCTGCCGCCCCAGCTGCTGTCCGCCGGCGAGGACGCGTCATTCGAGTCACACGACGGGCTGCGCGTGTCCGCGCGCCTGTACCTGCCCTCGGCCGAGCTCGACTACGACGGGCCGCGGCCGCTCGTGTACTACATCCACGGCGGCCCGCAGGGACAGGAGCGCCCGAACTTCGCGTGGTTCTCGATGCCGCTGATCCAGATTCTCGCGCTCGAGGGCTTCGCGGTGTTCGTCCCGAACGTCCGTGGCTCGACGGGGTACGGGCTCGAGTACACACGCCGGGTCGACCGGGACTGGGGCGGACAGGATCGGCTCGACCACGTGCACGCCATGACGCAGGTCCTACCGAAGGACGAACGGATCGACGTCGAACGCGCGGGCGTGATCGGCCGCTCGTACGGCGGCTACATGACGCTGACGCTCGCGGGACGTCACCCCGAGCTCTGGCGTGCTGCCGTCGACATGTTCGGCCCGTACGACCTGTTCACGTTCCTCGAGCGCATCCCGGCGACGTGGAAGCCGTACTTCGCGCTCGCTCTCGGCGATCCGGAGAAAGATCACGACTTCATCACCGACCGCTCGCCGAAGACGCACGTCTCGAACATCTCGGCTCCGCTGTTCGTGATCCAGGGAAAGAACGACCCGCGTGTCGTCGAGCAGGAGTCACACGACCTCGTCGACCAGTTGCGCGGCGACGGCAAGGACGTGTCGTACCTCGTCTTCGAGGACGAGGGGCACGACGTGCTCAAGCTTCCGAACCGCGTGCGCTGCTACGACGCGATCACGTCCTTCTTCTCAGAGCACCTCAGCCCGTAAGCGCGGCCAGGTCGGCCGTGGTGTTGACGTTCGCGAGCTCGGCCGCGTCGACCTCGACGACCGTCGCCGCGACGTCGCGCAGCGAGTAGTCGCCGGACGACAGCTTGCGCTCCAGCGCGCCGAGGACGGCGCGTCGATACGCGCCCGGCAATGGGCCCGTTTGCGCCTGCGCCGGCGCAGCAGCTGCCAGCCGCCGCAACGAATCCACAGAGACGAGCGGACAGTCCACCGGCAGGAACACGCAGACGTCGTGGCTTGCTGCGCGCAGGCCGGCGACGACGCCTGCGATCGGAGCGCGCACCTCCGTCTCGTCGTCGAGCAGCGGAAACGGCAGGTCCAGGCCGTCGGCGGCCTTCCCGACCGCCAGCCGCTCCGCGCACGCCTCGCCGAGCGTGCGCCACGCACGCTCCGCCAGTGTCTCGTCGCCCAGGCGAGCGAGCGCCTTTGGAGAGCCGAAGCGCGTGCTCGCCCCGCCGACGAGCAGCACGCCCGTCACGGCACGATGCGCCACGACTCGGTGTAGACGTTGCTGCGTCCGCCGCGGACGAAGCCGCAGAGTGTGATGCCGCGGTCGGCCGCCAGCTCCACCGCGAGCGTCGACGGAGCACCCACGGCGACGAGGATGGGGCAACCCGCGACGGCGGCTTTCTGCACGAGCTCGAACGAGAGGCGGCCGCTGACACAGAGCATGGCCTGGGCGAGCGGCAGACGCCCTTCGCCGAATGCCCAGCCGAGGGTCTTGTCCATCGCGTTGTGACGCCCGACGTCCTCGCGGACGCAGAGGGCCTCGCCGCCGGCGGAGAACAGCCCCGTCGCATGGAGCCCGCCGGTGACGGCGAATGCCGCCTGCGCCGCCCGCAGCTCGTCGGGGAGGCGTGCGACGAGCGCGGCGGGAACGCGCAGATCGCTCTCGACGCGAGCGGCTTCGACGGCGATCGCCTCGAGCGCGCCCTTTCCGCACACGCCGCACGAGGACGTCGTATAGAAATTGCGCGCTGCAGGCGTTCGCTCGGCGCTGACCTCGACCGTGTTCGCCGCGAGGTCGGCCGGCAGGCCGGCGGCCCGCGGTGCGAGCCCTTCGGTCAGGCAGAAGCCGAGGGCCAGCTCCTCGTCGTGGCCGGGCGTGCGCATCGTGACCGCCACCGGCTCGCCGTTCACGCGGATCTCGAGCGGCTCCTCGACTGCGACGTCGTCGCGGTCCCGCGTGCCCGCGGGCAGACGGAGCACCTCGATCTGTGCGGCCGAGTAGGGCGGGGCTTCACTCACCTGGATAGCCTGCCAGCGGTGGATGCCTGGCTGCAGTCCGCGCGCGATGCGATCTCGGCTGCCTCCGGTGTGCCGGCCGGCCAGCTCGAGCTCGGAGCGGCCGATGTCCGGACGCTGCTCGACCTGGCGCGCGTCGCGGCGCACGACAGCGGCGACCGCACGAACGCGCCGTTGCTCTGCTACCTGCTGGGCCTCGCGGCAGCGCGCGGTGACGCCGGCCTCGACGCGATCGCCGACGCGGTCACACGCGCGTAGCGCGGGCGTACGTCCCGAGCACGCGCGTGAACGTCGCGTGCTCGCTCATCGCCTCGAGGGCGTCGACCATCTCCGGCAGCCGCGCCGCCGCATCGACGTCCGCGTAGAAGACGTACTCCCATGGCCGTCCCGGCCGCGGCCGCGACTCCAGCTTCGTCAGGTTCAGGTGCCGCTCCGCGAACGCGCCGAGGCAGCGGTAGAGCGAGCCGGACACGTGCCCGACGCCGAAGACGAGCGAGGACTTGTCAGGCTCGCCGAGCGGAGTCGGGTCACGCGACAGAGCGCCGAACCGCGTCGAGTTGTCCGGGTACGTCTGAATGCGGTCGGCGAGCGATGTGAGCCCGTACAGCTCGCCGGCGCGGCGCGACGCGATCGCAGCGACGCCGTGCAGGTTGGCCTCTGCGATCTTCTTGGCCGCGCCGGCCGTGTTGTACTCGGCGCGCACATTCGCCTCGAGCGCGCTCAGGAACTCCTCGCACTGGGCGATGGCCTGCGGGTGGGAGATCACCTCGTGCACGTCGTCGATCGCGGTTCCCGGGAGCGCGAGCAGCGAGTGGTCGACACGCACGATCGTTTCGCCGACGAGGTGCAGGCCGTGGCGCAGGAAGAGGTCGTAGGTCTCGTTGATGCTGCCGGCCTGCGAGTTGTCCAGCGGGACGAGGCCCCACTGGACGCGGCCCACCTCGACGGCCTCGAATACCGTTCGGATCGACGGGAACGGCTGGTGCTGCGCGTCCGGGAAGAGCGCCCCGGCGCCCTCCTCCGAATACGCACCCGGCTCGCCCTGGTACGCGACCACTGTCACCTTCAGAGCTTAGGCGGCGGCCGTGCGGGAACCAGTCGGGCATGCCGACGGTCCGACAGCCGCTGGCGCCGATGCTCGCGCGTCTCGAGCGCGAGCTCCCACGCGACGGCTACCTGTACGAGCCGAAGTGGGACGGCTTCCGCTGCCTCGCTTTCCGCGACGGCGACGAGGTCGACCTGCGCAGCCGCAACCAGCGTCCACTCGCGCGCTACTTCCCGGAGCTCGTCCGCGCGTTCCTCGATCTGCCGGTCTCACGCCTCGCAATCGACGGCGAGATCGTCGCGCGCGACTTCGAGTCCCTGTTGCGGCGCCTGCATCCGGCGGCGTCGCGCGTCGAGCAGCTGAGCGCGGAGACGCCGGCGTCGTTCATGGCCTTCGACCTCCTGGCCGTCGGGGACGACGACGTCCGCGGTGAGCGGTTCGTCGAGCGGCGTCGCCTGCTGGAGGAGCTTTTCGCGGCCGCGAAGCCGCCCCTGCTGCTCACAGAGCTCACCGACGACGCGCGCCGGGCAACGGCGTGGCTCGGCCGGCGCGACGGGATCGACGGCGTCGTCGCGAAGCACCGCGACCTGCGTTACGAGCCGGGTGTGCGCGCGATGATCAAGGTGAAGCAGCAGCGCACCGCCGACTGCGTCGTCGCCGGGTTCCGGTGGCTCCACGACCGCCCGCTCCCGCGCACGCTCTTGCTCGGCCTCTATGACGGCTCGGTCCAGCTGCAACACGTCGGCATCGTTTCCGCGATCCCGAATGCCCGCCGTCGGGCGCTGCTCGAGCACATCGCGCCGTACGTGACCGAGCTGGAAGGTCATCCGTGGGAGCAGGGGTTTCTCGTCGGCGGAGGCGCGACAGGCAAGCTGCCGGGCGCGGCCGGCCGCTGGACGCCGGGCATGGACCAGGACTGGGTGCCGCTCGCGCCGGCGCTCGTCTGCGAGGTCGCCTACGACCAGGTCGACGGGTTCCGCCTCAGACATCCGGCGCGGTTCTGCCGCTGGCGCCCGGATCGCGACGCGCGCACGTGCACGCTCGACCAGCTCGGATGAGCACGATCGAGCTCGAGGGGCGCCTCCTGCGGCTGACGAACCTCGACAAGGTCCTGTGGCCCGAGGCGGGTCGCACGAAGGCCTGGCTGATCGAGTACTACACACGGGTCGCCCCGGTCCTGCTTCCGCACATCGAGGGACGGCCGCTGACGCTTCGGCGCTTCCCCGACGGCGTCCAGGGCGTCAGCTGGCACCAGAACGAGTGCCGCGGCGAGCCCGACTGGTTCCACGTGCTCGAAACGCCCGGGAAAGGCGGCCGCGTGTTGCGCTTCTGCGTCGTCGACGACCTCTCGTCGCTGGTCTGGGTCGCGAACCAGGGAACGCTCGAGCTGCACCCTTTCCAGTGGCGGGTGGAGTCGCCGCGCCGGCCGACGGCGCTCGTCTTCGACCTCGACCCGGGAGCGCCGGCGGGCCTCGCGGAGTGCGCGCGGGTCGCCGTCCTGCTCCGCGACGTTCTCGACGACCTCGGGTTGACGTCCTTCCCGAAGACGTCGGGCTCGCTCGGGCTGCATCTCCACGTCCCGCTCGGGACGCCGCACGAAGGTGAGCACGTGAAACGGTTTGCGCGCGCCGTCGCGGAAGCGCTGGCGCAGTCGCACCCGCGCGCCGTGATCGCCGACGTCGACAAGTCGCGCCGCGCCGGCAAGGTCTTCGTCGACTGGCTGCAAAACGACCCGACCCGTCAAACGGTCGCGCCGTACTCGCTGCGCGGCGCGCCCTGGCCGACGGCGGCGACGCCGCTCAGGTGGGACGAGGTCGAGCGCGGGGACCCGCTCGTGTTCCTCGGCGAAGACGTGCTCGAGCGCGTGGAGCGGGAAGGAGATCTGTTCGAAGACGTGCTGACGCTTGCGCAGGCGCTGCCGGCCGTCTAGCGGCCGTTGGCGTACCAGACGTTCCCGGGCCCCACGTAGCTGTTGCCCTCGCCCCAGACGGCATGCGCCGTTCCCGCGCCGTCGACGTCGAGCTCGAAGTAGTCGCCGTAGGGCTCGGCGAACCCGTCCTTCGGGGTCGCGGACTGGTACGGATAGCCCGCCACGAAGTGCGACAGCTGCGCCTCCGCCGACCACGTCGCGCCCGCGTTCGCCGACGAGCGGTAGTAGACGTTCCAGCGCGCGTTCGGGTCGTCGGCCCCGGTGTCGGAGCCGTTCCGGTCGTCCATCCACGCGATCCGGACGTCGCCGTCTCCGCGCGCGGCGAGCGCCGGAAAGAGGTTGTTCGCACCGGCCGGGGCGAGCGAGACGTCGGTGGGGCTGCTCCATGTCGCGCCGCGGTCGGCCGAGCGGGCGAAGTACATCCGCTCCCGCCCGGAGCTGGTGTGCGCCGCGCCCCAGAGGACGTAGAGCCTGTCACGGGCGTCGACGGCCAGTGCCATCTGCGCGCCCCAGTAGTCCCAACCGGGGCACCCGCACTGGTATGCAGGTTGCGACACGTCGACGAGCGACGTCGTCCAGGTCTTGCCGCCGTCGGACGAGCGCGTCACGTACAGGTTTTTCGTGCCCTTTGCCTGCCCGGGGTTGTTCTCGCCGTTCCACGCGAAATACGCGTTGCCCTTCGAGTCGATCGCTCCGCCGCTCGGCAGCGAGACGCCGAGGCTCGAGTTCGTCGTGCCGACGAGGTTGTTCGTCGTCCACGTCCGCCCGCCGTCGTGCGAGGACGACGCGAAGATCTTCTCCTGCGTGTGGTAGACGAGGTACACGTCGCCGCCGCGTGCGGCAAGGATGTCCTTGTCGGTCCCGCGCTGGAGCGGTTCGACGAGCACGGTGCGCCACGTCGCGCCGAAGTCGTCGGAGCGCGCGACGTACTGGCTCGACTTCTTGTTCTGCATGAACGACGCGTACAGCGTGCGGCCGTCGGCCGCGTCCACGACGATCTGAGGGTCGTCCTGTCGCTCGGTCGACGGCGAGAGCGCGCGCGGGGCGGACCAGCTCTTGCCGCCGTCGCTCGAGACCTGCAGCATCGTGTGCGGGCTTGCGCACGTGGAGCAGCTGGGATCCGGGTCGCCGCTGCCGTTGCCGCTGTAGTCGGTGTAGTGCGACCAGGCCGCGTAGACGTGCCCGAGCCCGTCCGCAGCGACGGCGGGCTCCCAGTCGTCGCCGTTCAGGAACCCGAGCCGGGCGGGTTGCGTGAAGCTCGGGGCTGGAGCTGCGGCGGCCGGCACGCCCACCACGAGGGCGGCGAAGCAGAGCAGGAGTCCGAGCCGCATCAGCAGGATGTTGGCACGGCGCTCAGGTCGTGGCAACCTCGCCGGCCAGCCGCTGCTCTTCGGCTGCGCGCTCGTCCACGTAGCGCTGCGCGTCCCCGAGGGCTGTGAAGAACCGAAAGAACGCGGCGATGCAGATGATCAGGATCCCGACGACGCCGTAGACCGCGGCCACGTTGCCGGTCGCGCTGACGACCCAGCCGCCGATGAGCGCGCCGGCCGGGATCGCCGACCACGCGAGCACGCTTGCGATCGACATCACGCGCGACAGTAGGTGGTTCGGGACGATTGCCTGGCGCAGGCTGCCGGTGTTGATGTTGAACAGGATGCCGAGCCCACTCGCTGCGGCCCACAGCGGCAGCGCCGCCCAGTACCAGCGCATCCCGGCGAAGACGATCAGGCAGGCCCCCATCATCATCAGCGACGTCAGCGCGAGTGCGGTGAAGCTGAAGTGCTTGCGCAATCGGCCGGCCAGCAGCCCCGTGACGACGACGCCTGCGCTCCCCGCCGCGAACATGGCGCCGATCTGGAAGCGCGTCGCGCCCAGCCGCTCCGTTGCGAAGAGCACGAGCTCCGCGAAGACGACGGCGTTGACGAAGTTGATCAGCGCCATCATCGCGGAGATGTTGCGCAGCACGGGGTGCGACAGCACGTAGCGCAATCCTTCGCGTACGTCCTCGCGGATCGTCGTCGCCTTCTTCGGCTCCTCACTGACGACGTTGAAGCTGCGATGGATCAACGCCAGCGTGAACGCCGAGACGGCAAACGACCCGGCGTCGAACGCCATCACCCAGACGAGCGGTAGGAACGAGATCAGCACGCCGGCGAGCAGCGGGCCGGCGACTTGCGCAGCGGAGTACGTCGCCTGGATCCGCCCGTTTGCGGTGACGAGGTCGTCCGTCGAGACCAGGCTCGGGATCGCCGCGAACTCGCCTGCGCTGAACGCGATGAAGACGGTCGACTGGATGAACGCCACGGCATAGATCAGCCAGACGTTCAGATGGCCGAACTGCGCCACGAGCGGGATCGAGAGGATCACGAGCGCGTTGACGGAGTCGAGCAGGATCATCGCGCGCTTGCGGTCGACACGGTCCATCCACGCCCCGATGGGTAGGCCGAAGAGGAGGTAGGGGAGGAACGTCGCCGCCATCGCGACGCCGAGGGTCACGGGGGAGTGCGTGAGCTGGAAGACGAGCAGCGGCACCGCCCACTGCGTGAACGAGCTGCCGAGGTTGGAGATGGTCTGGCCGATCCAGAACTTGCCGAAGTCGCGGCTCACGCGACGTCTCGCAGGATCGCCAGGAGCTGTCTCTGCTGCCCGGCCGAGAGCGATTCCACCGCCGGATTCTGTGCCAGGCACGCGAGCAGCCGCTTGCGCGTCCGGACGCCTTCCCCGGTCAGGCGCACAATCCGGACGCGCTTGTCGTGCTGTGCCGGGCGGCTCGTCATCAGGCCACGCTCGATCAGCTGGTCGACGACTGTCGACAGGTTCGACGGGTCGACCCCGCAACGGCGCGCCGCCTCCTTGAGCGACGGCGTGTCGCCTGCGTTCAGCCGCCAGATCAACTTCGCCTGCGCGTAGGTCAGCTCGAGTGTCTCGAGGCACGTGCCCTGGTGATCGAGCGTGCGCGCGAACAACTCCATCAAGCGCGAGACCAGCTCCTCCTGGTCCGTCCCGGGCGCAGAGACCATTACCGGTACTATACCCGAATCTGGGGTCAGACCCATGGGTCTGACGCCAGCCTTCCGGAGGCGTGGCATAGTCGCCGGCGTGCTCGACCACATCACCATCCGCTGCGCCGACCGCGCGGCGAGCGAGGCGTTCTACGACACGGTTTTGCGCACGGTCGGCGTCGCTCGCTCCGACCGCGACGGGGAATACACGGTGTGGGGCGGCGACTTCTCGCTCGCGGAGGCGCACGGCGACAAGCGGCCCACGCGGCGTCTGCACGTGGGCTTCGTCGCTCCGTCACGCGAGCACGTGGACGCGTTCTGGCAGGCGGGCATCGACGCGGGCTACCGCGACGACGGCGCGCCCGGCCCGCGTCCCGAATACGGGCCTGATTACTACGGAGGCTTCTTGCGCGATCCGGGCGGCAACAGTGCGGAGGCGGTGCACAACGGCGGCGCCGGCCACAACGGGTGCATCGACCACCTGTGGATCCGGGTGGCGGATCGCGAAGCGGCGCAACTCTTCTACGAGCGAGTCGCGCCTTTCGGCGGGTTCGCCGTCCGCTCGGAACTACCGGACCGCACGCAGTTCGCCTGGCTGCGGGCGCACTCGTTCTCCGTCGTCCAGGCCGACGAGCCGACAGAGAACCTCCACCTCGCGTTCGAAACGACGGACGACGCGACGGTAGACGCTTTCCACGAGGCTCTGACGAACGCCGGGTACGCGGACAACGGCGCTCCCGGCGAGCGCGCTTACCACGCCGGCTACTACGGGGCGTTCGTGCTCGACCCCGACGGCAACAACGTCGAGGTCGTCAACCACAATCGCGGCTAGCTAGCGCGCCGGCGGCGCGGTGGACTCGCGAACGACGAGCCGCGTCGCGAGCTCGACGTGGAGCGTCTCGAAGCGCTGCCGCTCGAGCAGGCGGTGGAGCAGGCTGACACCGGTGCGGCCCATCTCGGCCAGCGGCTGGCGGACGGTCGTCAGCGCGGGTGTCACGATCGTCGCCGGCTCGACGTCGTCGAAGCCGACGACCGACAGATCCTCCGGCACGCGCACCCCGCGCGCCCGTGCCGCCTGGATCGCGCCGATCGCGATGTTGTCGTTGAAGGCGAAGATCGCCGTCGGCGGCTCGGGCAGGTCGAGGAGCTGCTCGGCCGCCGCGCGTCCGGGCGGGATCTCGGGAATCGACTCGACCTCGAGCGCGGGATCGGGAAGGATCCCCGCCGACGCGAGCGCTGCGCGATAGCCGCGCCGGCGATCCTCGGTCGCGAGCCAGCCGCGCGGGCCGGTGATCTGCGCGATCCGCCGGTGCCCGAGCTCGAGCAAGTGCCGCATCGCCTGATCCGCGCCGGACGTATGCGCGGCGGACACCGAGGGGATCCGTTGGGAGAGCGGCATGATCGGGTCGACGACGACGAAGCGGTAGCCGCCGTCGACGAGGTGCTCGAGCTCGAGGCTCGACTCCTCGGGCATGACGATCAGCGCGCCGTCGGTGACGCCGTGCATCAGCCGTTCGAGCAGCGACACCTCGCGCTCGTGCTCGTGGCCGGTCGGGGAGAGGACGACGCGGAGGTCGAGCTGCGACAGCGCCTCGGCGGCGCCGGCCAGGATCGACGAGAAGTAGGCGGGATAGATGAGCGGCACGAGCACGCCCACCAGGCCCGTGCGGCCCGCCGAGAGACCACGTGCGCTGCGGTTGGCGGTGTAGCCGTTCTCGCGAATCACCCGCGTCACGGCCTCGCGGGTGTCGGGCGCCACGTCGTCGCGCCCGTTCAGGACGCGCGACACCGTCGCGATGGAGACGCCCGCCAGGTCGGCGATCTGTCGGATCGTGAGTCGGTTCGTCGCTACCTGCCCCATCGATCCATTGAAGCATGTTCCGGAACGTTCCGGAACTTGAAGAGGCGTCTTTCGCGCAAATTGCGGACAGTTGGGCTTGACTTTCGGTCGAAAACCGTGGAAAGGTTCCGGAAACGCTTTCGGAAACTATTGGTGACCGTCCCGGATTCCGGGCGAGAAAGGCAGGACAACCGATGCGATTCCCCCTCCGAACGACCCACAAGGTGGCTCTCGTGGTCATCGCGGCAGGCGCCCTCCTCGCGACCGTTCTCTCGGCCGCGACGCCCGCCGCCGTGGATCGTGCCGCGGCGCCGGCGGCGCCGTCAGCCCACAAGTGCCTCGTGATGACCGGCTCGGGCGACCCGGCGTTCACCAGGAACTTCAACCCCTACACGGCGACTGGCTTGCCGAGTGGGTCGTTCGTTCAGGGCGCGTTCTACGAGCCGCTGCTGATCACGGCCGAAGGCAAGAGCAGGCCGCAGCCTTGGCTCGCACACAGCTACTCCTGGAGCAACGGCAACCGGACGCTGCGGCTCAACCTCGTTCACAACGCAAGGTGGTCCGACGGCAAAGCGCTCACGTCGGCGGACGTCGTCTACAGCCTCACGGCCGGGCGGCAGGACAAGATCATGGACCGCGTCGGCCTCACCGGCGCCGGCAACGAGATCGTCTCGATCAAGGCACGCGGGAAGTACACCGTGCTGATCACGCTGAAGACGGCCGACTCGCAGTTCATCGCGTCGATCCTCAACCGGCAGTTCGTCGTGCCGAAGCACGTCTGGTCGAAGGTGGCAGACCCGGCGAACTACACGAACTCCAAGCCGGTCGGCTCGGGCCCGTTCAACCGGATCGGCCGTTTCACGACGCAGGACTACGTCCTGAACAAGAACCCGCGCTACTGGAAGAAGGGCGCGCCCAAGATCTCGTGCCTGGAGTACGTGCAGGCGTCGTCGAACGACGCGGCGCTGGCGCTGACCCAGAGCGGGCAGGCCGACTGGACGCACAACTTCGTGCCGAACGTCGAGAAGGCGTACATCGCCAAGGACAAGAAGCACTTCCATGCGTTCTACGCGACGACGGCCTACCCGGTCTCGCTCCTGCTCGACACGACGGAGTATCCGTACAGCCTCACGGCGTTCCGTAAGGCGGTCAGCCTCGCGATCGATCGCAAGACCGTGTCGAAGCTCGGCGAGTACGGCTACGCGCCTCCCACCGACGCGCTCGGACTGAGCGGGCTCTTCCCGTCGTGGGTGACGGATCCGTCCGTGAAGAAGCTCGCCAAGCAAATGGCGACCTACAGCCCCGCGGCAGCCAAGAAGACGCTGACGGATGCCGGCTTCTCGTACAAGAACGGCAAGCTCATCGACCCGCACGGCGATGCGGTGAAGCTCGACATCCACGTCATCTCCGGCTGGTCGGACTGGGTGGCCTCGAATCAGATCATCACTCGCAACCTGCGCGACATCGGCATCAACAGCAACGTCGCCCTCGAGCCCGATTGGGGCGCGTGGTATCCGAGCGCATATGCGACGAAGTTCCCGACGCTGCTCTGGCAGGGCGGGTCGCAGGGGTCGCCTTACGGCTACTTCTACGCGAACCTCTCGAAGAACGCGTTCATCCCGAAGGGGCAGGACGCATCGGCGACCGGCAACTGGGAGCACTTCAGCGACGCATCGGCGACCTCGCTGCTGAACCAGTGGAAGGTCACGCTCAGGCCGTCGAAGCAGAAGGCGATCGCAACGAAGCTGGAGAAGACCTTCCTCCAGCACCTCCCGATCGTCCCGTTGTTCATCGGGCCTAGGTGGTCGACGTACAGCACCAGGTACTTCCACTGCTTCGCGAACGCCCGGAACTTCTACGGCGACCCGATCTTCACGACCTTCCCGGACAACATCCTTTCGTTCACGCGGATCTGTCCGGGCGGTAAGAGCGGGGCCTAACCCCGAAGGCCTGACCGGCGGGCGGCCCCTCCTCGCCGCCCGCCGGTCTACGCTCAGGAGGCTGTATGCGCTGGTTCGCCCGACGGCTCGGTTTCTACGTCTTCGCGCTCTGGGTCGCGCTGACGATCAACTTCCTGCTGCCGCGGCTGATGCCGGGTGACCCGGTCAGCGGGCTGCTCGCGCATCTGACGCCTTCGCAGATCGCTGCCAACCCGGGGATCGTGCACGAGTTCGAGACGCTCCTCGGCGGGACGCACAACTCGATCTGGCACGACTACGTCACCTACCTCGGGCGGATCGCGCACTTCGACTTCGGAATCTCGACGTCGAATTACCCGACGCCGGTCTCCGAGGTCGTCGGGCGGACGCTGCCGTATTCGATCTTCCTCGTCGGCGTCGCGTTTCTCCTCGCCTTCTTTCTCGGCACCGCGATCGGGATGGTCGCGGCCTGGCGGCGCGGCCGCGCCGTCGACAACGTCGTCGTGCCGGTGTTCATGGCCCTCAGCGCATTGCCGGCGTTCTTCACGGCGCTCCTCGGCCTCTACTTCCTCGGCCTCAAGCTGAACTGGTTCCCGATCCAGCACGCGTACGACAGCGGCGTCACCCCGGGCTACAGCTGGGCCTTCGTCTCCAGCGCCTTCCGCCATGCCCAGTT
>Ga0136846_1229155_pt1 | contig 24097 bp, 21 predicted proteins | sample HopSoiMetagenom2_FD_96841 | JGI IMG/M metagenome (GOLD analysis project Ga0136846, IMG submission 96841) | Grasslands soil microbial communities from Hopland, California, USA - 2 Assembly 2016 (version 4) | ecosystem: Environmental > Terrestrial > Soil > Grasslands | place: USA: Hopland... | reverse complement strand
TCGGCGAGCCCGACGTGCAGCGGCTGCTGGCCGAGGCCGAAGCGCGCGGCTTGAGATCGTCCACGCCGCTCTTCCTGCCCTACCTGAACGGGGAACGCACGCCGCATAACAACCCCCACGCCCAGGCCGTGTTCTTCGGCCTAAGCGCCGGCACCTCACGTGCCGACATGGTCAATGCCACCCTCGAAGGCGTGTGTCACGGGCTGGCCCAGGGCATCGCGGCCTTGCAGGCGACCGGCGCCGGGCTAGCGCAGGTCAGCCTGATCGGCGGCGGCTCGCGCAGCGCCTACTGGGCCCAGATGCTGGCCGACGCCACGGGGCTGGAAGTGATCCGGCGCGAGGACTCCGCCGTGGGCCCCGCATTGGGCGCGGCCCGGCTGGCCTGGCTTTGCGCGGACAAGGTCGACACGCAGGACGTCCTCAAGGCGCCTGCTGCATTGGACAGCTTCGCGCCACGGCCCGCCGAGCAAGCGCGATGGAAAGAGCGCGGGGCGCGGTTTGCGTCGCTGTACAACAGTGTTGTGCCCTTGTATGGTTCGGGTGTGGCGCTTGATTGAGCGCTTTTTTCACGAGCCCTGCTGCCCCATAAGCTGGAGCGCAACGGGAGCGCACTTTGTGCTGATCGCCAGCGTTTAGACTTCATCGATGAATGACCTTGTTGCCGAGTATCGAGCCATGCCCTGGGCCACGGATCACTTGCCTGATTCGGGCCTGAATCACCGTAAAAGCGAAATCATTCGGGCGCTGGATTCGGAGGCGAACCAGGACGATGTTTCCCAACTGCTTCTTGATGTGCTCCGGGAGGCCCTGGAGTTTGACCTGGCGCGAGTTGAAGCCATTCAAGTTGTCGGGCTCTACGTCGATGAGAGCAGCCCCTTGCGCGATGAACTCTTCAACGAGGTCATCCGTATATTCAACAGCGAAGAGGAGGATGAGATGCTCCAGGGCTGGGCTGAACGGTACGTGGAGCGCCTGGAGCAAGCTCTGGGCGGCAATGGTTCTTGAGCCAGGCGCGGTGAACCAGAGGCGAGAGCACCTATGAAATCAGGCCGAATTACATTCCCAGGCAATCCGTGGCCTGAAGGCCATGCCCTCAAGCAGTTTCGGTGGTCCGCCCAGCGCAGGGGCGACGATGTCTGGTTTCACTTCCATCTGGAAACCGAGGATTACGACGCCGAAAGAGACATCGAAGAAGATGAGGACGAGAACCATCCCTCGGATTGGGAGGCGCTCGGGGTCTGGTGCAACTACGGCAGTTGCATCATCTCCTCCGACCAGTGGCACCAGGGCGGCTTTCGAGGCTGCTCCCTCGAACAGTTCGCGCCTGGGCCTGTCGATGGACTTCGGCTCCACGTAGACGGGCCTCCCTATGACCTGACGGAAGACTACGAAGCGCGTGCATTTCATGTCTATCTACTCGGACATGATTCCGTGGTGGATCACACAATCGCCTTTTCCCGTGTGGAGGGGGCGGACCTGTTCGATATCACCTGGGAGGGAAAGATTGCCCTGACCTACGTGGGTGACTTTGAGCCGAAACATGGCTTTCTTGCCGAGATCAAAGGCGTTCCGTTTCCCAAGGTCACGGATGGCAGCGCTTAATCTCGACTCGGTGTGATCTCCGCCGGACTGGCAGCGCGCTGGCGCATGTAGCAGAGCGCGCACGGCATGAGTTGGTTCTTGCGCTTGCTGCGGTGGTCCACGCCGATGATGCGTGACCTTGGACACACAAAGTTATCAGGCGCTTGGTGGCTTCAATGTTTTAGCAAGACGCGTGTCAGCGTAACGCTGGAGTATGGGCAGCTTTTTCACGCAGGCCAGGCATGAGTTCATGCGCCGGCCTCTCATCACCATTAATAAAGCATAGTTTGGCCGGAAGTTAAATAAAGGTTAACGGTGCAATTTTGGCCAAACTATGGGTTAAGCAGCACAGGCGGAGCTTGGCTACATATTCCGCCGGTACTGCCCACCCACTTCAAACAGCGCGTTGGTGATCTGCCCCAATGAGCAGACGCGCACGGCCTCCATCAGCACCTCGAACACGTTGAGGTTTTCGATCACGGCCTGCTGCAGGCGTTTGAGCATGGCGGGTGATTCGGCCGCGTGGCGGCGGTGGAAGTCGTCCAGGCGCTTGAGCTGGCCCTGTTTTTCTTCCTCGGTGGAGCGGGCCAGTTCGAGCTTGTCTTGCACCGTGTCGCCGTGCGGATTGCGGAAGGTGTTGACGCCGATGATGGGAAGTTCGCCGGTGTGTTTGAGCATCTCGTAGTGCATGGACTCGTCCTGGATGCGGCCGCGCTGGTAGCCGGTTTCCATGGCGCCCAGCACGCCGCCGCGCTCGGCGATGCGCTCGAATTCCAGCAGCACGGCTTCTTCGAGCAACTCGGTGAGTTCCTCGATGATGAAGGCGCCTTGTGACGGGTTCTCATTCTTGGCCAGGCCCCATTCACGGTTGATGATGAGCTGGATGGCCATCGCGCGGCGCACCGATTCTTCGGTCGGCGTGGTGATGGCTTCGTCAAACGCGTTGGTGTGCAGCGAGTTGCAGTTGTCGTAAATCGCGATCAGTGCCTGCAGCGTGGTGCGGATGTCGTTGAACTGGATCTCTTGCGCGTGCAGGCTGCGGCCCGAGGTCTGGATGTGGTACTTCAGTTTCTGGCTGCGTTCGTTGGCGCCGTACTTTTCTTTCATGGCCACGGCCCAGATGCGGCGCGCGACGCGGCCCATCACGGTGTATTCAGGGTCCATGCCGTTGCTGAAGAAGAAGCTCAGGTTGGGCGCGAAGTCGTCGATGTGCATGCCGCGCGCAAGATACGCTTCGACAAAAGTGAAACCGTTGGACAAGGTGAATGCCAGCTGGCTGATCGGGTTGGCGCCTGCCTCGGCGATGTGATAACCGCTGATGGACACGCTGTAGAAGTTACGCACGCGGTTGTGCACGAAGTACTGCGCGATATCGCCCATGACCTTCAAGCTGAATTCAGTCGAAAAGATGCAGGTGTTCTGGCCCTGATCTTCTTTCAGGATGTCGGCCTGCACGGTGCCGCGCACGTTTTCCTGCACCCACTCGCGTATCTTGGCGGCCTCGGTCGCCGTCGGGTCGCGGCCATTGTCCTTCCTGAACTTCTCCAGGTTCTGGTCGATGGCCGTGTTCATGAACATCGCGAGGATGGTCGGCGCCGGGCCGTTGATGGTCATGGAAACCGAGGTCGACGGGTTGCACAGGTCAAAGCCGTCGTACAGCACCTTCATGTCGTCCAGCGTGGCGATGGACACGCCCGAGTTGCCGACCTTGCCGTAGATGTCGGGGCGCAGGGCGGGGTCGTTGCCGTAGAGCGTGACGGAGTCAAACGCGGTGGACAGGCGCTTGGCGGCCATGCCTTCGCTGAGCAGTTTGAAGCGCGTGTTGGTACGGAAAGGGTCGCCTTCGCCGGCGAACATGCGGGTCGGGTCTTCGCCTTCGCGCTTGAAGGCGAAGGTGCCGGCGGTATAGGGGTAGCTGCCGGGCACGTTGTCCAGCATCAGCCACTTGAGGATCTCGCCGTGGTCTTCGTACTGCGGCAGGGCCACTTTGCGGATGGTGGTGCCTGAGAGCGACTTGGTCGTCAGCGCGGTGCGGATTTCTTTGTCGCGGATTTTCACCACGTATTCGTCGCCGGCGTAGGCGGCCTGCATGTCGGGCCACTGGGCCAGCAGGGCGCGCGCGTCCGCATCCATGCGGGCCTTACGGTGGCCGGCCAGGTCCAGCGCGGCTTCAGCGGCGGGGGCGCGGTCGGGTTTGTCGATCTTGAGCATGGAGGCGGCGGCCTTGAGCTGCTGCACTTCGCGCGCCAGCTGGGCCTGCGCGCGGGCGCGCTTCTTGTAGCCGCGCACCGTGTCGCTGATCTCGGCCAGGTAGCGCGTGCGCGCGGCGGGCACCACAGGCGTCTGGTTGGTGCTGTGGCGTACGTCCGTCGCGGGCAGGGTACCGCTTGCAAGAGACAGGCCCAGCGCGGCCAAGCGAGGCTTGAGCGCCTGATAGAGCGCGGTCACGCCGTCGTCGTTGAAGCGCGCGGCCATGGTGCCGAAGACCGGCATCCTGTCGGCCGGTGTGCTCCAGGCTTCCTTGTTGCGCTGCACCTGCTTGGAGACGTCGCGCAAGGCGTCTAGCGAGCCCTTGCGGTCGAACTTGTTGATGGCGATGAACTCGGCGAAATCCAGCATGTCGATTTTTTCAAGCTGGCTGGCGGCGCCGAACTCGGGCGTCATCACGTACATGGGCACATCGACGTGCGGCACGATGGCGGCGTCGCCCTGGCCTATGCCCGAGGTCTCCACCACGATCAAATCAAAGCCCGCGCATTTGCAGGCGGCGATCACGTCGGGCAGGGCCTGGCTGATCTCGGAGCCGAAGTCGCGTGTAGCCAACGACCGCATAAAGACGCGTTGGCCGCTGTCGGTGTTCTTCTGGCCCGCGGCAGGAACAGTCCATGGACTGATTGCGTTCATGCGGATGCGGTCACCCAGCAGCGCGCCGCCGCTCTTGCGGCGAGAGGGGTCGATACTGATGATGGCCACGCGAAGCTTGTCGTTCTGGTCCAGGCGCAGACGGCGGATCAGCTCGTCGGTGAGCGAAGACTTGCCGGCGCCCCCGGTGCCGGTGATGCCGAGCACGGGAATCTTGCGGGTGGCAGCCTGCGTGCGCACCTTGTCGACCAGCGCGGCATCGGCCTTGCCGTTCTCCAGCGCCGTAATCAGCTGGGCCAGCGCCCGCCAGTTCATCTCACCATGGCCTTCAATGGCTTTGACATTTTCCGGTACGAAGCCGGTCAAGTCCTTGTCGCAGCGCATGACCATCTCGCCGATCATGCCGGCCAGGCCCATTTTCTGGCCGTCTTCGGGGCTGTAAATGCGGGTGACGCCGTAGGCATGCAGTTCGCGGATTTCGGGCGGCACGATCACGCCGCCGCCGCCGCCAAAGACCTGGATGTGCTCGCCGCCGCGGCTTTTGAGCAAGTCGACCATGTACTTGAAGTACTCGACATGCCCGCCCTGGTAAGAGCTGATGGCAATGCCCTGGGCGTCTTCCTGTAGCGCGGCTGTCACTACCTCGTCGACGCTGCGGTTGTGGCCCAGGTGGATCACCTCGGCACCCATGCTTTGCAGGATGCGCCGCATGATGTTGATGGCGGCGTCATGGCCGTCAAACAGGCTGGCTGCCGTGATGAAGCGCACCTTGTGGGTGGGGCGGTAGCTGGCGAGCGCCTTGTATTCAGCGGACATGTCGGTCATGGTGGTCTCCGGGCGGGGTGGGCTGGCACCCCCGCTCTCTGTAATTGACGTTTACGTAAACGTCAATCTTACTCCGTAAGCCCGCGCTGTTCAAGCGCGCCCCGACGGGGCAGCCGGTCAGCCGCCGCCGTACAGGAATTTGGGCAGCCAGAGCGTCATGCCCGGCCAGACGTACATGAACACCATGCACAGGATCACGATCAGCATATAGGGCATCATGCCGGCGAAGATCTGGTTCAGGGTCACGTGCGGCGGTGAAACGCCTTTGAGGTAGAAGGCACTCATCGCAACCGGCGGCGACAGGAAGGCTGCCTGCAGGTTGACGAAGACCAGCACGCCCCAGAGGATGGGGTCGATCTGGAAGTGCTGCAGCAGCGGCAGGAAGATGGGCACGAAGATCACAATGATCTCGGTCCACTCAAGCGGCCAGCCGAGGATGAAGATGATGGCCTGCGACACCAGCAGGAACTGCAGCGGCGTCAGATCCATCGAAAGCACCCATCGTTCGATCACGGCCTGGCCGCCCAGCAGGGCGAACACGGCCGAAAACAGCGCCGAGCCGACAAACAGCCAGCACACCATGGAGGTGGTTTTGGCGGTCAGGAACACCGCTTCCTTGATGCGCTGGAAGTTCAGGGTCTTGGCGTGCCAGGCCATCAGGAAAGCGCCCGCCGCGCCGACTGCCGCGGATTCGGTGGCCGTCGTGATGCCAAAGAGGATCACCGCCAGCACGACGAAGGTCAGGATGGCCAGCGGCATGACGGAGGACACCAGCATGCGCAGGATCTCGAACTGCTCGGCGTCGAATTTCCAGTAGTACCAGAACAGCAACAGCAGCGTGACGCCGCAGGCAATCCAGAAGCCGGTGAAAAACATGTCGGGGACGGCGGCCGTGTGCGGGCCTTCGGCCGCGGGGTCGCCAAACTGCTGCATGGGCTCGTCCCTGGCGGGGCCTGCGGCGGGTTCCTCTGCCGCGCCGGGCGGGGCCGACAGCTCCTGCAGGCCGCTGGTTTCGGCCGGCGGTTCCTGGAGGCCGCCGGCAGCAGCTGGCGGCGACTGGACAGCCGCGGCGCCGGGGGCCTCCTGCAGGCCGCCCGTGCCGGCCGCAGTGGTGGGCGCCTCCGCCCGCTGGGTGACCTGCGCCGCGGCGCTGGCGACGTTGTCTTCCTGGGAGTGAATCACGACATACCACCACACAGCACCCAGGGTGACGGCGGCCAGCGCCAGCGGCACCAGGGCCAGGGCCAGGCTGCGCGCCAACAATCCACGGGTGATTTTCATGCCGTCCACGCCGGCTTGCAGGGCGCGGCCGGGTGATGCGGTGGCGGCCAGCAGCGCGGGCAGCATGCGGCGCGAATAGGCGCCGGCGATGGCGTGCAGCCAGGGCGGCACCGGCACCTGCTGTTGCTCGGGTGGCAGCCGGGGTGCGATCTTCGGGTTGATCAACACCCAGCCGATGATGTAGACCAGATACAGCAGCGCGAGGAAGAAGCCGGGAAACATGGCCGCCGCATACAGCTTGACCACCGACTGGCCGGCGACGGCCGCGTACACAATGATCATCACTGAAGGAGGGATCAGGATGCCCAGCGTGCCACCAGCGGTGATCACGCCGGCGGCGAGCCGGGTATCGTAGCCCGCGTTCAGCATGGGCCGCATGGCGATCACGCCCATCAGCACCACGACGGCGCCCACCAGGCCGCTGGCGATCCCCCAGAAGGTGCAGATGATTAGTGTGGTGACGGCCAGCGAACCGGGCACGCTGCGAAACGCGAGCTGCACGCTGTGGAACATCTTGTCCACCAGCGCGCCGCGTTCCATCACATAGCCCATCAAGACAAATAGCGGGATGGATAACAGCGTTTCATTGGTCATCGCCCCAAAGGCGCGCTGCACCATGAGGTCGAAGATCTTGTTGTCGAGCCAGTGCGCCGACGGGTCGTAGAAGGCGACGAAGCCGAACATGATGCCCAGGCCCATCAGGGTGAAGGCGGTGGGAAATCCCAGCATGATCACCACCACGATCAGGCAGAGCATGGTCATGCCGAGTGCTGCATTGCTCATTGGGTGGCCTCCGCCCTGTGGGCTGCGGTGCCATGAATCTTTGGAACGGCCGGGTGATTCATGTTCAGCCTTTCATGCCGATGGATTTTTCGATGGCCAGGCGCTTGGCCTCCTCGTCGACGAATTCGCTGCCGGCCAGCTGCTGGGCCACTACGTCGGACTCCTCGGCGTCCTTGAGCCGGGGTGTCCATGCGCCGGTCCTGATGCACACCGCGCAGCGGATCATCTCGGCGATGCCTTGCATCAGCACGATGGCGCCAGCCAGCGGGATCACGAATTTGAAGGGGTAGAGCGGAATCGGGTCGGCATTGAAGGTCTGCTCATGGATGGCCCACGAGTCGTTGAAATAAGTCCAGCCGGCCCAGGTCAGCGCGGCGATGCCCGGCAGGAAGAACAGCACGTACAGCACCAGGTCCAGCGAGGCCTGGGTGCGCGGCTTCATGCTGCCGTACAGAAAGTCCCCGCGTACGTGGCCGTCGTGGGCCAGGGTGTAGGCGCCGCCCATCATGAACAGCGTGCCGTAGAGCATGTTGTTGGCGTCAAAGATCCATGCCGTCGGCGCATTGAGCGCGTAGCGCTTGAAAACCTCGGCGCAGACCAGCAGCATCAGCACCACGATGAGCCAGGCAAAGGCCTTGCCCACCCAGGTGCTGATGGAGTCGGCGGTGTGAAGGAGACGTTGAACGTTCATGGTGCTTCCGGTGGCGGGTTGCGACAAAGAAAAGCAGCCATCAGGCGGAACCGGATGGCTGCTGTGCTCAGGCTCAAACGCTGGCGGTCAGGCTTTTTTGCCTGAGAAATAATGGTTGTAGGCCATCTTGAAGTCGACGGAATAGTCGTTGTGCCAGGACACGGCGCGCTGGGCGAACGCCTTCTGCGAATCCAGCACTTTCTTGAACAGCGGGTTCTCGCCGGCCTTCTTGGCAATGGTCTTGTCCCAGGCGTCCAGCTGGGCCTTCAGCACGGCATCCGACGTCTTGTAGAACTTGATGCCCTGCTTCTTCATCTCGATGTAGTCGCTCGAGTTGCGGTCTATCATTTTCCAGCTCATGTCGGCGCTGGCCGCCTGCACCGCGTAGTCGATGATGGACTTGAGTTCGGCCGGCAAGGCGTTGTATTTGGTCTTGTTGAACAGGATCTCGAACTGCTCGCCGCTTTGGTGAAAGCTTTGCAGCATGCAGTTTTTCACCACATCCGGAAAACCCAGGACCCGGTCGGAGGAGGCGTTGTTGAACTCGGCCGCGTCGATCAGGCCGCGGTCCAGCGCCGGCACGATTTCGCCGCCGGGCAAGGGATTCACCGCGGCGCCCATCAGCGTGAACATGTCCACGGCCAGGCCTACCGTGCGGTATTTCAGGCCCTTGAGGTCGTCGGCCTTGGCGATCGGCTTCTTGAACCAGCCCAGCGGCTGGGTGGTCATGGGGCCGTAGAGATACGACACCACGTCCATGTTGATGGCCTTGTAGATTTCCTCCAGCAGGGCCTTGCCGCCGCCGTAGTTGTGCCAGGCCAGGACCATGTTGGAATCCATGCCGTAGCCGGGGCCCGAACCCCACAGGGCCAGCGCCGAGTTCTTGCCATAGTGATAGGCCACCACACCATGTCCGCCATCCAGCGTGCCCTTGTTCACGGCCTCAAGCAACTGGAAGGCCGGCACGACGGCACCCGAGGGGAGCACCTCGATCTTCAGGCGGCCACCGGCCATGTCGTTGACCTTCTTCGCGAAGTCGTTGGCGAATTCGTGAAAGATATCCTTGGCCGGCCAGGTGCTCTGGAAGCGGAAAGACGTTGTCTGCGCCATGGCGACCATGGGGGCGGACAGGGCGCCGGCTGCAATCGCGGCACCTTTCAGCAGGCCGCGCCTGCGGGGGCTTTTGCTCTCGGTCATGACTTGTCTCCTGTTGTTTGGGAAAGTAAGAACACTAAGAACACTCATCATTCCGCCTTGCCCAAAGCTTACAAAGAGGGTTTCCACCAACGCAGAAAAATGATTACCCCTTATCCAGGCGAAACTGTTTTTTCGTCACCGGCGGGGATCGACAAAAACATTTCACGTGACTTTCAACCCCTTGAGTGCGGGGTCTCCTGGCGGAAAGCGCAGGCCCAATTGGGCCATCGTGGCATGCACCATGGTGGCGATCATCAGGTTGCGGTGTGTCTTGGAATTTGCGGGCACCACGGTCCACGGCGCCCACGGCGTGCTGGTGGCGCGCAGCAAGGCCTCGTAAGCGTTTTGGTACTGCTTCCACTGCTTGCGCGCCTCCAGGTCGTCCATGTTGAACTTCCAGTTTTTGGTGGGGTCGTCCAGCCGGGCCTGCAGACGTTCGCGCTGCTCGTCAAGGCTGATGTGCAGCATGAACTTGAGCACGACAGTGCCCGTCTGCGACAGCATGCGTTCGAAGTCATTGATATGCCGGTAGCGTTCTGCCGTTTGCGCCGGCGTGATCCAGCCCTTGACGGGAGGCACCAGCACGTCCTCATAGTGGCTGCGATTGAAAATCGTGATTTCCCCGGCCGCCGGCATCTTCTGGTGAATGCGCCACAGGTAGTCATGCGCGCGCTCTTCCTCGTTCGGCGCTTTCCAGCTGACTGTGTGTACGCCCAGCGGGCTTATGCGCCCAAACACACCGCGCATCGTGCCGTCCTTGCCGGACGTGTCGGTGCCCTGCAGGATGACGAGCAGCTTGAAACGCTTGTCGGCGTAGAACAGGTTTTGCAACTCATCGAGTTCCACGGCGAGCGCTTCCACCAGCGTTTTGTCCTGCGCTTTGTCGCCGCTGGAAAAAGGTTTGGCGCCGGGGTCAAAGTCAGCCAGCGACCAGGCTCCTCCCGCTTTTTTATCTGCGACTGGGTTGCCGCTTGCATCGGCCGGAGGCGGTTGCCACTGAGCCAGTGTTTTTGCCAGGGCTTTCAAGCCGGCCTTGCCAGTGGGTGCATGCGGGAGTGACGGGGTGTCGGCGCGGGTTGAGGGCATCTGGGTCTCCTGTGGTGGCTCCAAGCGGCTTTTCATTGTGCATGGCATGCGGCAAGGGAATAAACTTGTTTCGCGGCTCCCGATCCGGGATGCACCGGCTGCCATCGTGAATAGTGCCCGTGCAAATGAGATGCCGCCTCGATGTGAACCCCCTGAAATATGACAGGTCCCGATATGAACAAACTTGACTCTTCAGATCCTTCTCTTCAGGTACGGCCCGCCGCCGGTTATGCGGGCGACATTCCCGCCCGTCTTGCTTATCAATGGATGCAGTCGGGCGAAGCCGTACTGGTGGATGTGCGCACCGATGCCGAGCGTGAATGGGTCGGCTATGTCCCGGGCGCCGTGCCGCTGGCCTGGAAACAATGGCCGGGTATGGCCATGAACGCCGGCTTCGACGAAAGCCTGAAGGCCGCTGTGCCTGCGGGCAAGAAGGCCGTGCTGCTGTGCCGCAGCGGCGTGCGGTCCGTGGCCGCCGCCAAACGCGCCACCGAACTGGGCGTAGAGGCCTACAACATTCTTGAAGGGTTTGAAGGCGATGCCGACGAGCAGGGCCAGCGCGGGCATCGCGGCGGCTGGCGTCTTCAGGGCCTGCCCTGGAAGCAGGGCTAAACCTGTGAAGCGTGTTGCCTGTTGCCGCCGTCGCGGGCCGCCACACTTTTTGTGACAAAAATATGTAAGCGAGCGGCGCACCACTTTCGGTCAAATGAAGTGGATAGTTCGTATTTCTTCCGCTGAAATCCAAGCCAAGTAAGTACCCCCTGTCAGAACTGACAGGGGGTAAGCCGTATCAATTTGTGCAAGCGCTTTCAATGGGACTCCTTCAATCAAATCGGAGTCCCTCATGCAAGTCCTCGAACGCGAAATTTCCCCCGGTGCCAAGGCACCTCATAACCCTTCCCTCGGCAAGCGCCTGCAGGAGCGCATCGCGCACGAGTTCGCGCCTCGCTGGGCGCAGCAGTGGGGTGACAAATTCATCCTGCATGGCCGTTCGCCTGGCGCGGGTGCGGTCCGGCTGGACGGCAATGACTACCTCAATGTCACGGGGCATCCGGAGATTGTTCAGGCGCAGATCTCCGCGCTGACGCACGACAGGGAGAACGTTGTTCAATCCGGCGTTTTCCTGCTGGGCCCGCATCCGGCGCATGCGCTGGAGAAGTCGCTGGCAAACTGGGTCGGCAAGGAGGACGGCTTTCTCTGCCAGTCCGGCTATACCGCCAACATGGGACTGCTGCAGATCATTGCGGACGCCCAGACACCGATTTACCTCGACTCGCTGGCGCACGCCTCTTTGTGGGAAGGCGCCCATGCCGCGCGTGCGCCGGCATACGCGTTTCGCCACAACAGCCCGGAGCATCTCGCCCGGATGATGAAAACCCACGGTCCGGGAGTCGTCGTGGTGGATTCGGTCTACAGCACGACCGGCGCGGTCTGCCGGCTGCACGAAATCCTGGAAGTCACCGAGCAGAACGACAGCATGATCGTGGTCGATGAATCCCATTCGCTGGGAACCCATGGTCCGCAAGGCGCGGGGCTGTGCGCTGAACTGGGCGTCACGGACCGGGTGCACTTCATCACGGCCAGCCTGGCCAAGGCGGTTGCGGGGCGCGCAGGATTTTTCACGGCACCCGCCAGCATGCGCTACTACATCATGATCTCAAGTTTCCCGAATATCTTCAGCTCTTCGCTGCTGCCTCATGAAATCGCCGGCCTCGCGGCCACCGTGAAGGTGCTGCAGCGCAGTGACGACGCCCGGCGCCGGCTGCATGCCAACACCCGCCGGCTGCGTTCGGCTTTCTCCGACATCGGCTTTCCTATCCATCAGGGCACCGAGCAAATCATTTCGCTGGAAGCCGGCACCGAGCCGGCAGCCATGGTCCTGCGTGATGAACTGGAGGCACGCGACGTGATCGGCTCGATCTTCTGCGCCCCGGCCACCAGCCGCAACCGCGCCATGGTTCGACTGACCCTGAGCTCGGCGTTGACCGATGCGGAAATGACGCATGTGGAAGCCGTGGCGCGCGAGATCGCGCCTGTCGTCAAGCCCTGGGACTGGCCGATTGCGCGGCGCGCCCGCAGCGCAAAGATCGACGGCTAGTCAGTCTTGCACCTCTCGATCGCCATGGGTGGCGATAAAGCGTTCGTGGCTGGCCATGAAGCCGGGGCAGAAGGACTCATGGACGGCGAAGATGGCGCCGTGCATGGGCCCCGGCTCGGCGGGAATGGTGAACGCCTGGCGCGGCTGGGACTTGTGCACCGCGCCCAAGGCCAGTTGCAGGTCCAGGTCGATCAGCTTCTTTCCCATCCGGACGTCTTGTACGGTGGGCGCATCCCATCCCTGGGATTCGGCCATCTCCGCCAGCTCCGGCAGGTTGGCGGAGGGCTCCAGCTGCAGCCAGCTTGCGCGGCCTTTGTTGTCGAGCGCGAGCACGCCAAAAGGCGCGCCAATGGCAACCCGTTCTATCCAGCCCTGCTGGAGCGCCAGGCTGTCCAGCGCCTGCGCAACGGGCGGGCTGCAAAGCAATTCGTGCTGCTCGCGCGACAGCGTGGCGCGCCAGGTTTGCTGGTGCCGGGCGTCTGCCAGGTGCAGCAGGCCCTGGATGGCGTTGGTCAGCCGCAGACGGATATCAGGCGCCTGCTTGGGAATGAACTGCTCGATCAGGCTGCGGTTGAAGGCCGACACGGCAAGTTGCTCGTCCGCGCGGCCTGTCAGCAGCACACGAGAGCCCGACCAGCCCGTGAGCTCGCTCAGCACCCGAAGCCCGCTCATCGCCGGCATGGAATAGTCCACCACACAGACCTGGGTGAGCGAAAAACGCGCCGTGCCGTCGTCCCGCCAGTACTTGAGGATCTGCGGGATCAGGGGCTCGCCTTCACGCCAGCGGTTGATGATTTCCTGCTGGCGCCAGGCGTCTGCCTCCCAGCGTGCCGGCTCCTCCAGCAGCGACTCGATGCAGGCCACCGGCCGAAGAAACAGCCGCACGTACCAGTCCAGCGGCATGACCTGGGCCAGCATTTCGAGGTAATCCGGATCATCATCCAGAAAGACCACGCCTCCCGGGCGGCGGTAGAGTGCAAAGGACATGGTTATCGTTTTATGGAAGAGCGTCAAAAGCAGTCACATGCAAGGCTATCAGGCTATCAGATCGCAAGGGGCAGCTCAATTGTAAAAACTGCCCCCACGGCAGACTCTGATTTCACATGAATGTTGCCACCCGCACTTTGTATCACCTGCTGGCAAAAGGCCAAACCCAGGCCGTGGCCGGTGCCGCGGTTGCTGGAAAAAAACGGCTTGAAAATCTGCGGCAGCAAGGTGGCGTCGACGCCCCGGCCTTCGTCGGCCACGATGATCCGTCCATGCCCCTGCGACTGCCCCACTTCAATGCGCAAGGCGCCCGGCGGGTATTTCGAGTCCGCGGCCATCAGGGAGTGCATGGCGTTCTTGATCAGGTTGTCCAGCACCTGGGAAAACTGGGTCGTCGAGGAGCGGAAGGTGAAGTCTTCGTGAATGACAACCTGCACGCAGTCGCGCTGGCGGATCGACTGGAAAGGGTAGGCGGCCACCACGTCGTTGACCAGCCCTGCGGCCGGCACCAGCTCGGTGTGGCGCGGCAGCTGCAGCAGCCTGGCATTGGCAATCTGCGTGTCGATCTGGTGGTTCATATTGCGAACCAGGATGTGCAGCCGTTGGGCGAGTTTGTCCAGCTGGGCCCCGCGCGGGTTGTCGGGCTGGCGCTGCACTTCCAGCTGGATCGCGTCGCCCAGCAGCGCGGCGGTCGACAGCGGCGTGCGCAGCTCATGCGCCATGATCCCCATCGTCGTGAGGGTGTTGGAGAGCTGTTCGCGCCGCAAGTTGGCGGAGGAAAGCCCCAGCAGCAGGCCCATGTTCATGCAAAAAGCCATGACCATCATGTTGGTGGTGAGCTGCTGGCCCTGCAGCAACGGCACATCGGGCCCGAACACGTGGAACAAGGCCCACGCGGAGATCGCACCCGCGAGCAGGCCGATGGTGGCGATACGCCAATCGGTGACGAAGTAATAAATCAGGATCATGCTGGAGACGCTGGCCAGCCAGACGGTATTGCCGCTGTTGCAAAAATACATCCAGCTGAAGAGAAAAGGCAGCTCGAACCAGAACACGCAGGTGAAAACAATGCCCGCGAGCGGGCTGGACGGGTACTGGCTGACGGGTTTCCAGATCAGCAGGCAGCCCAGCAGGCTGGTAAAGCAGCGCAGCCACAGGTTCTCATAAGGCTGCGGCAACCACCAGGCCCATACCGCATAAAACAGCGGATGCCCCACCAGCGTGAAAATCCCCAGGCCCTTCATGCGCAGCGGCGTGGGGTGCAACACCGGCACCAGGGGGGCGAGTATCAGCTCCTCGCGCAGCCACTGGAGCAGGGGGCGCTGCGCGAACCACGAATTGAAACGAGCGCTTTTCACTTTAAAGTCTTCCCTGGGCAAGCTGACCTGATGGATGATGCGGATGGCGCATTTGACGCTATTGTCTTTATACCTTCCCATCCGGCCGCCAATGATTTCACGATTCATGATGCCCCATGGCCTGAGTTGACTCTGCCGGGGGTTTCCCGTGCAGCCGGCGGCGGGTATTGGCGCCTTCATCATGAAGTAGAAAGTCCCAGCGATGCAATTACCTGCGAACTTTGACAGTGTGAGCCTTGACGGTGTCGTCAGCGACTGGATGGGGGTGCTGCGCGAGTTCTCGGTAGAGGCGCTCATGGTGCTGGGCCCCGACCCGTTCGGCGGCCAGGAAGACCGGCTGGTCCTGGCTATCCACCCGCCACGCCTGCTCGACGCCGCCGAAGCGCTGGCCGAAAGCCGTGACTTCGGCGCCCCGTGGCGTGACTCCGATGCCCCGCTGGTCGCCTGGCAGGACATTTCAAAGTCCGCCTTCGAGAACCTGGGGCGCTGGCGCCGGCTCTGGCTGGCCCATGGTTACCAGAGTGTGGTCCGCATCGCCTTCCCGCTGACGGTGGGGCGTGCCTTTGAGTGCTACCTTTTCAGCCCGCGCCAGTGGCATGACCGCAGCGAAGCGGCATTGCTGGCCTGGTCGGCACTGAACATCTGGCCCTTGCTCAAACGCGCGCTGGCCGAGGCGCGCAGCCCGCTCAGCCCGCGCGAACTGGAGTGCCTGAGCCTGGCTTTTCAGGGCATGACGGCGCGTGAAAGCGGCGAAAAGCTGGCCTGCAGCGAGCGCACGGTGAACTTTCACCTCTCCAATGCCATGACCAAGCTCAAAGTCGACAACAAACTGGCCGCGATCCAGCGCGCCTGCTGGTTTGGCCTGATCTGATCAGATCTGGATAGGGGGCAATCGGCGGCGGCTCTACTGGAAAACCTGTAGACCCCTGTGCCTGGGCAGGCTTCAAACCTGTTCATAATCCGCCAAATGACCTTCCTAGCGCTTGATGTGGGTAATACCCGCCTGAAATGGGCCCAGTACGAAGCCCCGGCAGCCGGGGCCAAGCTGCTCGCGCATGGCGCGGTCTTTCTTGAGAACATCGACAAGCTGGCAGAAGAAGAGTGGGGCACCCTGCCCGTGCCGACACGCATCCTGGGCTGCATCGTCGCCGCCGATGCCATCAAGCGGCGTGTGGCCGAGCAGATGGAACTGTGGGACGTAGCGCCGCGCTGGGTAGTGTCCAGCCCGCAGGAGGCGGGCGTCACCAACGGCTATGACCATCCGGCCCGGCTGGGCGCCGACCGCTGGGTGGCCATGATAGGCGCGCGCCACCGCCTGCTGGCGCGCGGCGTGAGCAAGCCCTGCGTGGTGGTCATGGTGGGCACGGCAGTGACAGTCGAGGCGATTGACGCCAGCGGAAAGTTCCTCGGCGGCTTCATCCTTCCGGGACACGGCATCATGCTGCGCGCGCTCGAGTCCGGCACAGCCGGCCTGCACGTGCCCACCGGCGAGGTGCGCGACTTTCCCACCAACACCAGCGACGCTTTGACCAGCGGCGGCACCTTCGCCATTGCCGGCGCGATCCACCGCATGGTGGAGAACGTCGCCCGCCACTGCGGCGAAACGCCCGAATGCATCATGACTGGCGGCGCCGGCTGGAAGATGGCGCCCAGCATGTCGGTGAAGTTTGAGTTGGTGGAAAGCCTGATCTTCGACGGCCTGCTGGCGATTGCTTCAAGGCGCTTTGCCGCCTGAAGCTGAGGCCTCAGATCTTTAAGCATTTTCGGCCTCTAGCCAAGGTGGCGTCTTGGCCTGAAGCTATCAATTTAATAGCAATTGAGTGAAGTACCCCTTCCAGCAGGGGCCGCGGAACTGGCTTTGCCAGGCCGCAGGCGCCGTCCCCTGCAAGGGGAGAGGAAGCTACACGAAGTGAGCTTCAACAGGGGTGTGCTATTTATTCACCCCAGGGCAGCATCAACGTCACGATGGACAGCTTGGCAAATTCCGGCACAAACTCGTCGATGATGCGCTGCGGTTCCGGGCACAGCGTGCTGTCGGTGATCACACCGAATTGCACGCCACCGCCGTAACTCAGGATGGACACGCCTAGGCCCACGTCGCCCGACTGCGGCACCCAGAACATGCTTTGCTCCAGAGTCGATCCGCAAAACTTCAGCTTTTCGCGTGGGCCCGGCACATTGGTCATGACCGCCGTGGTCTTCTTAGCGAAAAGGTTGAGCATCACGTCCTGCGCCGGCTTGATCAACAGGCCTGCCACCGCCAGCAGGCTGAAGGCCAGCAGCGGCTGGTAGCTGCCCTTGAGCGCGGCCATGCGCCTGCGCACCTCGTACACGCGCTCGATCGGGTTCTCTACGCCGATGGGCAGCACCAGCGGCACCAGGCCGAAGCGGTTGCCCAGCTTGTGCGCCTGGTCCAGCGGCCGCAGGTTCACCGGCACCATGGCGCGTATCTCCTGGCCCGCCACGTCGTCGCCAAAGGTTTTTAAATATTCGCCCAGTGCGCCGGCCACGCAGCTGAGCAGCACATCGTTGATCGAACAGTTCAGCGCCTTGCCCACCGCCCTGACCTCGTCCAGCGGAATCGGCTGGCACCAGGCGACCTTCTTGGCGCCGCCGGGCTTGCCCTTGAGACGGGTTTTGGAATCGTCGGGCATCAGGGCGAGAGCCGCTCCGTCCTTGAGCACCTGAACCAGCACTTTGGCCATGTCCATGGAGTTGTGCATGCCTTCTTCCATGCCCTTTTTGGGGTCACCCAGCATGCCCAGCGAGCGCGCCGCGCCTTCACCCACCGCGCCCAGCGCCTTGACGGTAATGTCGGTAAAGGGCTTGAGCAGCGTGTCAGTGATCCAGTCTTCGGGGCCTGCCGCGGCTTCGGCTTTTTTGCGCCGCTCGGGCGGCGGCACACCACCGTCGACCAGCGACATCGTCACTGAAATCAGCGCGATGCCGTCGGCAATACAGTGGTGGATGCGCACAATCATGGCGCTGCCCTTCACGCCGTCGGGGCCGGTGTAATCTTCGATCAGGTGGATTTGCCACAGGGGGCGTTTCGGGTCCAGGCGCTGGGTGGCGAGTATCGCCACGCGGTCCTGCAGGGCCTGCTCCTGGTTAGCCGACTTTGGCAGCTTTTCCGGCACCACGTGGTTGGCCAGGTCGAAGTTGCGGTCCATCACCCAGGTCGCGCCGGCGGCGTCTTCCATCACGCGCTGCTTGAAGCGGTCGTACTTGAGCAGGCTGTTTTCAATGCGTTCGCACACGGCGGCGTGCTTCACGCCCGGCGCCAGTTGCCATACACCCACGATCATCATGAGGTTGGCCTCGTTGTCCATGCGCAGCCAGGCCGTGTCGACCTTGCTCATGCGCTCGCCTGAAATGCCCAGGGTTCCCGAGACGGCCCGCTTGACGTTCTTCTGGACGTTTTTTGCCACTTTACGGCCTGCAGCCTGGGCGGTAACGCGTGTAACCATGAGCACTCCCGATGCAAAACTGATGCGAACTCACCCCGGATGGGGTAACTTCCCTATTTTGAACGGAACGGTCTGGCTAAGATACCGGGCAGTTACCCCAAGCATCCTTATTGGTGACCCACTTCTAAAAACGGAGATTCCACATGTCAGACCTGAAAGCCGCCTTCGACAAAGCCATGGCCGATTCGAAAAACCTCAGCGAACGTCCCGACAATGCGACCTTGCTGAAGATTTATGCGCTGTACAAGCAGGGCAGCGTCGGCGACAACGCCGAGAAGAAGCCCGGCTTCGGCGACATGGTGGCCCGCGCCAAGTGGGACGCCTGGAACAACCTCAAGGGGACGTCGCAGGACGACGCGATGCAGCAGTACATCGACCTGATTGCTGACCTGAGCTAAAACTTTCTCCCATAAAAAAGCGGCACAGTCCCGGCGCAACTTGCGCGGGGACTGTGCCGCTTTTTTGTTTGCCGTTTAAAGGCTCAATCAGCCTTGATATTGGCCAACTTAACAATCCGGCCCCACATCTTCCGTTCGTTGTCGCCCAAGGTAGCCAGCTCGGCGCCGGTCATCACCACTGCTTTCGCGCCTTGCTCTTCAGCGCGCTTCTTGAAGCCTTCCGACTCCACCACCTGCTTGATCGCCAGCGAGAGCCGTCCCTGCAAGTCTGCGGACAAACCCGTCGGCCCATAGACCGCGAACCATGACGACGCCACCAGCGGCACGCCGGCCTCGGTGGCGGTCGGCACGTTGGGCTGCGCGGCCAGGCGGGTGCGGCCGGTCACCATCAGCGCCTTGAGCTTGCCCGCGCGGATGTGCGGCAGCAGCGGCGGCGGCGTGGTGATGGTGAAGTCCACCGTGCCGGCCAGCAGGTCATTGAGCGCCGGGCCTGTACCGCGGTAGGGGATGTGAACCATGAAGGTCTTGGTGAGGTCTTTGAGCAGTTCGGTCGTCACGTGCTGCAACGAGCCGTTGCCGCTGGAGGCGTAATTCACTTTGCCGGGATTGGCCTTGACGTATTTGATGAAGTCCGCGAAGTTGTCGGCCGGGAAGTTGCCGCGCACCACCAGCAGTTGCGGCGCGTCAATCAAATGGCCCAGGGGCTTGAGGTTGGTCGCCGGGTCGAAGCCGGGCACGGGCTGGATCAGCGGCGTGATGCATTGGTAGCCCGAGTACTGCACCAGCAGGCTGGTGCCGTCGGCCGGGCCGCGCGCGACCATTTGCCCTGCGATGTTGCCGTTGCCGCCGCCGCGGTTGTCCACGACGACCGAGGTCTGCAAAATCCTGCCGAGGGGCTCGGCCAGCATGCGCGCTGCGATATCGGTGGTGCCGCCGGCCGCCGTGGGCACGACCAGCGTGACCGGCTTGCCGGCGAGTTGGGCGCGCACCGGGTTAAGCCAGCCGGCGGTGCCGAGCCCGGCGACGGTGAGCAGTGTTCTGCGGGAAATGAAAGCCATGGTCTTGTCTCCAGTCGTAGTTTTGGGATTGCTTTAAGGATTGCCGTTATCAGGCGGGTTCAGAAATCTCTATCAAATTCAGGTCCGGGTCTCGCACGTAAATCGAGCGGATTTTTTGCGTGGCGCCGGTGCGCAGTACGGGGCCTTCAATCACGGGCCAGTGTTCCCGTTCAAGGCGGCTGATCACGTCGGCAAGCGGGGTGCTCGCCAGAAAGCACAGGTCCAGCGAACCCGGCACCGGAAGATGGGCCTTGGGTTCAAACTCACGGCCTTTGACGTGCAGGTTGATCTTTTGCCCGCCGAACCTGAAGGCCTTGCGTTCTACCGGTGGCGTGCCGCCGGTGAAGGTCTCCAGCGTCATGCCCAGCACGCGCGTGTAGAAGTCTATGCATGCTTTTTCGGCCGATGTGGTCAACACCAGGTGATCAAGACTGGCGATCATGCCGACGCTGCCCTCAGCTCGGCCACATAAGGCGGCGGTGCATGAAGGTCCGTGATGCGGCCGGCCTTGGCCACCTGGCCGGGCACGTCATGGCCGACGATGCCGGGCATCTGCCGCGCCACCGCCAGCAGTTTTTCCATATCCATGCCGGTGTCATAGCCCATCGCATCCAGCATGTGCACCGCATCCTCACTGCTGATGTTGCCGCTGGCGCCAGGCGCGTAGGGGCAGCCGCCCAGGCCGCCCAGCGAGCCGTCAAAGCGCGTGATGCCGCCCTGCACGGCCGACAGCACATTGGCCAGGCCCATGCCACGTGTGTTGTGAAAGTGCAGGGTCAGCTGCAGGCCTTCAAAGCGCTGTTGCAGCACCTCCACCATGCGGCTGACCTGCGCCGGGTGGGCCATGCCGGTGGTGTCGCAGATCGTGAGGCCGCGCACGCGGTCTGCACCGAATGCGGCGAAGCGGTCGCTCCAGCGCAGCACTTCTTCCTCGGCCACTTCGCCTTCCATGGGGCAACCGAAGCAGCACGAGAGTGAAATATTGATGGGCGTGCGGCCATTCACATGGCGAATCACGTCAGAGAGAGCCGCAAAGCTTTTCTCGCGTGGCATGCGCAGGTTGGCCAGGTTGTGGGTTTCCGACACCGACATCACCAGGTTGAGCTCGTCGGCACGCGACTCCAGCGCGCGCTCGGCGCCGCGCAGGTTGGGCACCAGCACGGTGTATTCCACGCCGGGCACGCGGCGTATGCGGCCCATCACCTCTTCGGCGTCGCGCAGCATGGGGATGGCCTTGGGCGAAGTGAACGACGTCACTTCGATCTTGGCGTAGCCGCATTCGCTGAGGGCATCGACCAGCGCGACCTTGTCGTCGGTCGGGATGAAATTGGGCTCGATCTGGAAGCCGTCGCGGGTGGCGACCTCATTGAAAAAAATGCGCTTCATGGTGTTCCTGCATCCTTTCCGGCCACGATGCCCTTGTCCTTGAGCGCCTGAATCTGTTCGGCCGAAAGCCCGATCTCGCGCAGCACCGCATCGGTGTCTTGCCCTACCTGCGGCGCATTGCGGCGGTGCCCGCCTGGCGTGCGCGAGAGCTTGGGCACGATGCCGGGCACCGCCAGCAGGCTGCCGTCGTCCATCTGTACTTCATCGAGCATGCCGCGCGCCTGGTAGTGCGGGTCGGCGGCGATGTCAGCCACGGTGTAGATGCGGCCCGCGGGCACGGAGACTTTGTCGAGCGCCGCCAGCACTTCGTCCACCGTGAGGCCCAGGGTCCATTGGCCGATGGCGGCGTCGATCTCGGCCACGCGCGCCACGCGGCCCGCGTTGTCGGCCAGCGCCGGGTCGTTGCCGAGATCGCTGCGCCCAATGGTGGCCATGAGGCGCTTGAAAATGCTGTCGCCATTGCCGGCCACCAGTGCGTAACCGCCGTCCTTGCACAGATACGCATTGCTGGGCGCGATGCCGGGCAGGGCGCTGCCGGCCGCGCCGCGCACCGCGCCAAAGGCGCTGTATTCGGGCAGCAGGCTTTCCATGCAGTTGAACACCGCTTCATACAGCGCCACGTCGATCACCTGGCCCTTGCCGGAGCGCTGGCGCTCCTGCATCGCCAGCAGGATGCCGATCACGCCGTGCAGCGCGGCCAGCGTGTCACCGATGCTCACGCCCACTCGCACCGGTACGCGGCCCGGTTCGGCCGTCAGGTGGCGCAGGCCGCTCATGGCTTCGGCCACCACGCCAAAACCCGGCTTGTCACGGTAGGGGCCGGTCTGTCCGTAGCCGCTGATGCGCAGCATGATGAGGCGCGGGTTCAGCGCCAGCAGTTCGTCCGGGCCCAGGCCCCAGCCTTCCATGGCGCCGGGGCGGAAGTTCTCGATCAGCACATCGGCGTCAAGCGCGAGCTGGCGCACGATGACCTGCGCCTCGGGGCTCTTCAAGTCCAGCGCCACCGAGCGCTTGTTGCGCGACTGCACCTGCCACCACACCGAGGTGCCGTCTTTCAGCAAACGCCATTTGCGCAGCGGGTCGCCTGCGCCCGGCGTTTCGATCTTGATGATGTCGGCGCCGAAGTCCGCCAGCGTCTTGGCGGCGAACGGGCCTGCGATCAGCTGGCCGAGCTCCAGGACTTTCAGCCCGGCAAGCGGGCCTTCAGACGCAGCGACGGCAGAAGCCGGAAGGGATTTTTCAGGAGAGGGCATGGCGGGCAGTGTGCCGCCGCAACCCGGCCCCGTCTATTTGCGTTTGGGCGCTTTGGGTTTCGCATTTTGCGAAACCGGTGCAGCTTTCGGGCTCAGGAAGTCCACCAGTGAGGCAATGCCTGCGTCGGCCTGGCCCGCCATGGTGGCCGTCAGCAGGCGGCGGCTGGCCCACGCATCCGCCAGCGGGCGCCAGTCCAGCTTCATGCTTTTGACCATGGGCAGGGTTGCGGCTTTGGGCAGGATGGCCACGCCCAGGCCCGAGGCCACCATGTGGCAGACGGCGTCAAAGCTGCGCACCTGCATGCGTAATTTCAGCGGCCGGTTGGCAGCCAGTGCGGCCTGTTGCTGTTTTTGCAGCATGGCGGCGCCGGCGGTCAGGCTGATCCATTCTTCATCGAGCGCATCGACAAAGGCCAGCGGCGTTTTGCCGGCCAGCGTGTGGCCGGCCGGCAGGATGAGCACCAGCTCGTCTTCGCGAAAAAGCCGCGTGTCCAGCCCCGTGGTGTCGGGCCCTTCCACAAATACCGCCACATCGGCCCGGCCTTCGCGCAGGGTGGCTGCCACGGCTTCCGACACTTGCTCTTCCAGGTCGATATGGACTTGCGGATGCAACTCGCCATAGCGCGCCAGCAACGGCGGCAAAAACTGGCTGATGGCGGCGCTGCTGGCGCACAGGCGGATGTGGCGCGCGATGCCGCGCCGCAAGTCGGCGAGTTCGCCGCCCAGTTGCTCCATGGTTTGCAGCAGGGTGAGGCCGTGCTTGACGAATACGCGCCCGGCTGCCGTCAGTAAAAGGCCGCGCGGATGGCGCTCAAAAAGCGCTTCGCCCAAGGCATCCTCCAGCTCGCGGATGCGCCGGCTGGCCGCCGCCAGCGCCAGGTGCGAATCCCGCGCCGCCGCAGTCAGGCTGCCGGTTTGCGCGCAGGCGACGGCCAGGCGCACGGACACCAGGTCAAAGCGGGCGAGGTTGTAGCTCATGGGCAGCGCCCTTGAATTTCAGACGGGCGGGTGTCAGGCGGCCTTCTTTTTGGCCGCAGCCTTTTTTGCGGCGGGCTTCCTTGCAATCAGCGTGTCCAGGTTTTTCACAATCTCGCCTTCAATCTTGTCCTTGAAGGCACCCAGCAGAAAGCCGAGCTTGGCGTTGAGGTCAAAGCTGTCCTGGGTGACCGCCAGCGTGCCGCTCACGCCCGAGCGGCTGAAGCTGACCAGGTCTTCGGTCTTGCCTTCTTCGTAGGTGCATTCCATGTCAAACTTTTCTTCGACCTGTTCGGCCCACTTGAAGGCGATCTTGCGTGCCTCGGCAAGGCCCAGGGTGTGCGCGCGCTGGATGTGGATGTCAGCCATTCGATGTCTCCGTGTTTTCGGTATTGTTAGTTTGAAGCGCCTTGCGCCGCTCTTCTTTGGGCAGGTCGGCCAGCCGTTTTACCGCCTCATAAAAGCGTTGCCAGTCGCGGCCTTCACGCTCGAACAGCGCCTCAAAGCCGGGAACCAGCTCATCATAGGCGGCCTGTGCGCCAAAGGCCGCGTTGTTGGCCCGCGCCACCCAGGGGTCGTAACCGGCAAAGCCGCCCCATGAAGCCTTGAGCTTCGCGTACTCATCGCGAAAGCGCTGCATTGCTATTGATTTCATAGCCGCCTGCTCAGGTGCCGCCTGGGCTGGAGCCGCTTTTTGTTCATAAATTGCCGCCAGCTCGCGCCGCGTGGCCAGCGCCAGTGCGCGGAACTGCCGGCGCCGTCCGTCGAACACGGCGTAGTCCTGGCGGGCCTTGTCGTTGCCGCGCAGGGC
>Ga0136846_1216558_pt1 | contig 24104 bp, 32 predicted proteins | sample HopSoiMetagenom2_FD_96841 | JGI IMG/M metagenome (GOLD analysis project Ga0136846, IMG submission 96841) | Grasslands soil microbial communities from Hopland, California, USA - 2 Assembly 2016 (version 4) | ecosystem: Environmental > Terrestrial > Soil > Grasslands | place: USA: Hopland... | reverse complement strand
TCCCGACTGCCGCCATCTTAGCCTCAAACGCCCGTTCAAGTGCGCCGGCATCCTCCGGGGTCAAGGTGTTCTTGGTCGGCAGGGTACGCTGCGCCCAGGCAAGCGCTTCCTCAGAGGAGCTAGCGGGAACGAGCTCGGCCTGGAGTTGAGCCCGCAACGCAGCGGATTGGGCGCGAGGCTGGGTGGGTCTGACGGGCCGGGGTACAGGCTTGCGCGGTGTGAAGCCGACGGAATTGGCGGACGGCAGAACCGGCGCTGCATCGAGGTCGTCCTCGCCCGCAATGCCGACGAGGGTGAAGGGGGCATAGCGTCGGGCGTAGGTCAGAGCCGTCCCCATGCGCTGCGGGGAAGCCGTCTCACTCACCGGGCATACCGGCCATTCGGACGAGACCCACTCGGCAGACGAGTGCGCCAGTAGCAAAGCGGCAATGCCGCACTTGCGCGAACGTCACCGACCCCCTGCCCTCTTACAAACAGTTGCACGACGATAATTGGCCTCCGATCACGTTGATGCCGGCTGCGAAACCGTCGTAATCTGCGCGCGATGCCTCGATGCGCGCTGAAAAGGTCAATGGCCTACGAAACTATGCTCGCCGCAACCGCTGTGCTCATTTCGCTGACCCCGTTGGATGCTAAGGCGCAAGACAGCACGCATCGCAGCGTCAAGGCTATCAGCGGTCATTCAACTGAGCGTTCATTTTACCCTAAAGCGAGATTGCTCGGCTTCGCCGCCGCCGGAGCTTCGTGTTGTCACGCCCCCTTCTAACGGAACTTTGTCCATTCGGAGCGGTACCGTTCGCGCTCCGCAGGCGGGAAACTGCCGTAACGTCGAAGCCCAAGGGCGAGTGGTTTTTTAACAGTCCAACATGGGGTACACCGGCCCCGATCAAGTGACCGTCGAAGTGAAGAAAGCGGAAGGGCCGACGGAGTCACAATCCGTGCTAATCACTGTCGAGAAGGGTCCGCCGGCAGCTCCGAACCGGAAGAAGCCAGACAGCACGGAACTGTAGTCTCAGGTTACGCGGGAGCTGCCCCTAATCGGCCCCCCGAGGGGTGGTCCGGGTCAAATGTTAAAGGATCAGCTGCGCCGTCAGGAGCACCAGCTTCGACCGATGCGGTGCCATCCCCAGCCGACCATCGATAAAAGCCCGTAGCATCTGCACTGGATGCTAGAGGTTGGGCCTTCGTACCAGGGGCACGCCCGCTGCGTCGCCGCCGAGGCATAGTGGGTGGCTTGACCATCAGGGAGGATTAGAAGCAGCATGGAGCAGTGCAACAGCGGGACGCTTCATGTCTGCTCCCGAATCGTTTGATGAATTTGATCGCCTTCTCGCCAACGAAGGTCATGTTGAGAAGTACGTTTCGCTTGGGTTGGCTATGGAAGAATTGCTTGAGAAAATTAGGATGAAGGGTTTCGAGGCGGAGAAACAATCGCTGTCGCGATTGCTTGAGCTTTCTGAGGCGCGGGCTGAGGTGCTCGAGCTTGCCGCGGAGCGGCTTCTCGACACGCGGAAGCAAAGCGTCGAGAAGGCGTTCTTGAGTGACCCGCACAATCTAGTTCAGCCTTTCAGGGCTGTGCTCAAAGAGAACCGGGATGAGGTTGAGCGGATTGTTAACTCATCGATTTCGAAGAAGGCTGCATCGTCTCGAGCTAGTGCAGCGACCAAATTCTTGATCGGTCTGTGTATGTCCCTCGTCGGTTTGGGCGCGGCGCTGATCGTGCTTCATCGCCTGGGTATGTTAGACGCGCGCTTCACTGATTGGCTTCGGAGTGCAGGATACCCTGGCTGATGGGTCACTTCGGCCGATCTCCTCGTTGGCAAGGGTTTCGCGGTTCTCTGTTCGAAATGCCACGCATGACCCACCGCACCGCGAATCCATCGGAGACCTCCTCACGAAGCTCTCGCGCTGGCGGGCGTCGAACTCGACGAGTCAATCCTCTCAGTTGACCCGCACGCCAGCAGCCGAGGGGGCCGGCGCCGATCGCCGGGAGTCTCAAGCTCGAGAACGCCCACTCCGCCTGCCGAGCACCGTCGCGCCAACCGGCACGCGCTCGTAGAGGTCGAACACGTCCTCGAAGGCGCTCGCGTGTCCTCTCTGGCGCGGCTACTCTCTTATCGGGATGCTCCCTGCTGGCCCCTGGCGTCAAACCGGAAGCCCGATTCCTGTGCTCAGGCAGGGTGCATCCCAACTCCGATTTCCAGCAACGCTAAGCCTTCACCACTCGTCACGGCGACCCCGCGCCTCTGCGCGCGAGGCCTCGATGTTGCGCGCCAGCACAGGAAAAAGGAGAGCGCGGCGGCGATCGCGCGTAGGTCTTCGAGACCGATCGAGCTCGTCCTTCACAAACGGCCCTTATCGTTTAGTGTGAGGATCATTGCGGAGGTACATGTGCCGCGGCTCCTGATTGTATCAAACCGGGTGGCGGTACCTGATCGCGCAGGCGCGGTGGCCGGCGGACTAGCCGTGGCCCTGCGCGAAGCCTTTCAGGAGTACGAAGGGCTTTGGTTCGGCTGGAGCGGGAAAGTTACGGCTGAGACCTCGTCACAGCCGAAGCTCATAGACAAGGGGCGGGTCCAATATGTCCTGATGGATCTGACCGCTTTGGATCGTCGAGAGTATTACAACGGCTTTGCCAACCGGGCGCTTTGGCCGACCATGCACTATCGGGTCGGCCTTTCGGAATTCTCACGCACAGACTACGCCGGCTACCGCCGGGTGAACCACAAATTCGCAACCACCCTCGCGCCCTTGTCGCGTCCTGACGATCTGGTGTGGGTGCACGACTACCATCTGATCCCGCTTGCTGAGGAGTTAAGAGCGCTTGGGCTAGTGAATGCGATCGGGTATTTTCACCACATACCCTGGCCGGCTCCCGAGGTCCTTGCGACCTTGCCAGGTACGGCGGAGCTGCTGCGCTCGATCGCCTCCTACGATCTGATCGGCGTCCAGACCGAACGTGACGCGGAAAATCTGCGCCGGAGCCTAACGGACGAATTAGGGGGTGTTCCGGATGGCTCGGGAGCCGTGACGGTAGCCGGCCTCAAAGCGCGCGTCCGCTGTTTTCCGATCGGAATTGACGCAGGCGAGATTGCACAACTCGCGGTACGCGCCAACTCCAGCCGGCTTGTTCGGCAGACGAGTGCTGGCCTTGGCTCTCGCAGACTCGTCATCGGGGTAGATCGGCTCGACTACTCGAAGGGTATTCCGGAGCGGATGAGTGCTTACGAGCGCTTCCTGCAGGACCATCCTGATCAGCGGGATCGGGTAACTTATCTGCAGATTGCGCCCACCAGCCGCAGCGAGGTGCCTGAGTATGCCGCCTTGAGCCGGACCGTGAATGAGTCTCTCGGTCGAATCAACGGCTCACTCGGGGAGCCGGGCTGGGTGCCGATCCATTACGTGACGAGTGCCTATCCCAGGTCGGTTTTGGCAGGGCTATACCGGCTGGCATCCGTTGGGCTGGTAACACCCATGCGTGACGGGATGAACCTCGTAGCAAAGGAATACGTCGCTGCTCAGGACCCCGAAGATCCGGGCACATTGATCCTGTCGAAGTTTGCCGGAGCCGCCCAGCAGCTTCGCGGGGCACTCATTGTGAATCCGAATGACAAGGTGGAGGTCGCCGAGGCAATCCGCGATGCTCTTCGGATGAGCCAGGCGGACCGGGTCACCCGCTGGCGCGCGCTGATCGAGCCTATTCGGGAGCACGACGTGGCATGGTGGGCCGGCGCCTTCCTCAAGTCACTTCAGGCTTGCTCCCAATCCGCGTTCCCCGCGCCAAAGCGTGTTCCCGCAGGCTGGTAATCGAAGCCTATCGTCTTGGTGTCGGGCGTAAATCGATCCGGGGCGCAGCATCAGGGGCGCGTCGGCCGCACGCAAATCCTCGCACAGCGCACGGTCTGCGCGCTGAGGGCGGCGAGGCGGGAGATACTCGGCTACGGAGATGGAGCATACGGGGCAGGAGGACCGCCGGGCGTCGGCGTGCTAGTGTGACCGACAACTAAGGAGGCTTCGACTGATGCGTATGCTCCTGAAGGCGACGATCCCGACCGAACTCGGGAACCGCGCGATCAAGGACGGCTCCTTCGCGAAGGTGATGGAAGCCACGGTGGCTAAGCTCAAGCCGGAGGCTGCCTATTTCGTGGCAGAGAGGGGGCGTCGCTGCGCCCTATTTTTTTTCGACATGCGAGACGCTTCGGACATCCCCGCTATCGCCGAGCCACTTTTCGTCGGGCTGCACGCTGAAATCGAGTTCATTCCTGTCATGAATGCGGACGATCTTAAGAAAGGGCTAGGCGCCGTTGCATAATCCATGCTCCTAACCTCAGATGCCCCGCTCCGACCATTGGAAAGGCCGCTCACGTCGGTCGCATTCTTCGCAAACTTTGCTCTTTTGCGAAACCTACCGCATCCCATTGGTTGGCGGCTCTCGCGCCCGGACAAAGTCTTTGCATACCGTCCACGCCGCGGGCTTTCTCTTTGCTGGAGCAAAGGCATTAAGATCGCTCAGCTGTCTCGCATTGAATCCCCGGAGGCGCGATGCAGATCTCGTTCATCGCCAGGCTGATCAGCCTGCTAACGGTGGTCGCCATCGCCGTCGGAGTTGCGACATCGGCCGTCCCGCGGGGCAGCACAGTCGAGCCCGCTGCGGCGGAACTGCCCTTCGCCCGCTCTCGTGATGGTGTCCGTGAGACGTACATAGTCTCCTTCGGTCTCTTCGGCCCTGAAAGCGTGTTTGCGAGCGAAGCTCAGAAGGCGGCGCAGATTTTACGGGCTCGGCTCCAAGGGGATGCTCAGGTCCTAGTTCGCTTCAACGACAAGCGCGGTGGCAATGCCACCTCCGCGACGCTCTCAGCGGCTCTTCGCAGCGCGGGTCAAGCTATGGTCCCGGAGAAGGACATCTTGGTCGTCTTCTTGACCTCCCACGGGAGCCCCGACGGGCTTGCTGTTGTCGCAGGTCCTCGCAGTGAAACACTGTCGCCGCGCTCATTTCGGTCCATGCTGAACTCGAGTGGGGCGCGGTACCGCGTCGTCATTATCTCGGCTTGTTATTCAGGCGTCTTCGCCCGCGCACTCGCCGATCGCCGTACACTCGTCATCACCGCGGCGGCGCCAGACCGGCCCTCATTCGGCTGTGAGGACGGGGCAACCTGGACCTATTTTGGGGATGCGTTCTTTAATCAAGCGCTCCGAGGCGCCCGGACCTTGGGCGACGCCTTTTGTCGGGCCCGGGACATCGTGGCAAGGCGGGAACGGCGGGAGGGATTTGAGCCGTCCGAACCCCAAATGAACGGTGGGTCCGAAGTCCTGAAATTGTTGGGCGGCGCCCGAAGAGAAACTCCGACCGTGCACCTCGAACGAAGGCGTTCCCTCGGGAAGGTGCCTGTTAGAGCCAATCAGTGCGCGCCGATGGTGCCCTTGGCAGTAGCGACAATCCAGCGACCGCCTCGGCGGACGATGGATTGAACGCGACCTAAACCGGGTATGATATCCCCTGCGGAAACTGCGATAAGCCCTCTTGGTCCGCGCAAAATCGCGGTATCCTCGACCACCTCGTAAATGTGCCAATCCGCGATTGCTTTCTCGCCTAACGTTTGCGGTCTCTCTGTTCGCTTTTGTGCGATTGGGGGAACGGAGGCCTGAAGCGGCGGGTTGGTCGCTGCTTTGGCGCTGCTGGCCGAGAGCTTCGGCACTGGCAGTGGTGCGCGGGGCTGAGCTGACGTGTGTTTTGCCGGCTTACCTTTCATAGCACGGGAATGCTCAGGCGGCAGCGCAGGTACGCGGCTGCCATCGATCGGCAAGCCGGCGTGCGACTTGTCAGCTTTGGCCAACAGCTCCGCTGAAAAAGACCCATTTCGCTCAATACGGTCCAGACGCCCAATAACCTCCTCCAGCTTGATCATCAGTATTTGGTGGTTACCTTCGGCTAACGAATTGAGGCGCCCGAGCGTGGTGCGGACGTCTCGGATTGTCCCCTCGCTCCCGGCGCGAATCTCATTGAGCTTTAGGTTGAGCCGCTCGATAGCAGAGGCCGCACCGCTTTCGCCACTCTCGACTGGCGGGTATGGCCTACTCGCGGGAGACCAAGAGGTGAGCTGCGCTCGCAGGCCGGCAAGCATTTGTCCGGCGGGGTAGACTTTGACGAGATCAATCGCGTCTGGAGTTTTGACGCCGGCAATCCAGCCAGCGCCGAGGGTTGCGAGAACGATGCCAATGCTCGGTAAGACGCGCCGTTTACGAAGGGGAACAATGAAATGGGGGGGCTCGAATGCATCCTGCCGCCTCGGGGGCGCGATGCCGCTGCTCGGGAGCCCTGGGTCATTGTGGAGGGGCTTCGGTGCGGCCCGCCCACTTGCATTCGTTGCGCGCGGCTCAAACAAGGTAGGATGCCTGGTACGAAGTTCCGCGACAAGGTCAGCGATGGTGAAAGGTAGCGCGTCACTGCTGCTGCCGTACGTCCGAAGCTCTCCTATTCCGTCGATGACCTCATAGCGGGCGGAGCCGTCGGTCTCGACGATGCGCAAGAATTCCTCGGCGATGGGGCCGAGCGTGCGATTCGCGAAGTCGACCGCGCCCTGGCGCTTGATCTCCGCCTGAATCAGCGCCTGAAGCGCTTCCCGCGGGCTTTTACCGGCCGTGAGATCCAGTTCGGTTGCGCCGGGCATAGATGGCGGTCCTGAAGGGCTAGGCTTGCTTATCTCTGGACGGTAGGCGGTAAGCGTTAACGCAATCTCAGAGGGGAGTGCCACGCTGGATTTTGCGCATTCCGCAAGCGCCGGTTTCCGGCTCGAAGATCGTGTCGATGTACGCGCGGCAAGCGCCTTCCACTGACAGCCCGTCCAAAGCACGTAGAAGATGGCGTTCAGGACAGGTCGGCGTTAGCTTCCGCAAGAAACCCGACCGGTGAGACGGCCGGGGGGCACACGGTTGAGCAAATATCCGTTCGCTTCACCCACGTGCTAGATGGGGGCTGAGCTGATGATCACGGGTAACCAGATCAGGCAGGCGCGGAAGCTGCTCGGCTGGCCGTCATCGAGGCTTGCCCAACGCGCCAAGGTGCACTCAGCTATCGTGCGGCGGGCCGAGAGTGTCGACGGCGAGCCCCCCATCACTGTGTATCAGGCCGCCCTCATTCGAGACGCCCTGGGGCGGTTCGGGATCGAGTTCACGAACGGCGACGCGCCGGGCGTAAAGTTGACGGCGACGAAGGCGCGCACCGGCGGGAAGTGATCACTGGGGCAGCAGATCAGACTGGACCCCTCGTCTCGACCCGCGCGTTGGCATAGGCTAGCGCTCGCGATGATGCCCTCGAGCGCCGCGCCGGTCTGCGCACCGATCAGCTCGTCGACGATCGCGCCCTGCGCCGCCTTCCGTCCGAAGCGAGCCTGGCAAGGGCGATGACAACCAGCAGCATCGGGGCGGGCGAGAACACCGCGAAAGCCTCATAGCGCTAAACCCCCAATCGCTTAAGCGCGACTTAACCTGAATCCCGATTCAGACTTTCGCGTTAAGCGGTGGAAAGGACTCGTGCGCCTACGTTGATCGTACAGGAACACTCGGCAAACAAAACAAGCCGGGGAGCGTCAACAGAGTCCATGGCCCTTCGCTCTACAGGAGAGAGCCCTGATGCTGAAGGAACCTACGCAAACACTCGACGGGCCTGCGGTTGAGCGAGGAGGTCTATCACCTCGCGCTCGAGCGGATCAAAGTCTTGCTCGGGTGCACTGGGGACTCGCCCGAAGAGCGCGAACTGATCGACTGGGCGACGATCGCGGACGCCTACGAATACTCCGTCCACAGCAACGACAACGTGCTCGCGGCGCCGGCTTTAGCCGCCCGGCAACACACGCAGGAAGCCTGGGCGCGTGATCACAAGTCTTTGGCGTGCTCGAGCAGGACCGACGATCCCGGCTCGAGCTAGAGAGACCGCCATCACCGGGCTCGTTGAGTTGTTCGTAGAGACCCTGGGATGACGGCGGCGGCTTTGTGGGAACGAGGTCGTCGTCGTTTCCCCTCTTCCGCGGCACGAGCGCCGGCCGCTTCGGCTCCCAGCGGCCCTCCTGACAGCGCAGGATGCGGGCGATCTCGGCATCGGCCTCGCGATTCAGCGTCGCCGCGAGGACGCGCCTTCGTACCAGGGGCACGCCCGCTGCGGGCCAGTGTGAATCACGTTCGCGGGCAGCCGCTCGGCCAGCATGGTGACGAGATCGGACCGGTGAATGCCGAATGTCGCGTTCCAGCCCGCCGAGTCTGTCACTTGGCCGGCGCGAGCGGGGTCCCGTCCTGGCGGAAGTACCGGGAATCAGGCCCAACTCTGGCACCCATTTCTCCACACCCCCGGCGCCGACTTCGCCAAGGCTGAGACCTGCTCGTAAACCGAAACGCGGAGCCCATGGGTGATGAGGGCATTCGCGGCGAAAAAGCCGCCGATCCCCCAACGATGACTACGTGTAATCGTGAGCCTGACAACCCGACCTGAAACGGTTAAACAGCGCGGCTGGCGTGATTTCCAGGGGGGTAGTCTCGAAGCCTAGCTGGAGCGCGATGCGAATCCCAGGCATTCAACGGCAGCCTATCAGAACCGGCCGCTCGTCATGCAAGGTAAAGGAGGGCGGCTCACGCCGCCCTTAAGGTGGTTGGGTTGCCCCAACGGGAGGAAAAGCTCATCAAAGATGAGCGACACGACAATAGGCGAGTCGTGGTCGGCCGGATATCCTAATACCGCGAATCTCCACAGCTAAAGCCTTCGCTCCAACGCCTCGAAGGATTTCGGCAGGTGAGGACCGCTGACCGCTACGGGAGAGAACCGATGCAAGACGAACAACAGCCCGACTTCGTCGGCCTCAGCGCCGAGATTGTGTCGGCTTACGTCGCCAAGAACCACATTCAAACGTCGGAGATATCACAGCTGATCGCAAGCGTGCACGACGCCCTCAGGAATGTGGCAAAGCCTGCGCCGGAGCCCGAGAAGCATAAGCCGCCGGTGCCTATCACCAAGACGATCCGACCTGACTACATCATCAGCCTTGAGGATGGTCGACGGTACAAATCGCTGAAGCGCCATTTATCGAGCCGAGGCCTTACCCCGGAGCAATACCGAAAGAAGTGGGGTCTGCGACCCGATTATCCGATGGTCGCCGCAAGCTACACCAAGGCTCGATCAGAGTTGGCGAAGGCGATTGGTCTCGGCCAAAAGAGGAGCGGTCGGAAGCGGGCGGCCAAGAAAGACTCCGCCGCCTGAAGCCCCCCATCGTATCTCTGCCCGGACTTGAGCAAACGCGTCCTCGCGATTACGCGGAGTACGCAAATCCAGCTTGGCGCTGGCTTGGGAGGAGCCGAGCTGACCTCGTCGATTCTGCATTTTGAAGGCCCCTCTGGCATTCAGTCGACTTCGGCAGGCTCTACATCGGGCGGCTTAGGCATCCACTGCAACGGAAAAAGGTCGAGTTCGGATGCCCACGAGTCCTCGCTCCAAACTGCCATATGCCAGCCGCTTCCCTCTGGCGCTTCGGCCTCCTCGTCGGCGCCCTGGGTCGGCTTTGCTGAGGCTTCCACTGATGCGATCTGGGCGGCATTGGTGCGCATGAAACCCACTGTGACCTCACGTCTGTGCACGAATCTGAGCGAGTGATACCGCCAAAGCTCCGCTGCCTCTACTCTGTCGATAGCCGCTCGGTGCCGCAGGGGCCCCGGCAACGAGTTGCTTGCCATGTACGAGGCAAGTTCATGCGAGCCCGTCCCGGTGCGCCTTATTGAGCTTATGAACCGCTTGGAGAGGACGACCCCGCCCGACGATCGTGGCCACGGTCGACTGACGAAACTGACGTAAATGTGTCAAGGTGTGCTGGTCATCTACCGGCACATCAAACGCGCTTCGGGTCGACCGGGAGGCGCTAGGTTACCGCTTGGCTGTGGCGATCGGCGAAGTGAACCCACCGAGCGACAGCCATGCTGTGCTGTCGTGACCTTCGCGTTTCGAGAACGTGAAGCCGGTTTGGTCCCACGGCAGGATTGCGTTGGTCTTGTTGTCGAAGATGAAGTCGCCGCGATCGGTGCGCATCATCCAAACCGCGTGTCCCTCTCCCCGGTCGTCAATAACCACGGTCATCCTCATGGCCCGGCGCGGCAGTCCCCGTTCGGCCAATAGTTTGCGCTTGAGGAGTTGAATGTCCTCGCAGTCGCCGTAACCGTCATTCGGCAAATCCCAGCGATCCGCGACCCCCCAGTGATCCTGATCTGAGAGGGAGATGATAGAGCCGTTGACGCGATTGTTGATGGCCTTGATCGTGTTCCACGTGGCCCGCGTTAGCTTGATCTTTTCCGGCTCACTGAGATTGATGCTGCACTCGGTTGGAACGCGTCGGCAGAATTCCATCCAGGCAACCGTCGGTCTGGCCAAACCTGAAGCTTGGAGTTCCGGGGCCAAGGGTAACGCAGCGATCCTTCGGGAGGGGCTGTCACCTGCGAACGCCCCACTGGTGAGCAACAGGAGGACCGCCAAGCCACCAACGATGCTGAAGGCGAGCACGCGCCATATCACCGGCCCGATCTGCGCCCGTTGAAGGTTCCGCATGCCCCCGCCCACGTGCTCGGTAATGAACTGTTAACCTAAGCTCTCATGGGAACTGCGGCGGCTCAACGGAAACGTTAGCGTATAGTTAAAGCTCAAGTCGCGTCAGCGATCATGCTGCGGGTGTGGTGAGCGATTTGATGGTCAGGCGCTATTTGAGCGGGCTAGCTGCAAGCTCGTACTCAGCTGGCGAAGGCCGAGCCCCGCCCATCGCGCGAGCGCCTAAAGGCGGCGAATGGGCCTGCTTTTGCAGGCCCGTGGCGAGGGCGAGTTGATCGAGCTGTCCCAGCATGAGGCGGTCGCGGCCGCGGTGATGCTGCCGATCGTCGCCACCCATCGCCTGGCTACTAGCGCCTCAAACCACACCGGTGGCGCGTTCAAGCGCAACGCCCGGGGATTGTCTAAGCGGTTGAGCCGTTCCGGATTAGGCGGGCGTCGAACTCGATGAGTCAATCCTCTCAGTTAACCCGCACGCCAGCAGCCGAGCGGGCCGGCGCCGATCGCCGGGAGTCTCAAGCTCGAGAACGCCCACTCCGCCTGACGAGCACCGTCGCGCCAACCGGCACGCGCTCGTAGAGGTCGAACACGTCCTCGTTCAGCATTCGGATGCAGCCGGAGGAGGCGGCTTGCCCGATCTTCCAGGGCTCGTTGGTGCCGTGGATGCGGAAGAGGGTATCGCGGCCGCCCTGGTAGAGGTAGAGCGCGCGCGCGCCGAGCGGATTATCGATCCCGGCCGAGGCGTAGCGTGGCAGGTCCGGGATGAGTTTCACCATGTTTGAGGTGGGGCTCCAGTTCGGCCACACACTCTTGCGACCGACATAGGCAGCCCCCTTCCAGGAGAAGCCCTGACGTCCGACGCCGATCGCGTAGCGTATGGCGGTGTCGTTGCCCTCGACGAGATAAAGGAAGCGCTGGTCGATATCGACGATGACGGTGCCGGGCCGCTCCCTGCCAAGATAGCTCACCGTCTGAGCGAGGTATTCCGCAGGCAGGTATCTACGGTCGACGAGGGGTATCGGGAAGGGCTCGTCCGGCATGGTGCCGGTGTACCAGCTCGCGGAACCATTCTCGCTCGGCACACCGGTCACATGCGTGTTGTTGCAGGCGGCCAGCGGCGCGCCGGCGAGCACGATCAGGAACGCGCGACGAGAGACCATGGTCGATGCCTTCGATTCGGACCTATCCTCTTCATCGTCGTTGAGCGCCGCTCTTCCTAGTGCATCGAGAGCACACCGATCTTGATTGCAACGGTGTGTAAGCGTCGAGCACACGAGCGTCCTCATCGGCGCGGTATTCTTGGTCCGCAGGACGCGCTGCGCGCCCAGGTGAGCGCCTCCTCGATCGAACGCAGCCGAGCGAGCTCGCCCTCAAGGTCAGCTCGGAGGAGAGAGGCGTCCTCACCGGCGAACAGGGCGGGCGGCAGCCGCCTTCGTGAGCCCGAAAGAGGTGGAATGCCGCCCGCGAGAACCGGACTCCCATTCACCTCGCCCGACTTGACCGGCACATCCGCCGCTTGCCGTGGCAGGCCTCGGTCTGGTGCATCGAGATCGTCTTTCCCGGCAATGCCGGCGAGGGTGAACAAAGCATAGCGCCGGGCATAAGTCAGGGCCGCTCCCATCCGCTGTGGGAAGCGGTTTCGCTGACCGGGCACACCGGCCAGTCGGACGAAACCCACCCGCCTGACGAATGGGCGAGGACGGTGGTGAGGCGGCAAGCCCGGCTTCGACCACTGTTGGCCTTCGCATGCTCGACAAAGGCTGGTCGGGTTCGGCAGTAGACGGCCGCGAACTCGGCCCAGGAGTTCGAGTCACTCATGTCGACCGTCCGCACCGCTTCAATGCGAGGCCTTGGTGCCTCAAACCCCGAAGAGAGGCGAGGGGGTTCGCCGGTCTTGACGCAGCGCCGGAACTTCTTCTCGGCGGTGAGCAGAAGGTGTTGATAGAGCGGGTCGGAGTTGATCTTGATCTCGACCCACTTGCCCGCGCCTGTGATGATGGAGAGAATCGAGCTACTCGAGCGGATCACCCACATGTTGTGCTGGAGCTATGCCATGTGCTTTTCAACTTCCTCTGAGAAGGCCCAGGGCAGCAGGAACTTAGCTTCGAACACCGCCTCGGTGCTCTCGACCACGCCGTCGAGGGTCGCGGCCATCCAGAACAGGACCGGGTGCCGCACCCAGCGCTGCACGTTCTTGAGCACCTCGCCGGTGTTCGTCTCAAACCAGCGCCGGTTCAGGGCCTCGGTCGCGACGCCGAGGTGGACAATGAGGTTTTGGGACAAGTCCATGGGCTCGGCCTCGCCGCGCTTCTCTTGCCAGAGGCGAAGAAGAGCTGCTTCGTCGCTACCCATGATCACCTCTGGCATCGGAGGCTCCCATGAACAACCGTCTATTGAGACCACCGTTGTTAGAATGGGCCATATTACCTCCGCGACCGTACGGGTTGTACGACGCAGGGAACGCGGCGTCCCTATCCCGGAGGCTGCTGGCGTCGAGCTCGGTCCGCCCGTGCTCCTGGAGGGCGAAGACTTAGTGCACTACGAGCGCCTGCTCGCCCAAGTCACCGCCGAACCGTGGCGGCGGGCGATCTCGACACGGGTATCCGGGCGCGACAGGCACGAACGGATACCCGTGATCCTCAAAACGGAAACCAGCGTGCTCCGGGCTGCGGCATTGGGTCGTCTCGAGTTTGACCACGATTTCACGGCACCGTGGCGGCTGTTGCGGGGAGAAGACCATTGAGCAGCGAGACTGACAGGTCCACTCGGGCCGAGGCTCCGCGGCGGCGGAGCACATGGCGCTTCTTGGCAAGGACGACGGCGCTCGCCTTGGTCCTTGGCGCGGGCTGGATTGCCGGCGTCAAGACGCAAGGACGCGTAGACCTCGATGAGCTTGCCTCCACGGCGTCGATGAGAGTGGCCGATGTCGGCGGCTTCCTGGAGAGCGCCGGGAGGAGCTTGCTGGCAAACCGGCAAGACCAGCCCGCCAGCGACGCCGCCGTGACGGGAGCTGCCCCGGCGCCGCAGGCCACGAGCGCTGGCTTCTCGGTCGTCCAAAGCGGTGTCAAGCCTGCCGAAGCCCGAGCCTCGACCGATGCAACCGTTGAAGATCTGCGCGGCACGATCGAGCGCATGGCATCGTCCATCGACAGCAATCGGCGGGAGCTTCTGGCGAAGCTCGACGATTTCAATGAGCGACTAAATCGCCTGGAGCGGAGCGGGTCCGACGCGCCTGCGCCGGTGTCGGCGCGCCTGGATCAATTGACCGAACGCTTGGGGCGCATCGAGCGCAGCGTCCCGGCCGCATCCGCGCCGCCGCAGGCGCCTGCCGCGGCGACAAGCGTCATGCCGTCGCCGAGGCCGGTCCAGGCCTCCGCGGCGGCGCCCAATCTGCAAACGTCCGCAAAGCCGCAGGCTCCCGCTGAACCCAAGAGAATCGCGGACTGGACGGTGCGCGAGGTGATCGATGGAGTAGCGATACTGCAGGGCCGCAGGGGAGTGATCGAGGTTTCTGTCGGCGACGTTGTGCCCGGCGCGGGGCGCGTCCAATCGATTGCCCGCCAAGGTGGCCGCTGGATCGTGGCCACGAACACCGGGGTCATCACCGCAAGGTAAAGCGCCACCGAACCCAAGACGCGTGCCATCACAGCTCGCCCTCGCTCGCACTTCGCGCGTACTAAGTCCTCCGGGGGCGCTTATGAGCGGCCGGAGTACAGTTCAAAGGTGAAGATCCTAGCGTACGGCTAGCCTCCCCCAAATGTTCGCAGTCGAAAGCGGCGGGGTCTTGACGCGTTCGACCCAAATCTTGAGCCAGGTACGGCTTGCCGAGGATTATCGATGCAGCGTCCGCGCCGGCGCTCGCCCCCTCATCATCGCTGCGCAACCTCCATCACCCTCATCCGCCGGGGCCGGCCCCTCAATCTCCGAAGCCCGCGAGAACTTCCCGCGAGGATCGCGCCAACGCCACCACCCTCGTTACAGACCGCGTCCAACGCCAGTGACACTGTGTTTTGCCTCGGATTTTGGCAGAACGAACTTCCGAGTGCGTGAGGGTCGCCTTCCTCGTCCCTGCTCTCGCGCGAGGAAATAACTGGGCGACGCAGTGCCGTCCTTGAGCGGGAGCGACCAAATGGTTGGAACCACCGTCCGAGAGCGCCCTCGAGCGGCACGCCCGCGCTCTCAAAGAATTAGCAGGCGAGCTCGCAAAACTTGATCGCTACGAGCGGCGGGCGCTTTCGCGTCGAAAGTTCGCGATCAGGCGTTTTGCCATCGCCCGAAGCTGATCCCGCTACCCACTTCCGTGAAGAGAATGTAAGTTGAAGTTGACCCAGGGAGTAAACGATGCACTTACCCAAGCGGATACCCCTTGATCCGCTGCGAGTAAGCGACTCTGCCGACCCGCAAGCCCCATGGGACATGGCTTACGTAACTGGGCGCGGTGGAAGCCGCGCCCCTTTTCTTTGACCTCGCGCCGAGCGTTCGGCCCGGCAGCTCGAGGAGATCCGGTTGGAGACCGCCGCGTGCGCGAGATTAAGAGACTACAGCGTTCCTGGCCGAGACCTATGGGGCGAATCGTGCAGATGATGCGCGGGTGGTTGGGGGCGAGCTCGACCTTGCGGCGGATGCGGTGATGCGAACATCGATGGCGTGGCGCCATGGCATGGATCAGCACCGGCTTTTCGCAAAAATCGGAATGCCAGCGCCAGCCGCCGGATGCCCCGGAACCGACCGAGCGTTGGAGGGATGGTGCCGTCATGGGCCCAGATCGGCAGTCCGTCGAGTTCGGCGCGCATGGTCGCCGCGCGTTCTTGTAAACGCAAGCGTAGGCGAGCCAGAAATGCTTGAGGTTGGAGCCGATTGACCGCCTGATCCAGAGGGTTAACACTTCCTTTACGTCGAGCGCAGAGAGTCCGCTTTCCAGATAGACGGGTGCTTAGGATGCGCGTGCTCATCGTTGAGGATGACAGCTCGGTCGCGCAGAGCCTCGAGCTCATGCTGAAATTCGAGCGTTTCAATCCCTACATCACCGACCTTGGGCAAGAGGCGATCGAACTCGCTAAGATATATGACTACGACATCATCCTGTTGGACCTGAACCTTCCCGACATGTCGGGCTACGACGTGTTGCGCTCACTTCGGGTCAAGAAAGTGAGAACGCCAGTCCTGATCCTTTCGGGCTTTTCTGGGATCGTTGATAAGGTGCGCGCTCTTGGGGTCGGCGCCGACGACTACGTCACCAAACCCTTCCACAAGGATGAGCTAATTGCGCGCATCCACGCGATCGTACGCCGATCAATGGGCCATGCCGAACCCCTCATAAACTGCGGCGATCTGACAGTGAGGCCTGGAGCCAAGCAGGCCGAGATCGCGGGTAGGATGGTGCCGCTCACGACTAAGGAATATGGGATGCTGGAACTGCTGGCGTTGCGCCAGGGGCATACGATAACAAAAGAGATGTTCTTCAACCAGCTCTACGGCGGCATGGACGAGCCGGACCAGAAGATCATCGACGTGTTCATTTGCAAGCTCCGCAAAAAGCTCGCCAAGGCGTCAGGCGGCAAAAACTACATTGAGACGGTCTGGGGCCGAGGGTACGCGCTCCGTGAGCCGGATCAGCAGAGGCTCGCGGGATAAACCTAGCTGAACGTCCTGGGTGTCATGTGACGGGTTAAGTCTGAAGCGTTCGGGCTCTTTCGTCCAGATGAAGGTCGCTGTCCATCTTCGCTGCGACGCTTAAGAGAGCTTAAATGCAATCGGCGCAAACTTGTGGGCAGAGCAGTCCGCGAGATCCTTCATGGTGCAGCTTCCAAGCCGTTTCGCCAGCGCAACCGAGTCGCTGCGCACGAGCACCATCCGCCCTCTGACAGTCCTTGTCGTGGAGGATGATCCATCTCTTCTCAGCCTCGCCGCCCATGTGTTCGGAAAAAAGGGGCACCATGTCCTGACCGATGTCGACGCCTTTGGGGCTCTGGCTCTCCTCCGCTCCCATTCTGTTGACCTGCTATTCACGGATGTTGATCTCGCTCACGGCACCAACGGAGTGGCACTCGCGCGCGATGCACGCGCGCTGAGGTCTGATCTACCGGTCGCTTATACCTCTGGCAGAATAGATCTTACGGCGGATCAGATGGTGCCAGGATCGGTGTTCCTCCCGAAACCGTACCGACTCGCAGAGGTAATCGGTCTTCCCGACCGGTTAGCGAAATTTTAAAGCAGTGCTGGACGGAAGCCCCTCATGCATTCTCGTGACAAATCCCATCCTGCGAGCCGCACACCCGGCGGCCCGTCGTATCGATAATCGTCCACCGGAGACGACTTCGGCGACCGGGTGCTACCTCGCCCGGGAGACCCGCCGCTTCTGCTCTGCGCAACTACCGGATCGTTCTTGATGAGCAGGATGAGCATTGAAGCGCCTGTGCCGTGATGGCAAGCAAGCCTTCGCCTGCTCCAGGCTACGTGCCGCTTCTCTTTAAGCCGGGTGACGGCCGCCAACTCGCACCATCGCCTCCATGCTTCCTCGGCCATATCCTGTGCTCGGCTCCGGCTCGGGCGCTCTCCTGCGGCTTCGAACGCCTGAAGGACCGTGGGCGGATAGCAGCGTCCATGTCCACGGGCGACGACCGAGGCGAAGAGCTCGGCGCGCTACGCGACGATGGCTGAGATCGTCGGGGCGTCGGCCGGCAATCGACTTCATCGAGGCCTTCGAGCTTGCTGATCAGGAGATACGCGTCACCACGCAGTACCTCATTCACCCCGGCTTACGCTGGGCGTCTGCAGGCGCGCGGCAATACGGCTGTATAATCGGTGGATCACGAGCCCCCCTCTTTGTCGTGACCAATTTCACCCTCAAGTGCCCGCGCACCGTCTACCACACGCTCCACTGTCACGGGCTCTCCGGGCATATGGATCAAGCTAACACCCCCGGGCGACGGGCATTGACCGCCGTAGCGACTGGGGCCAGCATAGCCTCTCAGCCCCGAAACCGCTCCCTCCAACGTGTCTCCTAAGTTCCGATCTGATCCGCGCCCAACAGGCCTCGACCGGTTAATGACCCCGTCGAGGCAAAGCTTGGAATCGCGCTCTAACCTCCGGATCGGATAAGCCGCCCTGCAACCGAGGCAATTCGGATCTGATCATGGAGAGCTCCAGCCCCGAGAGCGAACTCGATGCGCTTGAACGGACGCTACTGGCGTCCATCCCGCTAATCCGACGTGCTCGGCGCAATTGCCTCGTGGTCCGCAACCGGGCAAGGCCGCAGCCTGCGAAGGCAGCCTCGTCAACCGCACGAGCGACTGAGATGACGAAGCAGACGGATGACGTGGTGCAGCCTCACCGCTTCAGGGTCGGCGAGTTCGTGGCGTTCACGGAAGAGCGCCTCCCCGGTCTCGTCTGGGCCGGCGAGTGGGAGGTCGTCGGCCTACTTACCGGGGGGCATGGTGAGCCCCAATACCGGATCAGGAGCCCTGATCAAGTCAGGATCAATGTCGTCGCGGAGCGTGACTTGCCATCGGGTGCAACCGCCGCCGCGCTGACGGACATCGTGTTCTCGCGCCGGATCCGGGGCGACATCGTCGCGTCGCCGCCCGTGGGGGGCACCCCCGGGTTCGAGGAGCTGTTCGACGGCACCTCGCTTGGCGACTGGACCATGTCGACCATCCGGAACCAGCCCGGGCGCGACAATTCGGGCAGCTTCCTGGCGCGCGCCGGCATTCTTGAAGCGCGGCCTGGGACAGACATCGGCCTGCTGTGGCTCACCCGCCCGATGCCGCCGCGCTATGTTCTTCGTCTGCAGTGGATGAGGACGGCGCCGGACGACAACTCGGGCGTCTATCTTGGCTTCCCTGACCCAACTAGGGAGGGCTACGACAACACCGCCTACGTCGCGGTGAACTTCGGCTTCGAGGTGCAAATTGATGAGCTCGCGCGCCCCGACAACGCCGCCGTCCACCGCACCGGCGCGGTCTACGGCTTCAAGGCGCCAACCGACGGCCCGCTCGTGGTGGCTCCCGTGGGCGAGTGGAACGACTACGAGATCACCGTCGACGGCCCGGATCTCACCGTGGCGCTCAACGGGCAGGTCGTGAATCGCTTCCACTTCACGGGCGACGCGCAGTCGCCACGGCGCGGCCTTCCCTCAACCGCAGAGGAGCCGCGCTTCATCGGCCTGCAAACACATACTGGACGGGTGCTCTTTCGCCGCATCCAGGGCAAGGCCCTTTGAAGGGTTTCCATCGCGCGCGTGCTCCCGAGGGCCGCCTGTGACGCGTGCTCCCGAGGGCCGCCTGTGAAAAGAGTTGGCTTAGTGGTCGAGCAAGCCTGAGCTAACGACGATCACTCGCAAGGCCGAACGGCGGCACGTGGCGCGCTTGGGATCCGGTTAGGGCTTTCGCGCGGCTGTGGGCGAAACGTGAAGAGGGAAGTTGAACCTTTGGTGAACGGCCGGTACCGGCGCGACCCGGAGATTCTCCGCCTCGTGGGGGAACGTCGTGGAGGCAGCGGGTCTCACCATGGACCACGTATCGGCCAAAAGCGCTATCCGCGAGCTCGACGACGTTGAGCGCATCGATCGCATTATCGCCAACGCGGCGCCGGAGACCCGCCGGGTGCGCGAGAGAGGTGTCAGGGGCTCAATGGAAAGAACGCCCGCCTGTCGTCGTCATCGAGCGCCGCGATCGCAGCCACGATCCCGAACTGAGCGCCGGCGAAGAGCAACGATGGCAACGGTAGGATCTCCACGGGCGGCTCAGTGACTATTTGGCGGGGCAACTGCGGGGGCACTCGCGAGGGCAGGTCCGCTGCGATCGTGTTTGAATTCGGCGATAACCCGACAGCGCACAGAAAACCCTTCCTCTCGACCAACGTAGCCATGGAGTTGGAGCCGAGCTTGGCCGTGCAGGCCGGGCCGATTTCGATCTCGGCCGAGCCCTGCTTGACCAGCAGACGGTCGCCGACTGCCAGGGTTGCCCCGCTGTTGATCTCTGCGAATCCAACGCCGCGCGACAGTAAGACGCCACCGCTCGCGACGATCAGACGAGCTGATAGGGCAGGAGCGCAAATGCTCTTCGCCTGCCTGTCGCAGCCGGGATTCACATTTGGGTTCTGCGCGTACGCAACCCCGGGGAGGGTCAAAGCAGCGAGTAACAACATCGCGGAAATCCGCATCGGAGCCTCCAGTCAGGAGGGTCCAGTCTAGCAAAAATCACAACTGTGGAAATAAGAAATGGGCTTAACTCGGTACTTCACCCGAGGTTTGGCAGCGATTCTACGTTTTAGGTTAATTATTCTTGGCGAGAGGTATCTCCTCTCTTTACTTGCCCGGGAGCAAGCAGCTTGAGATGAAGATCGAGCACCGCGGCCCTGACAGCTCTTCGCGGAGCCGGTTTTGTGGATCGTCCGCACGCCAGTCGCTGGCGTAACCTGCCGCCCTCGCCTGTCGAACGAGCCGCCTCACAGGGGCGAGTTTCCTTCAGCATGCAAGGCCCAGCGGTCTTGCCCCGGCACCCTGTGGCCGCCGCCTGAACGGCGTGGCGCCGGAACAGAAAACCCTTCCTTTGCGAAGTCGGAAAGTTTGATGCGCAATCCGCGAATTGAGATTCCGAGCAGCTTCGCCGCCCGCGTCCGATTGCCGTAGCAGTCTTGGAGCACTTGTAGAACATAGGCCCGCTCGACCTCAGCGAGCGGCCTCGTATAAACATCGACCATTGCACTGCACCGCGTGTTTGAGCGAGTCGTGAAAATGAAGATGCCCTCTTTGAGTAAACCCTTCGTTAACTGTAACAGCGGTTCCGGGAAGTTCCGATTCCTGATCAGCGGGTCGCCTTTTAGACGGCGCAGCATGAGGCGGATCATCGCGAGGCGGACGAAGCTCCACGATCCAGCGGTTTGGCAGCACGACGAACCGGTGGCGGTCACAATAGGCCGAGCCTCGCCTCACAGCGCGGTGAAGTTACTGAATGGCCCCATGGGGGAGAGCTCTCGTTGGAGCTTGCTCGGGCGGCTTTGCACCAGCATTCGGCCCGCGTGTTCTCACGGCGCGATCTCCCGCCGGAGCGACCTTCGGAACGTTCGTGCATGCGACAAAGCGCAGTCGGGCGATGGGCTCGGACCGTTCATCGCCGACGATGAGAATTGTTCTTGGTAAAACCCCAAGGTGCTTATCCCACATAATCCTGCTGCCGCTCTCCTCCTCAAGCTGCTGTGGCGGGCCTCCTCTGCGCATTTCCTCAAAATCACGCCCTTGAGCGGTCGCCACCTTGCCGCTGATCGTGACCTGTAGGACGACCGCCGGCGTGGCGTTGGATAGCGGCCGCAGGGCGTTCTGCAGGCTCATCGAGCCCCGGCGCACGACATGGACCTGAGGCCCGCTTCCGGCCGAATACGCAGCAGCACCGGCGCAAGCTACATCCGGGGAATCTGTTTTCGCATCGCCCTCTGTCCCCGCCGGAGCCGCTGAAGTTGCTTGGGCGAAAACCGGGGACGTGCTCAGGAGCAACGATAATAGGGCTGACACGAGTGCCTGTGCTCGGGAGGGCTGCATGTCGCCAGAACCTGTCATTCGACGCTTGTCGCTCCATACCAGCGTTAGAAGCCGGACATCCACCCCCGCTGCTTCAATATTCGGACGGCCCCGCTGCTCGCTGATCGAGTTTTGCCTGAGCGCTTCCGAGGCGTTATGTGGCCAGCGTATGTTGCTCACTGCGGTGTCAGTATGTCGGAAATCGAACGCGAAGCAGACCTTGCGGACCGCCTCGCCAGTCGCATCCTGGAAAGTGCGGAGAGGGGCACGCTCAGCTCCGATGAGCTATGGGAAAACCCCGACGCTAGCCGCGAGGCTCTTGCAAGAGGCTGGGGCGGAGTTCCCGCCTCAAATCTACCGACTTGCGGGCCCGCGCATCAGCTGCTGCCGTTAGAGCGAGAGTAGACGCCGCGCGCAAGCCGCGTTTTTTAGTCGGCGGCCCAGATCCGAACGGCTCAAATATGATCTATGAGCCACTCGGACTCGATAGGACCTAGGCCAGCCCAAGCGGCATCTTGTGTAGCCGCAATCACAATCAGGGCATCTCCGTCGGGCACAAGCTCGGTCAGCTGATCTCGAATATGGTCGGACGTTTCATTCGATTGTATAAGCCAGGTATCCTCAAACTGAAGTGGCGTATTCCAGAGTCCCTCAATGCGGTGAGCTAGAAGAGCCCTCGCGTCATCTGAACCAGCCTGTGTCCGTTCGATGTAGCGGATGATGAAGGCTGACATTGGTGTCCCCACAGCGCAGCTTAGCATCTGCTCGGAGCTTAGCCGCGTCAAGCTGTCGCAAGAACGCTGGCGAGCCGTCCTCTTTGCCGAATCCCGTCGACGCGCTTCCGGCTCACCTGCGCAACCGGCATCGGGTTGATCATCACCTCCTCCCACCACGCGCTCTCGTCGCTCCTGATCGTGCACCTGCCGGTGATGAGTTCGACAGAGCGGGACGGTGAACTCGTCACTGACCTTGCGGCCGAGTGCTCTTGGTTCGGCAAAGCGGAGGTGGTGAGCATCGCAAGGTGTGCGGCGCAGACGAGGCACGGCTTTGAGGCGACGTGCTGCAAGTGCGCCTTGCCCAGCCTGCGCCGCGTTTTTGCGAGACGGGCTGCCGAAGGCTCTTCGCCCGGGGCACTGCGGCCTGAGCAGCGGACGTGCCGTCCGTCTGCTCGCCCGCTGTCTGCGAGCTGATCGCGGGCCGCGCCTGGGCTTCCAATGCACTGGGATCTGGACCTCCCGGCGCCGAGTGCCACCGGGCATAGATCAGGGCTACACTGCCTTGTGGGAGCGTTTAGCCAGCCGAAAGATAGACAGGCGTGCCCCGGTCTGCATTAACAAAGGCATCAATGATGCCCATTTCCGTGCTAAGGGGAGGGATCAGTGCGAACGACCCTGGTCATAGATGACCGACAGCTTGCAAGTGCGCGAGACCTCTCCGGCATCAAGGAAACCTCGGGCATCGTTCGGGAGGCACTCAAGGCGCTCATCGAGCGAGAAAGCGCAAGACGCCTCGCCCGCCTCGGCGGCGGTGAACCGGGGCTCGCGCCAATTCCGCGTCGGCGGACGCAAAGGGCGTGATCTTAGTTGATACGTCCGTGTGGATTGACCATTTCCGGACCGGTGTCCCCGCGCTCATCGCTTGGAGCAGTTCGAGGTTGCGACACATCCGTTCGTGATTGGTGAGCTCGCGCTGGGGAGCCTTCGCCAACGCGAGTTGGTCTTGGCATTGCTTGGCGGTCTTTCCACCGCCACGATCGCTCACCTTCGGGAGGTACTGGGTTTCATCGCCAGCTCCGGTCTTTGGGGCCGGGGAATTGCTTACGTGGACGTGCATCTCCTCGCAGCTTGTCATCTATCGCCGGGGCTGCGGTTGTGGACGCGGGACAAACGCCTGACGTCAATCGCGGAGGAACAGGGCGTCACCGCCGGGTTCGACTAAACTGTTCGTTGCGGCCGCCCGCGTCTCCGGCCTACCCCCGTGTATCGCTCCATAGCTGTCGCGCGATGGGCTGTGGATCTATCCTGACCTCCTCCCACCAAGCCCTCTCATCACCTCGATCGTGTACTTGCCGGTGGTGGGTGCGGCAGAGCGGGACGGTGAACTCGTCACTAACCTTGCGGCCGAGTGCTCTCGGCTCGGCAAAGCGGAGGTGGTGAGCATCGCAAGGTGTGCGCCCGCAGACGAGGCAAGGCTTCGACGTGACGTACTGCAGGTGGGCTTTGTCCCGCCTACGGCGGGTCTTTGGGAAACGAACGGCCGGAGGTTCCGTGGTCGCTGAGGCCTGGTCCGAGGACGTGCCTTCCGGTTGCTCGCTTGCGATCGGCGCGACATCCGCGGGCGGGTCTTGCGCTTCGATCGCGCGGCGTTTGGCTTCGAAAGCTTCCTCGAGTGCCTGAGCGTCCGCGGCTTGCAGTGAGTTTTTGGTGGGCAACACCGATGTCGCCCAGGCGATCAGGTCTTCGGCGGACCGTAACGTCGCGACCTCGGTCTGGAGCCTATCTCGCACGACCGCAGACTGGTCGGCACTCAGGATCGGCTTCGCAGGGCGGGAGAGGGGCTTTCGCCCCATTGCCGTCTTCGGCCTGCTAGCCAACACCGCGTGGCCGTTGATCCGGCTCGGATCTGCACTCCCGGCGGTTTGCTGACTGGGGAGGGGCTGGTCTGGCGCGTCGAGATCATCCTCGCCGGCAATGCCGACCAGCGCAAACAGCGAATGCCGCCGGGCGTAGGTGAGGGCTGCTCCCATCCGCTGTGGGGAAGCGGTATCGGCAACCGGACAGACTGGCCACTCAGATGAGATCCACTCTCCGGACGAATGGGCGAGCACTGTCATCAGCCGCACGAGCCCGGCGCCTTCATCGATAGCCGTTGTTTGGACGGTGGCGATCTCATGCCGGCCGAGGCTTTTGCGCACGAGGTCGAGCCCGCTCGACAACGGCGCATAGCGAAAGCTGCGGTCGCCGTTTGGGGTCATGCCGGGAAGTGTCCCGACCAGCGATTTCGCGGGATTGGTCAGCT
>Ga0136846_1216038_pt1 | contig 24112 bp, 30 predicted proteins | sample HopSoiMetagenom2_FD_96841 | JGI IMG/M metagenome (GOLD analysis project Ga0136846, IMG submission 96841) | Grasslands soil microbial communities from Hopland, California, USA - 2 Assembly 2016 (version 4) | ecosystem: Environmental > Terrestrial > Soil > Grasslands | place: USA: Hopland... | reverse complement strand
CGCGACGAACGCCGGCACCATCCGGCCGTCGTCGGGCCGCATCCGCGGCCCGACGGTGTTGAAGATGCGGACGATCGCCGCGTCCACCCGGCCGTCGCGGCCTGCGGCCGCGACGGCCGCCTCCCCGAAGCGCTTGGCCTCGTCGTAGACGGCCCGCGGCCCCGTCGGGTCGACGTTGCCGGTGTAGGTCTCCGGCTGCGGGTGGACCGCCGGGTCGCCGTAGACCTCCGACGTCGACGCGAACAGCAGGCGCGCGCCGTGCGCGTGCGCCAGATCGATCGCGTGCAGCGTCGCGACGGAGCCGGCCCGGAGCGTTTCGGTCGGGAACCGGAGGTAGTCGGGCGGACTCGCCGGGCTTGCGAGGTGCAGGATCGCCGTGACCGGACCGTCGACCTCGATCTCGGCGGCATCGGCGGTCACGACCTCGAGCGTGCCCGGTCCCTCGATGGGCTCGAGGTTGCGCTCGCGGCCGGTGACCCACGAATCGACCGCGACGACCGCCGCGCCCTCGGCGACGAGCCGCTCGGACACATGCGACCCGAGGAACCCGCCGCCCCCGAGGACGACGATCCGTTGTCCACGCCGGTCGCGCTCCATGAAGCGCTGCTACCCGGCTTCGCTGTCCTGAACCGCCTCGAGGCGGTCCGAGATCGGCGCGCGAGGCGGCGCTCAGCCGAGCAGCGCCTTGCCCATCTCCTTGCGGTAGCGCTCGTTGAAGTCGTACAGGAACCGGTCCTGCCGCGGATACACGCCGGTCGTGAACGCGCGCGAGCCGACGCCGGTCTGCGCGCGCTGGCACACCGCCCAGTCCTGCTTCGAGATCAGGTCCCACAGCTCGACGACCGGTTCGGGCTTGAACGCCGCCGGGTCGGCGATCGTCTCGGGCCGGAACAGGTACTCGGACACGACGGTCGTGTGCTTCGGCCCCTTCGGGAACCCGAGGTAGTACATGACGCAGTCCGGGTGCAGGTTGATCATCAGGTTCGGGAACTGATAGGCGCCGTAGTACATCGAGTAGTCCTCGGGCTGGAGGTCGGGGAACTTCGGCAGGACCGACTCGCCGGTCTGCGTGAAGCTCGTCGCGCCGTCGCGCATCCAGTTGCCGTCGTCGCGCGTGACCTCGTCCCACACCTCGCCGAACCGGAACAGCGGCACCACCTGCACGAGCTCCGGGTGCACGGTGGGACAGTGCAGGCACTCGTTGTAGTTCTCGACGACGATCTTCCAGTTCGCGTCGACCTCGTAGACGATCCGCACGCCGATCCGCAGTTCGTCGAGCTTGAACCGGTCGAACATCGACAACGACTCGGCGCCCTCGTTCATCTGCTCCAACAACGGGCGCGGCGTCCCGCGCGTCAGGTTGACGAAGATGAATCCGCCGAACGTATCCACCGGGAAGTCGTGCAGCGGGTAGTCGCGGCGCTCGAACCGCTCGTTCTCCTTGACGTTGGGCGTCCCGATCAACGAGCCGTCGAGCCCGTAGACCCAGCCGTGGTACGGGCACGTGAAGGCCTTGCGGACATGGCCGTTCGCGGGCTCGTCATCGAGGAACTTCGTGCCGCGGTGGCTGCACACGTTGTAGAAGCCATGGAGTGAGCCGCCCTCGTCACGCGTGATGAAGATCGACTCGCCGGTGAGGTCCCGGACGATGTAGTCACCCGGGGCGGGGACCTCCTCCTCGCGCCCGACGCACACCCAGTCGCCCCACCAGATCCGCTCGCGTTCGTCGTCGTAGACGCCGTCGCTCGTGTACTCGGCGCCGGAAAGGGTCGGTCTCGGGCGCCAATCGTGTTCGTCGTAACGCAGTGCGGTCTGGCTGACCATCGGTGCGGCTCCTCACGGTTGGGTCGACCCCTGCAGGATAGCGACGCCGCACCATGTGCTGTGAACGTCACACCTCGCGGGAGACCGTGTGGGTCAACGGCTCGATTGGCGTCTCACATCCGTAGCGGGGGGAACCGCGTGCGCAGGCCCTCGGCCTGGACCTGATACAGCGCCTCGGCCGTGGCCAGCCCCGCGAGGCGGTGCTCGCCTAGGCTCCGGTAGCGCACTCCCGGCGGCGCCGCGGCGTCGACCGCGTGCGACGACACGACGATCTGCCCGCCGTGCGCCACCGAGCAGATACGCGCGACCGTGTGGACCGAGATCCCGACGTACCCGGTGTCGGTGAGCGTCGGGCGACCCCCGTGGACCCCGGCGCGGACGAGGACCTCCTGGACACCGCCGGGCCATGACCATCCGCGCAGCTCGGCGAACAGATCGAGCGCCGCCTGCACCGCGGCGTCCGGCCGCTCGAACACGGCGAAGAACTCGTCGCCGTGGCTGTCGACGCGATGGCCGCCCGCGCCCGCGACCGCCTTCTTGGTGCATGCGCGCACGTCACGCAGCAGCGCTGCGTAGTCCTCGCCCAGCCGGCGGAGCAACGCGGTCGAGCCCTCGATGTCGGTCAGCAGGAAGGTGACGTTGCCGGTCGGCAGCGGCGGGCGACGCCCGCCGGACGAACCGAGCTGCCGGTTGATGAACCCGACCGGCATGATCCCGAATCGCTTGGCGGCGTTGAGCAGCCGCTGCCTCGCGCGATCGCGGGCGGTGTCGTCCTCCCATGCGACGCGGTCGAACCGCGCGAGCGCGTTGCGGACGTGCGCCTCGTCGTTGATCGGGAGGCGCCGGACACCCTTCGAGTCGATGTAGGCGAACGCTCGATCCGGGAGCTCGGCCCGTTCGCGGGCGCTGAGCTTGGCCATCGGCCGACGATACCCCGCGTCGCGGACACCGGTCGGGTCGCCGCGGGCGCCGTCAGTCAGACCCGTACGTCGGAGGCCGCCATCGCCGGCGCGCCCGCGCTCGCACCGACCGTGCGCCGGAGCACGATCCGGGTCCCGGGATGCAACGGCTCGATGTCGACGTCGTCCATCAAGGTCCGCATGAGCGCCAGCCCGCGGCCCCGAGCGGGGTCCGGGTCGGTGTCGCGCCACTCGCCGTTGTCCTCGACGCAGATCCGAAGACGGCCGTCGATCACGTCGCCGGTGATGACGACGGGCCCGTCGCCGTCGAGATAGCCGTGCTCGATGGCGTTGGCGGCCGCCTCGTTGACCGCAAGGACGACGGCGTCGGTGTCGTCCGGCGCGCAGCCACGAAGGTCGAGCCACGCACGCAGGCGGTGTCGCATCGGCCGGAGCTCCTCCGGCGTGTCGGCCAGGCGCACCGCGAACGGGATCGGGTCGCCCGTGCGCAACACCAGCAGGGCGGTGTCGTCCGTACGGTCTCGGTCGCCGAGCAGCGCGTCGACGAGCGTCTCGACCAACGCCGCCGGTTCGAACTCGTTCGCTGCTTCGACCGTTTCCCGCAGGCGGTCGATCCCGAGGTGGAACGGCTCGTCCCGTCGCTCGACCAGCCCGTCGGTGTACAGGACCAACGTCGAATCCGGCGGCAGGACGAGCGACGCCTCTTCGCGGGGCCCCTCGTAGCCGGCGGCGAGCAGCGGCGATCGTCCGCCCTGCAGCATGACCGGCCGTCCGGCGATGCATGCGACCGGCGGCGGGTGCCCGGCGCACGCGTACACGAAGATGCCGGTCATCGGGTCGTACTCGCCGTAGGCGACCGTCGCGAGCTCCGTTCCCGGCGTCCGGGCCGCGAACCGGTTGAGCGCCTCCAACGTCGCCGCCGGGCCGCGCATCTCCAAGGCGATCCCTCGAAGCGCGCTGCGCAGCTGGCCCATCGCTGCCGCGGCGCGCAGGCCGCGCCCGACCACGTCGCCGATCGACACGCCGAGCCGTCCGTTCGGCAGCTCGATCGCGTCGTACCAATCGCCGCCGACCTCCAGGTGCTGTGTGCCGGCGGAGTACCACGACGTCACGCGGGCGCCGTTCCACGAGGCGGTCGGCTCGTCGGGAAGCAGGCTCTGCTGCAGCGTGCGAGAGATCTCGCGTTCGCGGCGATACACACGCGCGCGGGTGATCGCCTCCGCCGCCTCCGAGACGACCGCGGCCAGCAGATCGATCTGTTCGAGGTCGAACGGCTGCGAGCGCTCGAAGCTCACGACCAGTGCGCCGAGCGTCGCGCCGGCCGCGAGCATCGGCAGCTCGGCCACGGCGGCCCCCAGATCGTCGGCGATCGCGGGGAAGCGGTCGCGGACGGCCTCCGGCGTCCGGGCGAGCGACGGACGGCCGCTCGCGAGCGCCGCCCGCCCCGGCGCTGCGTCATCGGAGGCGATCGCGTCCGCGACCGCGGGCGTGAACCCCTTCGCGGCGACCATCTCGGTCGTCTGCTCGGCGCCCTCGTCGAGCAGCAGCACCGCGGCGGCGTCGGCGCCGAGGACCTCGAGCGCGGTCGAGGTCAAGATCGCGGAGATTCCCGCCGGGTCTGTGCTGCCGGCGAGCTCCGCGATGAGGTGCTGGATCTGTTCGGTCCGGCGGCTCCGGGCCATCTCCCGTTCGTGCAGCTGTGAGCGCTCGAGCGCGACCGCGGCCTGGTGACCGATCGTGCGTGCGAGCCGTCGCTCCGGGCGGTCCAGTACGTTCTCCTCTGCGAACACCAGCGTCATCACCCCGAGGACACGTCCCTCGAGCGTGAACGGGATGGCGATGCTCGACCGGGCGATGCCTTGGAACATCGCGGCGCCCTGGGCGTATCGCCGGCGCCATTCCGTGCGCGTGGGCACCCAGTTCACCGTGCCGGTCGCGAACGAAGCGCACATCGCCATGTCGGCGTCCATCGGGACCGTGTCGAGGCGTCCCGCGACGGCCGACGTGAACACGCCCGCGGCCGCGACCTGCCGCAAGACGTTCCCGTCGGCGAGGTACGCGGCGCCGCCGAGCGCTCCGAAGGCCCCGATCGACGCGCCGAGCGCCGTCGCGGCGACCTCCTGGGCCGGCACCGCTTGGCTGATCGCGTCGGATACGGTCTGCAGCCGCGACAGCCGCGACAGCGTCCGCTCCAACTGTTGACGCGTCCGCCGCTCCGCCTCCAGGAGACGTGCGCGCGAGATCGCCGCGCCGACGCGTTCGGCGTAGGCCTCGAGCGTGTCCGTCGTGAGCCGGTCCGGCGCGTCGGGCTGGGGCCGTGCGATGGCGAGGAACCCGACGACGCCGCCCGCGCCGATCAACGGCAGCACGCCGATCGAACGCACGCCGAGCGGTTGGAGATCGGCCGCCAAGGCACGATCGTCACCGGCGAGCGCATCGAGCGCGCGCCATCGCGCGCGCCTCGTCTTGACCGTCTCGCCGACGATCCGCGACGCGTCCACCGGTGCGCCGCCCCAGCGGTCCAGCAGCCGGCGCGGCACACCGACCTCGTTCGCGACGCTCAGGCGGTGGGTGTCGGGGTCGATCAGCACGAGCGCGCCGAGCGGCGCCCCGGCGAGATCCAGGGCGAACGAGACCGCGGACCCGACGGCGTCCTGCATGGTCGTCGCCTCGGCCAGCGCGAGCGTCGCGGCCTGCAGCGACGCGGCGCGCTCCGTGGCGGCCCGCGCATCCCGGTACAGAACCGCTCGCTCGAGCGCCTGCCCGCATTGTCCGGCGATCGCCTCGAGCAGCCGGACCGCCTCGGCGTCGAACCGCCCTTCATGCACGCTGCTTGCGATCAGCACGCCGGTCGCGGCGCCCGGGGCCCCGACCGGCACGAAGGCCCGCGTCGCGAACGGCAGCGCGGCGATCAGGTCGCCGAGCCGCGGGTACGCCTCGACCAGCGCCACGCCGGTGTCGAAGACCAGGCTCCTCCCACCGACGAGGACGTCGGCGACCGGCGAGCTGCCGGCATCGAGCGACGTGGGAAGGAGCGCTCGCAGGTCGGCCGGGTAGGCGTCCGTGTCCGCATACGTCAGGACGGAGCTGTCGGGGTCGACCAGCGCGAGCAGGCATGCGTCGGCCTCGACCGCGGCGCACGCCGACCGCGTGGTCACGAGCTGGACCTCCTCGACGGTCATCGCCGACCCCAGGTCGGCGGTCACGCCTTGGAGGGCGCGCGTCTGCTCGTCCGAGCGGCGCGCCGCGTCGAACAGCCGCGCGCGTTCGAGGGCCTGCGCGATCCGGTCGGCGACGGCCAGGCAATACGCGCGCCGGTCTCCGTCGAAATGCTGCGGCTCGGTGAACACCGCGTACAGGACACCCAGCATCTCCTCGCCGCTGCGCAGGGCCAGCACCGCTCGCCCCTCGTAGTCCAGCAGCTCTCCCCGCAGATGCGGCAGGCGCTCGAGCAGCTCGTCGGTCGAACCGTAGAAGGCGCTCGCACGCTCCCGGACGCCCCGCGTGATCGGCGTGTCCTCCTCATCGATCACCACCGAGCGCCACGCAATGCGCTTGCTCTCGAAGCCGGACAGGCGGGTGATCTCGATCGTTCGGCCGTCGGGCTGGACGAACCCGAGCGCGCCGAACGGCGTCCCGAGCGCATCCAGCGCTTCGGCGAGCACCGCGTCGGCGACGTCTTGGACCGAGGTGGAGGAGCTGAGCGCTTGCGTGAGCCGGTCGAGCCGCTCGGCACGGGCACGCCGTCCGCGTTCGGCCGAGATGTCGGTGCCGACGACGATCACGCCCTCGATCGCATCCCCGGCGCCGCGGAGCGGACGCTTCGTCGTGAGGAACGTTGCGTCGCCGCGCGTCTCTTCGGCGTCGACGTCGGCGCCGCCGAGCACCGCGCGGTCCTGCGCATCGCGGCGCGCCCAGTTCGCGACGCCCAGGTCGCGGTCCGTGCGCCCGATCGCCTCGTCGCGCTCGGCGCCGAGCAGCTCGCTCATGGCGTCGTTCGCGATCAGGTATCGGCCGGCGCGGTCCTTCACGCCGAGCGCGACGCCCATGCCCTCGGCGACGGCGGCGAGCAGCGCGTCGCTCGCGCGCACGAGCGCCTCGGCCTCCCGCTGTGCGGTGACCTCGAGCGCGGCACCGAGGAACGGCGCCGATCGGGTATCGGGGTCGAGCGGATAGCCCTGATCGTTGACGGTCGCGTACGTGCCGTCTGCCCGGCGGAGCCGGTATTCCGCCGCGAAGCGCTCGTTCCGAAGCATCGCTGCGCGACAGGCGGTGAACCCGCGCGCGTCGTCGGGGTGGACGCTTCGGGCCCAGCCGTCGCCCCAGGCCTCGGCCGCGGGTCGTCCGGTGATCCGCGTCCAGGCGCTGCTCACGTAGGTGCAGCCCGCGTCGCGATCCCACAGCCACACGATCGCGGGGGCGCTGTCCAAGACGTCGGAGAGCCGCTCGGACGGGAACGCCTCGGACGGGGTGGCGCCGCTGCTGCTGGGGTGCTCCGGCATCGTCTCGTGCCCATCCTCTCGCGCCGCCTGCGCCGAGCCAACCCGTACCCGGCCGCGGTAGCCGCATACATGCGCCGCCGCGAGCGCCGGGTAGCCTCAACGCGTGCCGCTGCCGCTCGAGGACTACGCGATGATCGGCGACACCCACACCGCTGCCCTCGTCGGGCGTGACGGGTCGATCGACTGGCTCTGCCTCCCCCGGTTCGACTCGGGCGCGTGCTTCGCCGCCCTGCTCGGCGATCCGTCCCACGGACGCTGGGTGATCGCGCCGACCGAGCCGTTCCGGACGCGCCGCCGGTACCGCCCGGAAACCCTGGTGCTCGACACGGAGCACGAAACGGCGAGCGGCGCGGTGCGCGTCACCGACTTCATGACGCCCCGGCGCGCGCAGGCGCGGGTGGTGCGCATCGTGGAGGGGCTGCGAGGTGTCGTGCCGATGCGGAGCGAATTGTTGCTGCGCTTCGACTACGGGTTGGCGATCCCGTGGCTCCGTGAGGTGCCGCAGGGCGTGCGCGCCGTCGCCGGCCCGGACGCGGTCCACCTGCGGACGGAGGCGCCGATCGACGTCACCACCGGCACGGTCGCCTCAGACCTCACCATCCGAGCCGGTCAGCGCGTGTCGTTCATCATGACGTGGCATCGCTCCTACGAGCCGGTGCCGGCGAAGATCGATCCGCAGGACGCGTTGCGCAACACCGTTCGGTATTGGACCCGCTGGTCCTCGCGCTGCGAGTACCGAGGGGAGTGGCGCGACGCGGTGATGCGCTCGTTGATCACATTGAAGGCCCTGACCCACCGGCCGACCGGCGGCATCGTGGCGGCGCCGACGACGTCGCTGCCCGAAGAGATCGGTGGGGCGCGCAACTGGGACTACCGGTTCTGCTGGCTCCGCGACGCGACGTTCACGCTCTACAGCTTGCTGATGGCCGGCTACGACGACGAAGCCGAGGCCTGGCGTGAGTGGCTGTTGCGCGCGGTCGCCGGCGACCCGCGCGACCTCCGGATCATGTACGGCATCCGGGGCGAACGCCGGATCCCGGAGATCGCGGTGGAGTGGCTGCCCGGGTACGAGGAGTCGCTGCCGGTGCGGGTCGGCAACGACGCGTCGCGGCAGTTCCAGCTCGATGTCTACGGCGAGGTCCTCGACCTGCTGCACCAAGCGACGCGCGAGGGGCTGCCGCACGAGTCGGCCGCATGGGAGATGGAGCTCCGGATCATGGACGTGCTCGAGTCGAACTGGCGCGAGCCGGACGAGGGGATCTGGGAGGTCCGCGGCGGCCGCCAGCAGTTCGTGCACTCCAAGATGATGGCGTGGGTCGGGGTCGATCGCGCCGTGCGCTCGGTCGAACTGTTCGGGTTCGACGGGCCGGTCCAGCGGTGGCGCGCGCTCCGCGACGAGATCCACGATGAGATCTGCCGCGACGGCTTCAACGACGAGCTCGGCGCGTTCACCCAGGTGTACGGGTCCAAGACGCTCGACGCGTCGCTGTTGATGATGCCGTTGATCGGGTTCCTGCCGGCCAACGACGACCGCGTGGTCGGCACGGTGCGAGCGATCCAGGAGCGGCTGATCGTGAACGGGTTCGTCCGGCGCTACGACACCGCGACGCATATCGACGGACTGCCCGGCAGCGAAGGCGCGTTCATCCCGTGCACGTGCTGGCTCGCGGACTGTCTCGCGCTGCAGGGCCGCGACGCCGAGGCGCGCGAACTGTTCGAGCTCGTGCTCGGCGTCCGCAACGACGTCGGGCTGTTGTCCGAGGAGTACGACCCCGTTCGCCGCCGGATGGTCGGTAACTTCCCGCAGGCCTTCTCGCACGTGTCGGTGATCGGGACGGCGCGGAACCTCTCGCGCGGCGAGGTCGGGCCGGCCGACCGCCGTCGGCGTCCGATCGCCGCAGGGCTGCGCGCACGCACCGGCCGCGCCCGATGAGCCTTGCGACGATCTCGGCGCACCTCGCCGAGGCCGCGATCGTGCTCGACTTCGACGGCACCCTCGCGCCGATCGTCGACGATCCGGCGGCCGCGCGCCCGCTGCCGGACGCTGCGCCGGTGCTCACCGATCTGTCGAAGCGGGCCGGCGCGGTCGCCGTCGTCACGGGCCGGCCCGAGGCGTTCGTCCGCGACGTGCTCGACGTGCGGGGACTCGAGGTGGTCGGGTTGTACGGGTTGCCGCCGTCGCCCGTGATCCCCGACAACGTGCGCGCCGAGCTCGCGCGGCTGGCCTCCGCCGAGCCGGGCGCCGAGCTCGAGGACAAGGGCGCGAGCGTCGCGCTGCACACACGCCGCACCCCCGACCCAGACGCGGCGCTCGCACGTGTCCGCGAACCGGTGCGGGCGCTCGCCGCGTCGCGCGGTCTCACGTCGTTCGAGGGCAAGCTCGTGATCGAGGTGTCTCCGCCCGGTGCCGGTAAAGGCGTTGCGGTGGAGCAGCTTCTCCGAAGGCTCGCGCCGCGGGCGGCGCTCTACGCGGGAGATGACCTGCCGGACATCGAGGCGTTCGACGCGCTCAGGCGAACCGGGCTCGAGGTGTGCTGCGTCGCGGTCGTCGGTTCAGGAACCCCGGAGCGTCTCGTCGAGATCGCCGATGTTCAGGTGCAAGGACCCCTCGGGCTCCTCGAGCTCCTCCGCGCGATGTGACGTGATCCCGCGAAGGACGTCGAGATCGCGCAGCTGCGCGGTCAGCCACCGCACGGGGTTGCGCGCCAGCACGGCGCGCGTGAGGCCGCGCGCGCGCCGCACCCGTTCCTCTCGCGGCATCTCGAGGCCGGCCGCGATCGCCTCCGCGGTCTCCGCGACGTCGAACGGGTTCACCGCGAGCGCGTGACGCCCGAGGCGCGCGAACGCCCCCGCGTTCTGCGACAAGATGAGCGATCCCTGCTGACGGTTGACGAGCGGCCCCTCCATCGCGACGAGGTTCATGCCGTCGAAGATCGGGTTGACGAGCAAGGTGTCGTAGATCCCGTAGGCCGCGACAGCGCGCTCGTAACTCTCGTCTGTCCGCATCTCGATCGGCTGCCACCCGGCCCCGCCGAACTTCGCGTTGATCATGTCGACGAGCTCCCGCACGCGCTCGGCGTAGATCTGATACTCGGGGATCTCGGTTCGCGACCTCGGCAGCAACGACAGGAACCGGACCTTCCCGTGCCAATCGGGACGATCGTGCAGGAACGTCTCGAACGCCTGGAAGCCGCGCACGATGTTCTTCGACAGCTCGAGACGGTCGACCCGCACCAACAAGCTCGCGTCCTCTTTCCATGCGAGAAGTTCCTTGCGGATGTCGCGGACCTCTTTGCCGCGCGACGTCGCGCGGAGCGGTTCCGGATCGAGCGACACGGGGTAGGTCCGCACCAGCACGGTGCGGTTGCCGATCTCGATCCGCCGACGGCGGACGTCGACGTGCGCGTCGTGCAGCGCGTCGCGCGCACACAACAGGAAGTTCTCGGCCCACCGCTCCGCTTGGAAGCCGAGCACGTCGGCGCCGAGCATGCCGCGCAGGAGCTCGTCGCGCATCGGGTGCGGCAACACCCCCAAGAACGACTGCCCCGCGAACGGCGTGTGCGTGAAGTGCGCGATCCGCGCGTTCGGCTGGAGCTGACGAAGGAACGCGGGGACGAGCGACAGGTGATAGTCCTGCACGAGATAGACGGGGTCGCGGTCGGCGTGGGCGTCGAGCGAGGCGGCCACCATCCGGTTGACCTCTCGGTAGTCGTCCCAGATCTCGCGCGTTTCGGCATCCCACGACGGCAGGTACGCCAGGTCGAACAAGTGATGGTGCAGCTGCCACAGGACCCGGTTGGAGATGCCGTTGTAGTACCCGGCGAAGCGCTCGGGTCCGATGTCGACGAATCCCGCACGGCCGGCGGGCTCGACCGCGGTGGTGGCGCCGCTCGCGGCGATCTCGCGGTCGCCGTCGGTCATCGCGCACGCCAGCCAGGTGGCGTCGGACTCGAACAGGACGCCGGCGATCGCCGTGACGAGGCCCCCGGACCCCCGGTCGGCCACCAGCGCTCCATCCTCGTCGCGACGGAAGGAGACCGGACCCCGGTTGGATGCCACGACGAGCGGGGACTCGAACGCCGCGGCCTGTGGTTGCGGCATAGCGGTACCCATAGTAGCCACCGGCCGCCGAAGGCGGTTAGGGCCGTCTTCGGCGGCCGACGCCCGACCTCGTCCCCCCATACGCTCCGTCCGCTCTATCCCGCTTCGCTTCGGCCTGCGTGATAGCAAGGCTGATGGTCGATCCGACGACCAGGCTCACCTCATGATCTCCGTGTGGTCGGCGCGGTCGCCGCACCGAGGGGGTGCAGCGGGCGCCCGCGAACACCGTCGCGACGTCTGCGGCCGTCCAAGGAAGCCCTTAATGGTCGTCGGTCGCGTCGCGGACGCCTTCTTTGAGCTTCGAACCCGCGTCCTTCACGTGGCCGACGGCCTTGTGCGCGTCGCCCTTGACCTGGTCTTTGCGACCCTCGCGCTCGAGATCCTCGTTGTCCGTTACCTTGCCGGCGGCTTCCTTCGCCTTGCCCTTGGTGCGCTCCACGCTGCCTTCGGTCTTGTCCTGCGTGCTGTCGCCCATCGGTGGTCCCTCCTCGCGGTTGGCTGGTGCAGGAGTGGTTCCCCTGGACGGGCACGTCCAAACGCGCAGGTCAGCTGGAGGAGACCGCGTCGCGGAGGGTGGCGAGCGTCTGGCTGAGGATCCGCGAGACGTGCATCTGGGAGATCCCGATCTCGGCAGCGATCTCGGACTGCGTGCGGTTCTCGAAGAACCGCAGATACAGGATCCGCCGTTCCCGCGCCGGGAGCTCGCGGATCGCCGGGGCCACGTCGGCCCATCCCGTCGCCAGCTCGAACCGCTCGTCGATCTCGCCGAGCGTCTCGGACGGCGCCTGTGCGTCGTCGTCCGGCTTGCCGTCCAACGATGCGGCGGTGAAGGCCTGGGCCGCGTCGACCGCCTCGATCACGTCGGACTCGGATTCGCCGATCGCCTCGGCGATCTCCGCGAACGACGGCGACCGGCCGAGCGTCTGCGCCAGATCGGGCAGCGCCTTGTTCACCACGAGTGCGATCTCTTGGAGCCGTCGGGGCACGCGGACCGACCACGCCTTGTCGCGTAGGTGCCGCTTCAGTTCACCGACGATGGTGGCGGCGGCGAACGTCGAGAACTGCACGCCGCGCTCGGGGTCGAAGCGATCGGTGGCGTGCAGGAGTCCGACCTCGGCGACCTGCACGAGATCTTCGAGCGCCTCGCCCCGTCCGGCGTAGCGCCGCGCCAGGTACAGCACCAGCGGATGGCACTCGCGGGCGATCACGGTCTTCAGCTCGGGGTCGGGAAGACGATCGGCGAACGCGGCCGCGATCCGTTCGTCGCGCTCGCGCCGGTTGGTCGCGGTGTCGGTCTCGGCGGTCATCGCGTCGCGAATCCGAAGCGCAGGCCGATGCACGGCCCGTCGTCCGTCATCGACTCCGCCGCGGAGTCGGCGAGCGTGTCGATCACGATCCAGGAGAACGCGTCGATGTTCGGCCCGATCGGCCACCGACCGATGTCCGCGGCCGGCATGGTCAGATCGATGCGGACGCCGTCGTCATCGACCGCGACAACCTCGCGGATCGTGCCCGTGGCGCCGGCGGCCTGGATCAGACGGCCGGCGGCCTCGGATACCGCGAGGCGGAGGTCGTCGACGCGATCGAACCCCATCGGTGTGCGCCCCGCGACGACACCGGCGACCGATCGCAAGACGTCGATCGCGTTGGGGGTCGCGGGGACCGTCACCGATACCGGACCGAAGGTCGGTGTATCCACCGCTCCTATACTAGCCACGACGCGCTTCCGCCCCGGACGAGGGTCCGCACGCGGCGCGCGGGAGGGGACACTTCGCATGGCGACGATGACGATCACTTCGACGACGCACGAGGCCTGGGGGCTCCTGGCCATCGACGGCGAGCTCGACCTGTCGACCAGCCCGGAGCTCCGCGACGCGCTGATGGCGCTCGGCACCGACCACGAACGCATCGCGATCGAACTCCGCGCGGTCACGTTCATGGACTCGACCGCGCTCGGCGTCATCGTCGCGGCGATGAAGCGCGCGCGCGAACGCGGTGGCGAACTGGCGCTCGTCGGTCCGAACGGCTCGCCGCGCAAGGTCCTGTCGATCACCGCGCTCGACCAGATCGTCCCGATCGTCGATGATCCGGCAGGGCTCGCCGGGGTCGCCTGAGTGCGCGCGGAGCGCGAGCCCTACGAACTGTCGGTTCCGGCGGACGCCTCGGGGCTGTCGACGGTTCGGGTGTTCCTTCGCTCGATCGCTCGGACGCTCGACGCCGCCCCCGAGCGCAGCGACGATCTCGAGCTCGTCGTGTCGGAGGTCTGTGCGGCCCTCGTCGAGGGCGGCAGCCGGTCGCTGCACATCGAGGTTCGGCCCGACGACAGCGCTCTCGCGGTGTCGGTGCAAGCCGACGCCGCGCCGTCCACGCCCGAGGACAACGCGATCCGCGGCGACCTGCTCGGAACGCTCGCGCCCGACCTGACGTGGTTCGACCATGGTGCGCGGTTCACCGTGGCCGTCGTGTCGGACGACGACGCCGATCAGACGCGATAGATCTTCACCGACCCGGGCGGGGCGAGCTCTGCGAGCGCCACCTCGACGACGTAGGCGGGCGCGCGCAGGATCAACCGTCGGCCGCGCGCGCGCAGGCGCTCGGCCGTCGCGGCGAGCGCGCGAACGCCCGACCCGTCCATGAACTCGACGTCGCGGAGATCGATCTCGACGTCCGGTGCACCGCTGGCGATCCCGTCGGCCAGCGTCCGTTCGAACCACTTGGCGTCGGAGGCTCGCACCGTCCCCACGGGGTGAAGCCCGAGGGGATCGGTGGCAGGGGGAGCGGTGACCATGGCGGGCCGGTGGTACCCCGAACCGCGGCCCCTAACCGCGTTTCCGCTCGTTTCGGGCCGGGTAGACGGCCGACATGTCGAACAGGATCAGGAGCAAGGTGCCGCAGCCCGGCCCCGCGCCCGACCCGCAGCCGGGTCCGCAGCCCGAGCCGGGGTCGCCACCCCCCGGGCCTGGACCGATCCCGGTTCCGCCGCCGCTCTAGGCGGCACGCCGGCCGGCACGGTCTCCGGCGAGCAGCGCGAGGACGGCCGACTCGACGGTCTGGCGCGCCGCCTCACCCCAGCGGCCGGGCGCGACGTCGTCGGGCAGCGTCGTGAGATCGTCGGCGATCGTCGATCCGTCGCGGAAACGGTCGATGACGCGCGGGTCGATGTAGGAGCTCCGGCAGACCGCCGGCGTGTTGCCCAGCACCGCCGCGACACCGCGGACGACCGCAGCGATCTCGCGGTCGACTGCTCGCGACGAGTGGTCGAGCTCGATCCCGGCGAGTCCCACGGCCGCGAGCACCGTCGCGTGCCAGGTTCGGAAGTCCTTGGCCGAGGACTCCACGCCGACGCCTTCGCGGATGTACGCGTTGACGTCGGACGCGTGGATGGGGACGTACCGGCCGTCGTTTGCCGAGACGAACAGCCGCGGGCCGCCGCCCTCCCGGCGATGCAACGCGCGGATCACGCGGAGCGCGTCCGGATCGCGAACGTCGTGCGTGCGCTCGAGCCCGCCTTTGCCTCGGTAATGGAACACCGCGCGCGTTCGCCCGACGCTCACATGGTCACGGCGGATCGTGGTCAAGCCGAACGAGCCGTTGTCCCGCGCGTAGGCGTCGGAGCCGATGCGGAACGTCGTTGCATCCAGCAGCCGCACGGTGCACGCGAGGACACGTTCACGCGACATCCCTCGGCCGGCGATGTCGCGTGAGACCTGCGCGCGGAGATCCGGGAGGCCGTGTGCGAACGCTTCGATCCGGTGGAACTTCGCCGCGGATCGCCGTTCGCTCCACCGGTCGTGGTAGCGGTACTGCGTCCTGCCCGCCGCGTCCACGCCGGTGGCCTGGATATGGCCGTCCGGCTCGGGGCAGATCCACACATCGGTCCACGCCGGCGGGATCGCGAGCGCTTCGATGCGCGCGCGGGTGTCCTCGTCGACCGGTCTGCCTCGGTCGTCGACGTAGCTGAATCCGCGGCCCTGCACCCGGCGGCGGATGCCGGGGCCGTGGGGCCGGCTGCGATGCAGCCGGCTCACGGCCGCGGCTCGGATCGACACAGGACGACGGCGGGGCCCGGCGGCTTCGCCGCCGGGCCCCGCCACCACCGTTCGTCAGGTGCGGCTGTAACGCGCATCTTCCTCATCGAAGGTGCGCGCGGGGACGGTCGTCTCGCCGTCGACGCGCACGGTGTGATCCGCATCACGCGTCACGGCGCCGCCGATCGCCCCGCCGATCCCGGCGGCGATGAATCCGCCGAGGATCGTCCAGAACGTGCCCCACAGGGCGTTGTAGACGGATGTGTTCGTCACGGTCGTCGTCGTGGTGGTCTGCACGTCACGGGTCAACTGCCCGAGGCTGAAGACGTTCAGGATCGCCGGGACCCCGACGCCGAGCGTCACGACGAGCAGCAGCGCCCAGATCGTCGCGCCGTGCAGGAACCCCGTGCCTGCGCCTCGGACACCCGAGAGGTATCCGGCGAGCAAGCCCGCGAGGAACAAGCACACGACGGCCGAGACGCCGATGAACCACTCGATGTTGCGCCCGACGACGTCGACCGTGGACGCTCGCGCCAGCGCGAGCCACAGGCTGCTCAACAGCGCGAGCGCCGCGAGGCCGAGCAGCGTGCCGGCGAAGACGGCGCTCCACCGGATCAACGTCCGGCCCGCGCCCTCATCGTTCTGCATGGTCGCCGACGTTGTTGACGTTTGTCGTGCGACGGTCATGGTCCCACCCACCCTTCGTGTTCGGTGACGCGTTGTTCGCCGTGCGGCGTCGCGCTGATCTGCTCCCGCTCCGTGGTGGACCGACGGCTTCCCATCACGACCAGGATCAGGCCGACCAGGACCGACAGCAGCCCGACCAGCAGCAGGATGCCGCCGGCGGTCACGATGTCGAACCCTGTGGGCTGGGCCTCGATCGCGTAGCGCATCACCGCGCCCACGACCGCCAGCACGACACCGAGTCCGATCAATCCAGAACCCGTGCCTCTACCCATGGTCCGTTCCTCCTTCCGCGGCCGATGCTCGGCCGCGCCGATGAGCGCGTCCGAGTCGCGCCCGGAGATGGGTTGCCCCGTCGTGCCTCGCTTCAAACCCGTGCCGGTTTCGGACGCGAAGGCGTGGGTAGCCCCCACCCGGTCGGCGACCGCCGGCCAACGAGCATCCGACCCCGAGGGGGAGAGCACGATGGACCTGATGGAGCGAGCGAACGAACGCCGTCGCATGTACATGCGCGATCGGATCGAGCACAAGCTCGATGACGCGATGCGCGACAACATGCGGCTGGAGCAAGCCAACGAGCTGTTGAAGCAGGAGCTCGAGCGTGAGGACCGCGAGCGCGACCAGATCTGGAACGCGCTGCAGACCGGGATGCGCGGCCGCCGGCGCTCGGGCTGGTTCCGCCGGACGCTCGTTCTCGGCGCCGGCGTCGGCGCGGCATACGTCTACGGCACGAAGGCCGGCCGCGGGCGGTACGAGGAGATCGTGTCCTGGTGGGACCGCATGCGCGGACGCGCCGGCATGATGCAAGACGACATGCAGCGCTCGATGACGTCCAAGGCGAGCGAGATGACCGACCAGCTCGCCGGCAAGATCGAGCAGGGCGCCTCGAAGACGAGCGACAAGATAGAAGAGGGCGGCTACAAGGCGGCCGAGTCGGTGCGCTCGAGCTCGCCGAGCTCCTCGACCCCGGGTTCGACGTCACCGGGCTCGACGTCACCTACGTCGTCGATGCCGACGTCGTCGAGCTCGCGCACGTCCGGGTCCTCTTCGTCGCCAAGCTCTGGTTCGTCCAAGGCCTAGGCGTGGGCGCCCACCGGGGATCGGGCGCACACGAACCGTCGCGCCTCGGCGCGTTCACGGTCTGGCAGCTGCGTTCGGCCGACGGCGGGTCGGCCGGATTGGAGTTCGCGCGGTCATCGATCGATCCGTCGCGTGCCGTGCTGGTGCACGCCGCGCCGACCCGCCTGGACGTCGAGGTGCTTGCGAACGGCGAGCAGCTGATCGCGATCGGTCGAGACCTGCGCCCGGGTGATCACGACGACGAGACGCCGATGACGCGGCTCGTCATCGACGGAACCCGCGTCGTCCGGAGCCAGCTCTGGCCCGACGAGGCGGACCTCGGCAGCGTGGTGCTGTTACCGGGCGGTGAGGCGGGGGTCCTGCGGAGCTGGGCGACCGACCCCGATCGCTCGAACTGGACGTGGTCGTTGGAGCTTCGGGGGCGGGCGCCCTAACGGCGTTCCGGGGAGGAGGCGGGGATGGGGGCGATGCACGCCGCGGTCCATGATCTGGATCAAGCACGCCATCAACAGGACGTGTTCCTCGACGTCCTCGACCGCACCATGGACGCGGTCCGTCGCACGGCCGAGCCGGTCGCCCTCATCGGCGAGTTGGCCTCGGCGGCGTTCGGCCGCGATCGCGGCACGCGCGACATCGACCTGTTCATGCGGCCGGCGTCGGCGCCCGTCGTGCTCGACGCGCTCGAAGCCGCCGGCTTCGACGTCGAGGTCATCGACGACCACTGGCTCTACAAGGCCCGCTTGAACGGGATCGACGTCGACGTCATCTTCCGGGCGACGCGCGACATCTTGTTCGACGACGAGATGGCCGCGCGCCTGCGCGAGGTGCCGATCTACGGTCGGTCGCTTCCTGTCGTCGCCGCGGAAGATCTCCTGGTCATGAAGGCCCTGGCGGCGGGGGAGGACACGGCGCGCTACTGGTACGACGCCATCGCGATCCTCGCGCGCGCCGACCTCGATTGGGATTACCTCGTGATGCGCGCGCGGCAGCACGGCGCGCGCCGGATCTGCAGCCTGCTGCTGTTCGCCACGTCGGTCGACGTGCTCGTGCCGCGGCGCGCGATCGACGGCCTGTATGAGCTGATCCGCGGCGGTGGGTCGGATGTCGACTGAGGCCGATCCGTTCCTCGCCGAGCACATCCACGAGGCGCTCGCCCGAGATGAGCGCGTGAACGCGCCCGAGCTCCGCGTGACGGTCGAGCACGGGTTCGTGCACGTCGACGGTGTGGTCGCGACCGAGGACCGCAAGCGCGCCATCGCCGAGGTCATCGATGAGGGGTGGCACGAGCTGACGCTGGATAACCGCACGACCGTCGCCGACTTCCCGCCCGACGGCCGGATCGAGGTGGTTTGATGCTGCGGCTTGCGGCCGTGGGCGACGTCCACGTCGGCGCCGACTCCGTCGGACATCTCCGCGAGGGGTTCGCGACCCTCGCCGAGCAGGCCGATGTCTTGCTCCTCGCGGGCGATCTCACGAAGCGGGGCGAGCTGGGCGAGGCCGACGTGCTGGCCGGAGAGCTTCGTGACCTCCCGGTGCCCATCGTCGCCGTGCTCGGCAATCACGATCACGAGTCCGATCAGCAGCGCGTCCTCACACAGCGGCTGCTCGACGTCGGGGTGCGCGTGCTCGAGGGGTCTGCGACGGTGCTCGAGATCGCCGGCGTCCGGCTCGGGATCGCCGGTGGCAAGGGCTTCGCGGGGGGGTTCGTCGGGGCGTGCGCGACGGCGTTCGGCGAGCGCGAGATGAAGGTCTTCGCGAACGCGTCGATGCTCACGGCCGCCGCGATGGAGTCCGCGCTCGGCTCGCTCGACACCGACGTCCGCGTTCTGCTCATGCACTACGCCCCGATCCGCGGAACGCTCCACGGCGAGTCGCCCGAGCTGTACCCGCTGCTCGGCAGCTACCTGTTCGCCGAGCTCGCGGACCGGTGCGGGGTCGATCTGATCGTTCACGGCCATGCCCACGGCGGAACCGAGAAGGGCGCGACGCCGCGTGGCATCCCCGTGCGCAACGTCGCGCAGCCGGTGCTCCGCCGGCCCTACGCCGTGTACGGCGTCGAGCCGGGCCGGCACGCGTCGCAACAAGCCGATCGACGGGCCGACGCGCCCGTCGGCTAGGAGGAGATCCCATGTCCATCACGACGCAGGCTTCGATCGACGGCAGCGGTCCGGGAACCTTCGTTCGCTTCACCGACGCGGTCGCGCGGCTCACCGGCTCGTCCTTCGCCACGCTCGTCGCTGCCGCATCGATGCTCGTGTGGCTCGCGTCCGGGCCGCTGTTCCATTTCTCCGACACGTGGCAGCTCGTGGTCAACACCGGCACTACGGTGCTCACGTTCCTGATGGTGTTCGTGATCCAGGCGACGCAGATCCGCGACTCCACGGCGATGCACGTCAAGCTCGACGAGCTGATCGCCGTGACGAGCGGCGCGAGCGATCGCGCGATCGGGATCGAGCGCGCGAAGGAAGCCGAGATCGATCGCATGCGGCGCGAGCTCGAGGACCAGGTGGCCGCCACGGGCGACGCCGACCACGCCCCGCGGGACGGCGTTTAGCCCATCGCACCTCGGGTACCTCGCAGTGCATGACAAGACTCGTGCGACACGTGATGGCGGCCGAGCCGAAGGTTGCGACCGAGGAGATGACCGCGGTCGAGGGCGCCCGCCTGATGGCGTCCTATGACTTCGGGATGGTCCCGGTCGTTGGAACGGACCAGCGGCTCGTCGGTGTCGTGACCGACCGCGACCTCGTGGTCCGGGTCCTCGCCAAGGGCCTCGACCCGAACGATGTGAACCTCGCCTCGGTCGCCACCACCAAGAACATCACCACGATCGGCCCCGACGAGACGCTTCGCGAGGCCGAGGACCGGATGGCCGAGCACCGCGTCAAGCGTCTGCCCGTCGTGAAGGGCAACGAGCTCGTCGGCGTGGTGGCCCTCGGCGACGTCGCGGTCACCGCCGCCTCCCCTCGCAACGTCGGCGAGACCGTGGCTGAGATCTCCCGGTCGCCCGCGACAGAAGAAGTGCGCGGCGCACGGGAGCCTGCGACCGGTACCCCGGCGCAGGTCGCGCGGGACGTCCAAGCGGACGAGTAAAGGAGCGAATTCGAATGGAACTGCTCGCAGCTCTTTCCGGCGGCGTAGCGACGCTGCTGTGGATCATCGCCGCGATCCTGGTGATCGCGGGCATCGTCTGGATCATCCGAGGCGGCGTTCTCGCCGGCATCGTGTTGATCATCATCGGCTGCCTCGTCGGGCCCGGCGGCGTGAGCATCTTCCACTAGCCATGCCGATCGAACACAACCAGGGTCTGCGCGCGACGCTGCCGGGGGGGAGCGTCGCGCGCAGGCCCGCTCGCGTGCAGGGTCAGCGCGTCTGCCGCGCGGAGGACTGCGACACCGTCCTGTCCGCCTACAACGCATCGGGAACGTGCTGGCTGCACACCAAGCCGCGGCCTCAGCCCTCGTACGCGCGGACGCCCCGCGTGTCCGAGCTCGATCCGCCGCGCCAGGTGGTGACCGACGAAGAGCTGATCGCCATGGTCAAGGAGGCCAGCTGACGTGGGCGTCTGCGCCGCCTGCGGCAACGACTACGCCCGAACGTTCGAGGTCAGGCCCGACGAGATGAGCGTGTTCGTCTTCGATTCGTTCGAATGCGCGATCCAGCTGCTCGCTCCCACGTGCGCGCACTGCGGCATCCGGGTGGTCGGCCACGGCGTCGAGGCGGACGGCATCATCTTCTGTTGCGCGCACTGCGCGCGAAGCGTCGGCAGCCCGGGCCCGATCGACCGCGTGGAGACGCCCGACCCGATGCCGCGAGGCGACCGGTCCTCGGGCGACCTCAACGACCTCGACGCAGCGCTCGCGGACTCGTTCCCGGCGAGCGACCCGCCGAGCGCGACCCAACCCGAGTAGGAGATATCCCGTGGACACCGATCTGTGGACGTACAACGAAAGCCTGGATCGTCCCCGGAGCCTCGACGGCTTCGGCGTGGTGGCCCTCGACGGCGACGTCGGGAAGGTCGACGAGGCGACCTATGACGTGGGCGCCTCCTACATCGTCGTGGACACCGGCCCGTGGATCTTCGGCCGCAAGGTCTTGCTCCCGGCCAAGGCGATCGCGCGCCTCGACATCCCGGGCGAGAAGGTCTATCTGCGCTTGAAGATGGACCAGATCAAGGACTCGCCGGGATTCGACGAGTCGGCCGATCCTGCGCGTCGGCGTGAGGAGATCGACGCGTATTACGGACCGATCTTCTGAGGGCGGTGACCGACGGTGAGCGCTGAAGCGGCGGGACTGCTGCTGATCCGGATCGTTGTCGGGCTCCTGTTCGCCGGACACGGGCTGCAGAAGTTGCTCGGGTGGTTCGGTGGCGGCGGCCTGCGCGCCACGGCGTCGATGTTCGACCGAGGCGGCCTCGGACCCGGCCGGGTCACCGCGCCGCTCGGCGGTGCGGCGGAGCTCGGCGGCGGCCTGTCGCTCGCGCTGGGGCTGCTGACGCCGGTCGGCGCCATCGCGGTGCTCGTGATGATGGCCGGCGCCGTCGTCGCGGTCCACGGGCGCAACGGCCTGTGGAACACGAACGGCGGCAGCGAATACAACCTTGTGCTCGGTGCGATCGCGCTCGCGCTCACCTTGATCGGCCCGGGCCGCTGGTCGGTCGATCACGTGATCGGCTGGCGCCTCTTCGGCTGGAGGTGGGCCGCTGCCGCGATCGTCGTGACGCTGGTCGCAGCCGTCATCGAGATGGCGTTGATCCGCGCGCACCGCGTCGGACAGGCACGCAGTGCGCCGCAGCGGGTGGCACAGGAGCGCGACAGCGACGCCGTCGCGTGACCTGGGCTTCGGGGTGGAAGGGGCGTGGGCGAACGATGGTCGGGTCAGCGATCGGCCCGGATCGCGTCGATCAACTCCCACTTGCCCATCCTCGAGCGGCCCGGGATACCGCGCTTCTTAGCCTCGGCGTAGAGCTGCTCGCGGTTCCGGTCCTCGAGGGTGCGCCCGGCCTTTCCGCCGCGAGCCCGGCCCCGAGCCGCCTGTCGACCGAGCTCACGCCGCGTGCTCTTCGGGAGGTGCGCGATGGTGCGTTGGTCCTTCGCGGCCTTCTGCGCCTTCTTGACGTTGCGCTTCGCGGCGGCCGTCTGCTTCTTCGTCGCCATGACGAGCACCTCCCGTCGGTGCGGCCCCGGCGGGCCGCCATGCCGTGGAACGTTCCCGTGGATCCACCGGGGCAAACGCGCGGCCGCGGTGTCGCGGATCGGCAGGCGACGTGACCGTCTCGCCCACCCTTCGGGAGTTCGCGAGCCGGTGGAGCCGCGACCGCATCGCCCTGGCCGCCGCCGGGGTGACGTACCACTGGTTCCTCGCGGTCTTCCCGTTGCTGTTCGCGGTCGTCGCGACGGTCGCGCTCGCGGGACAGTCGGTGAGCCAGAAAGCGGTCGACACCACGATCGACCAGGTAGCGCCGGCCGGCGCGAACACGTTCTTGAAGCAGCTCGTCGCGAACGCGCAGACGTCCACGAACGCGCAGGGCGTGCTGTCGATCGTGCTGGCCGTGGTGGTCGCGTTGATCAGCACGTCGTCGGGCATGGCGGCGCTCCTGCAGGGCATGGAGGTGGCGGCCGAGGCGCCGCCCAGGCCGTTCGTGCGACGCCGCGGCGTGGCGTTCGCACTCGTGATCGTCACCATGCTGCTGGCGGCAGCGGGCGTTGCGGTCGGCGCGGTCGCCGGCGCGGTCATCGGCGCGGCGTGGCTCGTGACGCTGATCCACGAAGCGCTCGTGGTGATCGTGGTCGCCGCGGTGCTCGCGGCGATCTGGGCTTCGCGGCCCACCGGCACCGGGCCGCGCCGGCTGTGGACCGTCGGCACGACCGCCGCCACTGCGGCCATCGTCGTCGCATCGTCGGTCGTCGCGTTGTACACGACCGGATCCGGCGGCTCGTTCGCGCACACCTACGGCACGTTCGCGAGCATCGTGGTCTTGCTGCTGTGGTTCTTCGCGGTCGCGCTCGCGGTGTTGCTCGGGGCCGAGATCGACGCCGTGCGCGAGCGCCGTTCGAACCCCGCGAACCCGGGTATGCATCCAACACAGCCGAAGGAGGATCCGATGAACGCGGACAGCAACCCGAACACCGCCGAGAGCCCCACGATCTATCGATGCGATCTGTGCGCACGGACGTTCGACACACAGGAAGGCCTGCGGCAGCACTGGGACGAGGAACACGCCGACGCGCCGGCCGTCGGCGCGTCGCGGCACTGACGGCTACCCGGCGTCGTCGCGGCTCCGCTGATCGGACGTGTGGCGCAGTGGGCGCTCTTCACGGGTGAGCTCGGAGACGTCTACCACCGGTTCGTCGACCTGACCTGGTTCGTCGCCCGGGTCGGGCGACTCGAGGCTGCCGAGCACACCCCAGAACGCGCCGAGGCCGCCGATCCCGATCACGCCGGCGAGCGCCGATGCGGCGACCGCGCCGGGACGCTGGAACGCGATCGCGCCGACGATCAGCCCAACGATGCCGCCGATAGCCGCGCCGACGGCGGCGCCGATGACCACGTTGCGTTGGAGTCGCGACCAGGTGCGATCTTCGTCCATCGAGCTGCGCCTCCGCCTGCGTTCCGTCGGCCGTGTTCCGTCGACAGGGCCGTATCCATGCCTGTGAGGCCCGAAACACCCGGGGCGTCGGCGGTTGGGCTGCGTTAGGCGGCAGCGTCGTCGTTCGAGGTGGAGCTCGCGCTGGTCAGCCGGCGCACGAGCGCGCGGAGCCACCCGACCCGGCTCACCGTATTGTCCGCCTTCAAGGCGGCATCGTCGAGCGCCTTGGCCACCATCGGATCGCGGTTCTGTTGGGCCGCAACGTCGATGGCGTCGGCGGTCTCTCGTGCGGCTGCGCTCGCGGCCTCCGCGACGGTGTCGTCCGTGTGCTCCTCGGCGCTCATGCCGCCGAGGTTACCCCCGTGCGTCACCTCTAACGCCCGG
>Ga0136846_1215107_pt1 | contig 24120 bp, 26 predicted proteins | sample HopSoiMetagenom2_FD_96841 | JGI IMG/M metagenome (GOLD analysis project Ga0136846, IMG submission 96841) | Grasslands soil microbial communities from Hopland, California, USA - 2 Assembly 2016 (version 4) | ecosystem: Environmental > Terrestrial > Soil > Grasslands | place: USA: Hopland... | reverse complement strand
CGACGACCGTATGGCTGTTCTTCGTCCGGTTCGACACCGTGAAGCTGCTGCCGAACGATCCGCCGACGGGTGTCAGGAAGAGCGCACAGCCGCCGTTGACGGCGTCGTGGAAGATCAAGATCAACGGCGAGGGGCGGACCACCGCGCGTACGGTCGTCGGGGCAAGCGGGAGTGTGGCCAAGAGCAGTGCGAGCAGAGCGGTGAACCGTCGCAACGCGTTCCTTCCGATCGTCGGGCTGCGCGGCGCGAACACCTCCCGGTGGCGAGGGAGCAAAGAGCCGGAGCGCTATCCGTGCACGAGGATCCCCGCAGGGTCGAAGGCTGCCTTGATGCGCGCGCCGATCGCCGCCGCGATCGGGTCGACGGGGCCGAGGCCGCCTGCGCCACGGACCACGGGGGCGGTTCCTCCGAGCGACGCGACCCGCTCGCGCACCCGCGTGAGTGCCGTGTCGTCCTCGCACGGGATCCACGCGTAGCCGACCCCGAGCAGCGCGCGGTAGCGCTCGTACCCGTCGACACAGTCGGGCAGCTTCGAGGGCGCGACAGCGGCTCGTGCGACGACGCTCGCATCCGCGAAGGGCGGATCGAGCAGGCCATGCGGATCGGCGTCGGCCATCACCGTCACCTCGTTGGCGAGCTGCGCTTGCTCGGCAACCTCTTCGGGCCAGCCCTCGAGCCGGACGAGCACGCGGTCGTGCTCCGCGATGACCGCGGCGGGCAGCGGCACGACGTCGAGCAGGCGGGTCGCCAGTTCCATCCCGCCCTCGCGAGTCTCGAGCGTCCGCGCGACCTTCGGCAGCGGGCGAACCTTCAACGCGACCTGCGTGATCACGCCCAGCATGCCGAAGGACCCCGTCAGCAAGCGATGGAGGTCGTAGCCTGTGACGTTCTTGACGGTCCGGGCGCCACTGCGGATCCGCCGGCCGTCGCCGGTGACGAAGACCATCTCGACGACGGTGTCGCGCAGGCATCCGACGCGAAGCTGTCGGGGGAGCGCCACGTCGGCGGCGATCACGCCTCCGACCGTCGCGGCGTCGGGCTCGTCGACCGGCCACTCCTGGCTACCGTCGCGTAGCAGCCGCCGAAGGTCACCGAGCCGCATCCCGGCCTCGACGACGCAGAGCATCTCCGCGGGGTCATGCGCGATCACCCGATCGAGCGACGTCGTCCAGAGCTCGGCGTCGACCCCATCCGCGTTGATCGTGTGCGTGCGACCGCCGACGACCTTCACGCGGGTTCGTGCCGAGGTGGCCGCGCGCATCGTGTCGATCACGCCGGCCTCGTCGGACGGATGGATCAGATCCACGTGCCCTCCGGGAGCGCACCGGCGCGCGCCAACGCGGCGGCCGCGAAGTCGCCGCACCGCGCGCCCGACGGCAGAACCTTGTGGGGGTTCATCCGACCGTCGGGGTCGAAGGCGGCTCGCACGCACGCCTGCGCGTCCAGATCCTCGGCGGTGAAGACGAGCGGCATGAAATCGCGCTTCTCGAGGCCGATACCGTGCTCGCCCGACAACGCCCCGCCCGCATCGACGCAGAGCCGGACGACCTCGTCGGCCGCCGCGAGCACGCGATCGAGCGTGCCGGGCACCGACAGGTCGAACGAGAACAGCGGGTGCAGGTTGCCGTCGCCGGCGTGGAAGACGTTCGTCACGATCAGATCGTGGCGCTTCGCGATCGCGTAGACGCCGACGAGGACGTCGGTCAGCTTCGTGCGGGGCACGACGCAGTCGTGGAGGTGGTAGTGGGGGGCGATGCGCGCGATGGCGCCGAACGCCGACTTCCGGCCCTTCCACAACAGGGTGCGTTCGGCGTCGTCGGCCGCGACCCGGACGGTGCCGACGTCGTGCTCGCGCGCGGCGGTCTCGACCTCGCGAGCCTGCGCGGCGACCGCGGCCTCGAGCCCGTCGACCTCCACGAGCAGAACGGCGGCCGCGTCGGTCGGGTAGCCGGCGTGCGCGAACGCCTCGACGGCGCGGACGATACCGCGGTCCATCATCTCGAGCGCCGCGGGCACGACACCCCGCGCGACGATCGACGAGACCGTGGCGGCGCAGTCCTCGACGCGAGCGAAGTCCAGCAGCATCGTGCGCACCGCCGGCGCGATGGGCGTCAGACGGACGCACGCGGCGGTGACCACGCCGAGCGTTCCCTCCGAGCCGACGACGATCCCCCGAAGGTCATAGCCGGCGCCGGCCGGCCCTTCGCTGCCGATGCGCGCACGCGTTCCGTCGGGAAGGACGACGTCCAGCGCGAGGACGTGCGCGGAGGTCACGCCGTAGGCCAGGCAGTGTGGGCCGCCGGCGTTCGTATTGACGTTGCCCCCGATGGAGCTCACCTGTTGCGACGATGGATCCGGCGCGTAGGTGAACCCGGTCGGCGCGAGGGCCGTCGCGAGGTCGAGGTTGAAGACGCCGGGCTCGACCCACGCGAGCCGGTCCTGTGGCCGGACGTCCAGGATGCGGCGCATCTTCGTGGTGACGACCACGAGCGCGTCCTCGAGCGGGGTCGCGCCGCCGGCCAACCCCGTGCCGCTGCCCCGCGGGACGACCGGCAGCCCGTGGTCGCGAGCCACCGTCATGCACGCCGCGACCTCGTCGGCGCTTGTGGGGAAGACGAGGAGGCCCGCGGAGCCTTCGACCAGCGAGGCGTCGCGCGCGTACAGGCGTCGCTCCAACGGGTCGTCGACGACCGCGCCCGGACCGAGCACGGCCTCAAGAGCTCGCCGGGCGCGGTCGAGGTCCGCCACGCTGGACAGGCTACGCCCCGTCAGCGGCGGACCATCGCCACGACGGTGGTCGCGCCGTTGCGCTCCGACGCCCGGGCGCTGTAGCGGTATCCGGCCCGGTGTTTCCATCCGGCGAGGTCACCGGGCCGCGTGGTCGGCTGGGCGAGGAGGTAGCGAACCAGCTCGCCCTTCAGCGACTTGTTGTCGTGCGAGACGGCCGCGAGCGTCCCGTCGGCGCGGCGGTCGAGGAAGCGGACGACGAACTGCTCGCGGTCGTCCGGCGGCGCCCACGCAGCGTCGTGTTCCTTCGGCAGGAGGTTCCAGATCGCGCGGCCGCGCGCCACCTCGGTCAGCGCCGACGTCAACGGCTCCCGCCACCAGCTCGCGAGCTTGCCGAGCTTGGGGAGCACGGCGCTCATCTTCAACCGGTAGGCCGGGATCGGATCGGTCGGCGCCACCGCGCCCCACAGGCCGGAGACGATCACGACGCTCGCGGCGAGACGCTTGCGTTGCGTCGCCGTCAACGACCGGTGGTCCAGCGCGTCGTATAGAACACCCGTGTATCGCTCGATCGCGGGCAGGGTCGGGCTCTTCGTGACGCGGCGGTCGTTCGCGCTCGCGTCGGCGAGCGTCCGGCCCGTGACCCCCAGCAGCTTCGCTCGGTCGGCCTCGCTCCCGCGCATCGCGGTCGCGAGCGCGGCGATCACCCTGCGTCGTTCGCCGTCGAGGTCGAGCGCCATCACGCCAGGCCGCCACGGATCGCCGGTGCCACCCAACGCCTTGCCCTCGGATGGAGGAAGCAGGATCAGCGGAAGCGCCGCCATCGACGACCGGCGCGCAGGCTCAGGCGACGCGGCCGGGGGAGCCGTCGGCGGCTTCGAACGGCAGGCCGGCGGCCTCCCAGGCCTCCATGCCGCCCTCGACGTTGTGCGCGTCGTAGCCGCGCGCCTGCAGCATCATCGTCGCGAGCTCGCTGCGGTTGCCGGTGCGGCAGATCACGGCCACCGGCTTCTCTTTGGCGAGGTCGCCGCCCGAACCGGACATGATCGCGTTGACGGGGATGTGGACCGCGCCGTCCACCCGGCCGGCCTCCCATTCGTACGGCTCCCGCACGTCCACGAGCTGGATCTCGGACAGGCGGTCGTGCACGTCGCGGACGTTGGAGAGGTCGCTCATCGACATCCGATGCTAGCAGCGGCCCGCGTTCAGTCTGCCGCCGCCGCCTCGAACGCGGCGAGCGACCGGGCGTCGTAGAGCACGAACCGCACTTCGCGCACCGACGTCGAGGCCGCGCGGACCGCGTCGACCGCGACGGCAGCCGCCTCCTCGACGGGGTACCCGAACGCGCCCGTCGAGATGGCCGGGAAGGCCACCGTGTCGGCGCCGACCTCGTCGGCCACGCGGAGACTCGACGAGTGGCACGCCCCCAGGAGTTCCGCATCGCTCGCTCTGCCGGAGTAGATGGGCCCGACGGTGTGGATCACCCATCGGGCGGGCAGCACGCCGCCGGTCGTGGCGACCGCGTCACCGACGGGCAGTCCATCGGGCAGCGTCGTCGCGCGGAGCCACCGGCATTCGGCGAGGATCGCGTCGCCGCCGTGCCGGTGGATCGCGCCGTCGACACCACCGCCGCCGAGCAGGGAGCGGTTCGCCGCGTTCACCACCGCGTCGACATCCTGCGCGGCGATGTCGCCCTGGACGAGCGTGACCGAGGGCATGGGTCGCATCGTAGCCGGATGGTCATGGCGTAAGGTGCCCCGGTGGCGGTCGACCTGGACCTGCTCGTACTCGGCGACGCGAACCCCGATCTCGTCCTGCACGGTGGCGACGTCGTTCCCGCTTTCGGTCAGGCCGAACATCTGGTCGACGACGCGCGGCTCGCGATCGGCGGGTCGGGCGCGATCCTCGCCTGCGGCGCCGCGAAGCTCGGTCTGCGTGTGGCGATCGCCGCGGTGGTCGGCGAAGACCTGTTCGGTCGATTCATGCGCGACTGTCTCGCCGATCTCGGCGTGGACGTCGGCGGCGTCCACATCGATCCGGAGACGCCGACGGGGGTGACCGTCGTGCTCTCCGGACCGGACGATCGGGCGATCCTCACGGTGCCCGGGACGATCGCCGGGCTGTCCATCGGTCGGATCGACCCTACGCAGCTCGAACGGGCACGGCACGTGCACGTCAGCTCCTACTTCTTGCAGGCCGCGTTGACGGCGTCGTTGCCCGACGTCTTCGGGGCCGTGCGCGCGCGCGGCGGGACCACATCGGTCGATCCGAACTGGGATCCGAACGAGCGGTGGGACGGCGGCCTGCTCGATCTCCTCGCACTGACCGACGTGTTCCTGCCCAACGCGATGGAGGCGACCCGGATCGCACACACCTCGGATCTAGATGCGGCCGCGCGCTCGCTCGCCGAGCGCGCCGGTGTCGTGGCGATCAAGAACGGCGATCGGGGGGCGCTCGCGATGCAGGGAGGCGTGACGCATCGCGAGGAGCCGGCGCCCGTGGCGCTCGTCGACGCGACGGGCGCCGGCGATTCGTTCGACGCGGGTTTCCTTGCGGCGTGGCTCGACGGCGGCCCGGTCGAGCGCGCGCTCGCGCTCGCCAACGTCTGCGGTGCGCTGTCCACCCGCGCGATCGGCGGCACCGGGGCGCAGCCGACGATGGACGAGGCGATGGCTTCGCTCGAAGGGAGCGCGGCGTGATCGTCTGCCTGGCGGCGAACCCATCGATCGACAAGCTGTTCGAGATCGACCGGCTGGTGAAGGGCGACATCCACCGGCCGCAAGGCTTCGTGCAGGTCGCCGGTGGGAAGGGCCTGAACGTCGCCCGGGCGGCGCATGCGCTCGGCGCCGATGTCACCGCCGCCGCGCAGCTCCGCGGCCACGCCGGCCGGTGGCTGGAGGAGCAGCTGGCCTCCCAGGGCGTCCGCGGCGCGTACGTGTGGACGCACGGCGAGAACCGTTCGTCGTTGTCGGTGGCCGACCGTGAGACCGGCAGCCTCACCGAGTTCTACGAGCACGGTGCCGTCGCGCCCGAGGCGTCGTGGACGGAGCTCGTCCAGGTCGCGTCCGAGGCGTGGGAGCCGGGCGGATGGCTCACGATCAGTGGGTCGCTCCCGCGCGGCGCGCCGGACGACGGCTACCGCGACCTCGTCGCGGAGGCGCGCGCCGCGGGCGTCCACGTGGCGGTCGACGCGGAGGGCGAGCGGCTCCGGCTCGCGCTCGAGGCCCATCCCGACGTCGTCAAGGTCAACCAGGCGGAGGCGCGGGAGCTGCTCGGGGTGCCGACGGCTCGCCGGGAAGAGGCGCTGACCGCGGCGGCGAAGCTCCGCGATCTCGCCGGCGGCGACGGCCACGCTGGGCTGGTCACGCGCGGCGCCGAAGGGGTGGTGTTGGCCGCTCCCGACGGCACGCTCTACGAGGGGATGCTCTACGTCCGCGGGCGCTACCCGGTGGGCAGCGGCGACGCGTTCCTTGCGGGACTCGTCACGGGTCTGGACCGGGGCGATGGATGGGATCGCTCGCTCTGCATCGCGCTCGGCGCCGCGACGGCCAACGCGGAGATCGCCGGCGCCGGCAAGCTCGATCCCGCGCGCGCGGTCGCCCTCGCAGCCCAGGCGGAGGTCCGGATCGTCTGAGGAGGCGACCTGCCGGTCGGTGCAACAGGCGCTCGGCAACGCCTCGGCCCGGTCGGCGCGAGCGGAGGCCCGCAAGGGCCCCCGCTCGGTGCACGATCCCCTAGGCGCCCGAGGACTCCATCGCGCCGAGGTTCCTCGCGATGACGGCCATCGTTTCGCCGAGGCCGTCGGTCGGGCTGAACTCGATCGTCTCCGTGCCTTCCGCTGGCAACGGGAGATGGCCCGGCCGCGCGTAGTACGCCTCGCCGACCTTCGCGGTTTCCGACGTGCCGTCGCTGAACCGGTACGTCAGCTCGCCGGCAACCACCATGCCCCAGTGCGGGCACTGACAGTGATCGTCGGGCAAACCCTGGAACAGCGGGGCTGGGTCCTGGTCGCTCGTGAACGACTCCCACGCGACCGTGTACCCGCCGAGGTCCTCGGAGCGGCCCTCGTAGCCCTCCACCGCCATGACCTCGCTCGCCGTCTCCTTCGACACCTTCGCCATGTCGCACCTCCTGTGCGCTCGGGAACGGTGCGACCGTAGGACGTCGCTTGCGTACGGGGCATCGGTGCCGGCACGCAACCTCGACACGTAGGACTAAGCCAGTGCGTGCTGGTGCGCGTAGGCGGTCGCGACCGCCCGCGCGTGGCGGCCCTCGGCGCCGAGCTTCGCGTAGATGTTGGACACGTGGCGTTCCACCGTGCGGATCGAGAGCACCAGCCGTGCCGCGATGTCCTCGTTGGAAAGGCCGGACGCGATCAGCTGGAGGATCTCTCGCTCGCGCACGCTCAGCCCGGCGGGGTCGTCGACGACGGGCTCGTCGTCCGCTCGCGGGATCCATGCCGGCCGCGTAGCGCCGAGCGTGGTGAAGGTCGCGTCGGCAACGCGCGTCTGCTCGGCCGCTCGGTCGGGCCGTCCCGAGGCCTGGAGCGCTGCTGCGAGCAGCGCTCGAGCGATCGCTGCGTCGTAGGGGGCGCCCGCCCGATCGAACCGGTCAACGGCGTCCTCGAGCGACGTCCGAGCGCGTTCGAGTTCGCCGGCTGCGATGCTCGCGGCGCCGTCCGCGAGCGATGCGGACGCGAGGATCGCCGTCGTCGCAAGCTGTTCGGCGATCGCCCGCAACGAGCTCGCGGCGACGCGCGCCGCGGCGGGCGCGCCGGCCGCGGTGTGGGCACGCGCGAGCAGCTCGAGCCCGGCGACCCGTCGCGCGCGCTCGTCCGCCTCGAGCAGACGCAGGTACCGCTCGGCGTCGTCGACCGCGCCGGCACCATCGCCGCGGGCCAGCGCGAGTTCGCCGCGTCCGAGGGTGGCGAGCGGCTCGGCTTGTGCACGGAACGGGTCGGCGTCGAGCTCCGCGTACAGCGCCGCGGCCTCGTCGAGCCGGCCCTGCCGTCGCCGAAGGTCTGCGAGGCGGACCAATCCGTCGGCGGCCATCGCGGGCCGGGTCAGTCGCAACCGACCCGTCGCGTTCACCAGCGAGGATTCGGCTTCGTCCCATATCCCTCGCGACAGGAGCACGCCGGCGTAGAGCGTGCGGCATTGCTGGCCCATCACATCGTCGCCCGTCCGAGCGCAGTACGCGGCCATCGCGTCGCACCATTGCCCGGCCCGATCGACGTCACGCACGCGTTCGCACGCGTTGATCACGAAGCAGTAGATCGTCGACGCGAGTACCGGCTGCGGGACCTCGCCGGCGGTGACGGCGGCGCTGGCCTCGTCGAGCATCTGCATCCCATCGGCGATGTCGCCGAGCGTGACGCGAGCGAGTCCCTCCAGTGCCAGCATCGTCATCTCCGGACCTGTGTCGCCGAGGTCGTGAGCGACCCGGCGCGCTTCCTGGATCGAGGGAAGCGCGGCGGCCGGCTGCGAGTCGCGGAGCAGCGTCATGTAGCCGTCGACTCCGACGGCCAGCGCGTGGATGCCGGCGGCGTCGGGGTCGTCCTCGGTGAGGCTCCGGGCTCGGCCGAGCCAACCGCGCACCACCGCGAGCTGGCCTCGGAAATCGTGGACGGTCATCGCGGTGAAGACCGCGACCCGTGCCGCCGCCGCGGGCTCGCCGTTTTCCCGGTACAGGCGATACGCCTGCTCGTAGGCCTCGATCGCGCCGTCTTCGTCGAGCCACGCCATCGCCTCAGCGAGCCCCTCGTACGCGTCCGCGCGATCCCCAGCCGCGAGCGCTTCCTCGAATGCGGCTCGCGCGTCACGCCACGAGCGACGCGTGAGCGCATCACGTCCGCGGGCAACCGCTGCCTCGGCGTCCATCGCCGGACCGTACCGGAACGGCTCGAGCGGAGGACTCGCTAGATCGCGGCGCCGGTCGACGCGTCGAACAGGTGGACGGTCTTCGGGTCGACGTGGAGATGCAGGGTGCTTCCCTCGCTCGGTCGCATGGTCGGCTCCAGGCGAACGGTCATCGCCGCGCGGTCGGAGGTCTGGACGAGGAGCGTCGCCTCCTCGGGCTCGATCTGCACGCCGGCGTCGCGCGCCGCGACCGACCCGTGCACCAACACCTCGTCGCCGAGCGGCTCGACCACGTCGACCTTGACCGCAAGCCCAGGCCCGGGATCGGCCTCGCCAACGGGGCGCAGCCCCTCGGGCCGGATCCCGACGACCACCTCACCGCCCTGCAGCCCCGCGCGCGCGAACGTGAGGTCGCCGGCCTCCACGTGCCCGTCGCGCACGACGCCTTGCAGCAGGTTCATCGGCGGCGACCCGATGAACCCGGCGACGAACACGTTCGCCGGATGGTCGTAGACGTCCTGCGGCGCGCCGAGCTGTTGCAGCCGGCCCGCCGACATCACCGCGATCCGGTCGCCGAGCGTCATCGCCTCGACCTGGTCATGGGTCACGTAGATCGTGGTGATCTCCAGCCGCTGGTGCAGGCGCTTCAGCTCGGCGCGCATCTGCACGCGGAGCTTCGCGTCCAGGTTGGACAGCGGCTCGTCCAGCAAGAACACTTTCGGCTCGCGAACCAGCGCCCGCCCCATCGCGACCCGCTGCCGCTGCCCGCCGGACAACTGCCCCGGCCGGCGTTTCATCAGCTCTTCGAGGCCGAGCAGCTCCGCCATCGAGTGCACACGCTGGTCGAGCTCCACCTTCGGGGTCTTGCGCTGGCGCAGCGCGAACCCCAGGTTCTTCTCGACGGTCATGTGCGGGTACAGGGCGTAGTTCTGGAACACCATCGCGATGTCGCGGTCCTTCGGCGGGACGTCGTTGATCACTTGGTCGCCGACCGAGATCGTTCCGTCGCTGATCTTCTCGAGGCCGGCCACCATCCGAAGCGCCGTCGTCTTCCCGCAGCCCGACGGGCCGACCAGGATCAGGAACTCGCCGTCGCCGACCTCGAGCGACAGATCCTCGACGGCCAGCGCCGGGCCGGGGTAGACCTTGGTCACGTGGTCGAAGACGACGTCGGTCATCGGGTCACCCCTTCAGCCCTTGGGTCGCGATGCCCCGCACGAAGTACCGCTGCGCGGCGATGAACAGGATCAGCATCGGCAGCATGCTCATCACGTTGCCCGCCATCAGCAGATTCGTGTCGTTCACGTGCGATCCCTGGAAGTTCATCAAGCCGAGCTGCAACGTGAAGTGACTGTCGTTGAAGATCGTCACGAGCGGCCACAGGAAGTCGTTCCACGTCCACAGGAATTGGATCACTGCGAGTGTCGCGAGCGCCGGCAACGACAACGGCAGCACGATCCGGAAGAGCACCTTCAGTCGTGACGCGCCGTCTATCCGCGCCGCCTCCTCGAGCTCGATCGGGAGCGTTCGGAAGAACTGGGAGAGCAGGAAGATCCCGAACACGTTCGCAAGGTTCGGCACGATCAGCGCGCCCAGTGTGTCGATCAGGTGCATCTGCTTCACGATCAGGAACGTCGGTATGAGTACGACCTGGATCGGGATCATCAGCGTCGCGAGCAGGAAGAAGTACGCGACGGTCTTGCCGAAGAACCGGATGCGCGCGAACCCGTACGCGGCGAGCGAGCAGAACAGCAGGTTCGAGATCACGACAGCGACCGTCACGATGATCGTGTTGAGGAACCACGTGCCGAACGGCACCGACGACCACGCGCGTGGATAGTTGGACCACTGGAACGAGCCGGGCCACAGGATCGGTGGGAAGTGCTGGGTCTGCGCGAGCGTCTCGAGCGACGTCACGACGACCCACAGCAGGGGCACCAGCATGATGATCGCGGCGGGCATCAGCACGAAGTGCCACGGGCTGAACGGCAGCCAGCGTCCACGGGGCTTCTCGACCATCCCGATCTCACCGCGCAGATCATCGGTACGCCTCGTGGGCAGGATCGCGCCCGTCGCGCGCACGTCGTGCTTGAGACTCATGAGGAGTAATGCACCACCCGGTTGCCGAGCCAGAACTGAACGAGCGTGAGGATCAAGATCACGACGAACAGCACGTACGCGAGCGCGGCCGCATACCCCGCCGCGCTAAACCCATAGCTGCTCGTGAATGCCAGTCGGTAGATGTAGTACACCGGCACGCTTGTGCGCCCGAGGGGCCCGCCGCGCGTGATGAAGAACACCTCGTCGAACAGCTGCACCGCGCTGATCGTCGACCACACGACGAGCAACAGGGTCGCCGGCCCGAGCAGCGGCAGTGTGACGTGCCGGAAGATCGTCCACCGCGAGGCACCGTCCACAGCGGCGGCCTCGACGAGCTCGTGGGGAACGCCCTGCAGCGCCGCGAGGTAGATGATCGCGTCGAACCCGAGCCAGCCCCACACGGTCATGATCACCAACGAGGGCATCGCGCCGGAGACGGAGTCGAACCACCCGAACGGTCCGAGGCCCACTCCGCCCAGAGCCCAGTTCGCGAGCCCGAAGTTCGCGTCGAACACCCACATGAACATCACGCCGGTGGCGATCGTCGAGACCGCGACCGGGATGAACACCGCAAGCCGGTAGAACCGGATCAGTCGGATCTTCTGGTTGAGCGCGATCGCGAGGAACAACGCGATGATGATCGAGATCGGCACGAACAGGCACGTGTAGTACACGGCGTTCACCGCGGCCTGACGCGCCAGCGGGTCGTTGGCGATGTGTGTGTAGTTGTCGAACCCGACGAAGGGCCGGCTCGGGGAGAGCAGGCTCGCCTTCTGCATCGACAAGATGAAGCCCCAGATGATGGGGAAGATGCTGAACAAGGCGACGAGGAACACCGCGGGCAGCACGAACAGCCAACCGGCCAGATGGTCGGAGGTCAGGGCGCGCCGGGCGAAGCCCGGCGCGCCACGGTGCGGCCCCGCGGCGACCGTCGCCATCTAGCCGCCCCCGAGCACCTGGTTCACCTGGTTCGCTGCGTCGTCGAGGGACGTCTTCGGATCGCCTTGACCGAGCATCACCTTCACGATCGCCTCGGCCATGATCCGGCTGATCTGGTCGTAGGTCGTGATCACCGGTCTGGCCTTGGTCACGTTCGCGAGGTTCTGCGCGAACAGGCCCTCGCCGGGGAACTTCGCGTCGAACGCCTTCAGGAAGCCCGGCTCGTCGACGACGGAGTTGCGGATCGGAAGGTGCCCGCTCTCCATCGAGTCGGCCTTGACCTGCTGCGCAGCGGTGAGCCACTGCATGAATTGCCACGCCGCGTCTCCGTGCCCGTTGTTGTCGAACATGACCCACATGTCGGGGCCGGCGATCGTTGCGTGTGACCCTCCCGGGTACGAGGGCATGATCTGCACGCCGTAGTTGACGTCCGGCAGGCTCGAGAGATCCCAAGGGCCGGTGACCAGCATGCCGATGTTCCCGGCGTTGAACAGCTGTTGGATCTTGCCGCTGTTCTGCTGGTCCAGGAAGACCGACTTGTCCGTGACGGCCATCTGCTGCAACGTCGTGAGCGCCTGGACGCCGGCGTCGGAGTTGAACGCGGCTTGGGTGTTATCTGCGTTCAAGATGTCGCCGCCGCCTTCCCAGAGCATCGCGTCGTAGTGCCAGGTCGTGTCCTCGCTCGCGTCGATGGGGAAGGCGAAGCCGTATTGCTGCTTCGAGGGATCGGTGAGCGCTTTCGCCGCGGCAACGAAGTCGTCCCAGGTCCAGTTCGCCGTCGGCGGTGACACCCCCGCCTGCTGGAACAGGTCCTTGTTGTAGACGATCGCCAGGTTGTCGATCAGCGCGGGGACCCCGTAGACGTGGCCGTCGACGGTTGCCGCCTGCTGAGCGCCCTGTGAGAAGTCGCTCCAGTTGAAGGTCGGGTCCTGCACCTTGTCGGTCAGGTCGACGATCCCGGGCGCCGTCGCCAGCTGTGGCATCGAGGTGCCGTATTGGTAGGTGATGTCCGGGGGCTCCCCGGCGTTGAGGGCCACCGTCAGCTTGGTGAGGGCGTTGTCGTTGGACCCGATGTAGTCGAGGTTCACGTGGATCCCCGTGTTCATCGCGTCGTACTCGTCCACGAGGTCGGTGAGCGACTTTGCCTCGTAGTTCGTCTGGCCTTGGTTGTCGATCACCTTGCCGTAGCCGTGCCACATCGTGAGCTCGATCGGGGCGCCGGAGCCGCCCGCGGACCCGCTCGGCGAGCCCGCATCCGACGAGCTCGACGTACACGCGACCGCGACCAGCCCGATCGCGGCGAGCGCCGCCACGACCAACGTCCGCTTCCTCTTCCGGGTCCTCATGCGGTTCCCTCCTCCTGGAGCACCACCGAGCGGGTCAGGTGGCGCGGATGATCGGGGTCGAGCCCGCGTGCCTCCGCGAGCGCGACCGCCGTCCTGTGGATGAGTACGAGTTCTGCCATGGGGTCGAGTTCACCGATCCGCACGGTTGCCCCCGTCGTGGCGATGTCGTCGGCCACGCCGGGGTCGGGGGAGCCGAGGATCCAGACCAGGCTCGATGGCCCGGCGACGCTGATCGGGCCGTGCCGGTACTCCATCGCGGGGTAGCTCTCGGTGTGCGCCTGGGCCGATTCGCGGAGCTTCAGGGCCGCCTCGTTGGCGACCCCGACGCTCAACCCGGCGCCCAGGAACACGAAGTGGTCGAAGCCCGCGGGGTCGTGGGGCAGCGGCATCGTGACCGCCCGCTCGCCGTCGGCGATCGCCGGCTCGAGGTCCTCGCCAAGGTGCGCTCGCAGGAGCGCGAGCGTGCTCGTTGCGAAGCGTGTCTGCACGACCGACCGTTCGTCGGCGAACTCCAGCGTGATCAGGTGGCCGGCGAGTTCGGCGGCCGGGGAGTCGGGCACCGCGGTGATCACCGTCGTGAACGTCGCCTCGGACTGCATCCGCTCGATCGCGCGCAGCGCCTCCGTGGTGGTGCCGCTGCGGGTGATCACGATCGTTCGGTCGATCGGGCGCTCGATCGGCAACTCGGTGGGGGTGAACGCGTCCGTGACACCGAGCGCCCAGTGCAGCTCGGCGCGGCGCGCCGCGTACGCCTGCGCGACGAACCAGCTCGTGCCGCAGCCGAGCGCCGCGACCCGCTCGCCGGCGTAGGGGAGGGCGAGCACCGACTCGGCCGCCAGCGCCGCCGCCCGGCGCCAGCACGCCGGCTGCGAGGCGATCTCCTCCGAGGTGAGGCTCATCTGTGCTGCACGCTATTGCTCGATAATGTTCGGAGTCAAGCCGAAACGTGCATGAACGCGCAGGCCGGGTGTATCGTCCGCGACGTGCAGCAGGCCGAACGACTTTCGGCGATCCTCGCGGATCTCTCGGCGGACGGCAGCGTCGAGGTCGCGGATCTCGCATCGCGGCTCGACGTCTCGGCGGCGACGATCCGTCGCGACCTCGAGCTCCTCGAGGAACAGCGCCTGCTCGCGCGCACGCACGGCGGCGCCGTGACGATGGGCGTGCTATACGAGCTCCCGCTCCGGTACAAGGGCGCGCGGCATCACGACGAGAAGCGCAAGATCGCCCAGGCCGCCGCCCGGCTCGTCACCGACGGTATGTCGCTCGGCCTCACCGGCGGCACGACGTGCACCGAGGTGGCGCGCGAGCTCGTCGACCGCGAGCGGCTGACCGTCGTCACGAACGCGTTGAACATCGCCAGCGAGCTCGCGGTGCGTCCGAACCTCAAGCTCGTGGTGACCGGTGGAACCGCGAGGCCCGAGTCCTACGAGCTGGTCGGTCCGCTGGCCGAAGCCTCGCTGGCGGGGCTGCATCTCGATCTCGTCGTGATCGGCGTGGACGGGATCGATGCCGACGCCGGATGCACGACGCACCACGAGGTCGAAGCGCACACCGATCTCGCGCTGATCGAACGCGCACAACGGGTGGTGGTCGTGGCGGACTCGTCGAAGATCGGCGGCGTCGCGTTCGCCCGCATCTGCCCGGTGTCGCGCATCGACACGCTGATCACCGATCGGTCCGCCAACGTGCGGTCGCTGCGCGCCCTGCGCGAGGCCGGCGTCGGCGTCGAGACGGTCTGATGCACGACCTACCGCTGCGCGACTACCGCCCGCGGCCGATGATGCGCCGCGACCTGACGCAACTGCCGGGGCGGCCTCCGTTCCCGCTGATCGACGCGCACAACCACCTCGGCCGGTGGCTGACGGGGACGTGGTCGGTCCCGGACGTCGGTGCGCTCGTTGCGCTGATGGATGAGCTGGGCGTCGAGGCGATCGTCAACCTCGACGGCATGTGGGGCGACGAACTGGACGCGAACCTTGACCGATACGACCGGGCGCATCCGGGGCGGTTCGCGACCTTCGCGCAATGGGAGCGCCCACTGTTCGCGCGCGACGCCTGGTCCGAGCTCGGGGCGCAGATCGCCGACGCGTTCGCGCGCGGCGCGCGCGGCCTCAAGGTGTGGAAGGACCTCGGGCTGCATCTGCGCGACGCGAACGGCGACCTCGTGATGCCCGACGACACGCGGCTCGACCCGGTGTGGGACGCCGTCGCGGAAGCGGGCCGGCCCGTGACGATCCACGTCGGCGATCCGGTGGCGTTCTTCGAGCCGTTGGACGAGCGGAACGAGCGCCTCGAGGAGCTGCTCGAGAACCCGGACTGGTGGTTCGGCGATCGTGACCGGTTCCCGTCGTTCGATCGGATCCTCGACGCGCTCGAGTCCTTGATCGCGCGGCGCACGGATGTGAACTGGATCGGCGCGCACGTGCTGTGTGCCGCCGAAGACCTCGCGTGGGTCGATCGGATGCTCGCGACGTACCCGAACGCGTTCGCAGACGCCGCCGCGCGGATCGCCGAGCTGGGGCGCGTCCCCCGCGCAGCGCGCGACGTCGTCGAGCGGCACCCGGGCCGGTTCGTGTTCGGGACCGACGCGTTTCCGCCCGATCCGGCCACCTACGCCGTGCATCGCCGCTTCTTCGAGACGGCCGACGAAGCGTTCCCCTACGACGCGGATCCGGACGAGCCACCGAGCCAGGGGCGATGGACGATCAGCGGACTGTCGCTATCGAACGAGGCGCTGGGGGGACTGTACGCCGACACCGCCCGGCGGCTCGTCTTCGGATGATCGTCGTCCGCCCGTTCGATCGCTCCGATCTTGAGGCTGTGGTCACCGGCCTGCCCGCTCGCGCGCCGGAGATGCATCGTCGGCGTCTCGAGCAGCATGAGCGAGGTGAAAGCGTGTGGTTCATCGCCTGGCTCGAAGGACGGCCGATCGGGTTTGTCGGCGTCGGCATGCACAACGACCGCGACGTCGACGAGATGGTCGAGGCGCGTGGGTACGCGTTGGTCGAGGACCTCTACGTCGAGGAGGCGTATCGGCGCCGCGGCGCCGCGCGAGCCTTGATGGAGGCCCTCGAGAAGGTGGCGCGCGACGCGGATATGCCGGGGATCATCCTCGACACCGGTGTCGACGACTCCTACGCTGCGGCGCGCGCGCTCTACGCGGCGCTCGGCTACGTCGACCAGGGGGGCGTCTACCTCGGCGGATGGAGCGATCCCGATCGGCCGGGCGTTCACATCGTGGACGGGCTGACCATCTGGATCAAGCCGGTGTGACGCATCAGTGTGAGAGGGCGGCCTTCGTTTCGGTCACCGCGACCCCGATGGCGAACACGACCGCGGCCTCGATCGCCGCGCGTCCCCAGCCCGCGCCGGCCGCTCGTGCAAGCGTCAGCGCGATGAACGACGTCCCGATCACGACGCCCCACCGCGAAAGGACGAGCGCCGTCGGCGTCGCGAAGACGGCGAACGGCAGGCTGAGGATGAGCGCCACAACGACCGCCGCGCCCACCTCGCGGAGCCCTTCGGCCGCGTCGGCTTTCTCGAACGCGCCGCGTGCGATCGCCGACGTGATCGTCTGCGCGTACCAGTGCGCGAGCGCCAGACCGATCGCCGTGCCCCACAGCGCGGCGACGAGGATCACTTTCGAATCGTCGGACGAAGCTGCGGCGAGCTCCGCCGCCAGCGTCACCGAGACGTAGAAGGCGACCGTCGCCACCTCGCGTTCGCGGTTGCGGACGGGCGACAGAGGAGGCGCGGCCGTCATCGCCCCGAGCCTAGCCGGTCGACGGGCCGTAGCTGCGGACATAGACGCGCTCGTCGCGAGGCGTGTCGCGCCACGCCTGGACCTCCTCGAACACGCCGGCGCCGGGATCGATCCGTTCGAACGTGAACCCGGCGCGCTCGGCTGTGCGCGCCGACGCGACGTTGTCGACGTCGCATCGAAGCTCGACGCGCGTGAAGCCGAGCCGGTCGAGACCGGCATCGGCGAGCAGCACAACCGCGCGAGCGGCGTATCCGCGCCGCCGGTGCGCGGGCACGATCGCGTACGAGATCGCGGCGACGCCGTCGGGCTGGGGCTGCAGTTCCGCCATGCCGATCGACTCGCCGTCAGGCGCGAGCCGTACCGCGAAGGCGAGCGCCTCGCCGGTTGTCCACGAAGCGCGCCAGCGCTCGGCGACCTCCTCGCCGTGGAGCCTGCGAGCGGCCGGGTCGGGGTCGACCGGAGGCTGGTCGAACCAACGGCGGATCGCCTCGTCGAGGTTGAAGTCACCGATCGCGACCCCATCGTCCTTCGTGAACGGCGTCAACCAGACAACGCCGTCGGTCAACGCCGGTTGGTCGATCATCGCCGTCGCGCGATCACCCACAGGAACGCTTCGGTACCGCCGGCGGGGTCGTGATCCTCTCGGACCTCCGCCAGCTCGAGCGCGAAGCCGGCGTCACGCAGGCCCCGCTCGGTCGCGTCGCGCCCGATCCCACCGAAGAACATCGGAGCGCCGAGCCAGTCCTCTTCGACGTTGTCGCCGCGGCCGAGGGGGAAGCTCGCGCAGAACACGCCACCCGGCCGTAGCCATGCCGCGACGCGCCGGTACGCCGGCAGGTGCTCCGCCTCCGGCACGTGCCCGAACACATAGAGCGAGACGACAGCGTCGAACGTCGCCGCCGGCAGGTCGAGCGCGGTCAGGTCGCCCCGGAGGAACGTGCCGGTGGGGACGCGATCACGGGCGAGCGCAAGCATGGTCTCCGAGATGTCGACGCCGGTGTACCGTCGCCCTTCGGCCAGCACGACGGCGTCCCAGCCAGGTCCGCACCCGAGCTCGAGCACGTCGGCGCCCGCCGGGATGTGGGGTAGCGCCTCGCGGAGGAACCAGCCCCGCGACGCGGTCGCGACGGCCTCGTCCGCTGGTCGATACGCATCGCCGAGCCGGTCGTACCCCTCTCGAACGACGCGCTTCTGATCGCTCGTCATCGGATCTCGTCGTCGGCACGGTTCGCCGCCGCAACGACGTCCCCCGGGCCGAAGAGCTCGACGAAATACCGGAGCGCCTCTGCACGGGTCTCCTCGCCGAGCGCGCGGTCGAACACTCGGCGATGGTAGTCGGCCACCTCCTGCAGGACCCAGTCGTACCGGTAGTAGGCGATCAACGCGCGATCGATCGACACCTCGCCGTAGCCGTCGTAGAAGTCCTCGCCTGCAGGGTCGATGTCCGCGATGTCTCCCGACACGAACATGAGGTCGCGTTCCCGCGGCGCGAGCACCACCTCGTCCCAGTCGACGACGTACAGAGAGCCCGACGGCTCGATCAGGATGTTCCAGGCATGGAAGTCGGCGTGACAGATCACCGGCGTGCGTGGCGCCGACCGCCCGTACGCGGCGAGCTCGCGTGCCCGCCGGAGCGCGTGTGCGATGGCATCCCGTTGGTGCCGCCACGTCTGCATCAGGGCGGCCGCGATCGCGTCCGGCGGCGCGGCCTCGTCGAGTCCTGCGGCTACCCGCTCGATGTATGTCTCGTCCCGCACGGCGAACCCCTCGCGCCGCATCATCGCCGCGAGCTCGTCGGTCGGCTCGGTGTCGTGGATCTGCCGGAGCAGCCTCCCGAGCTCCATCCGCTGCTCGCCCGTCAACCCCGTCTCCCCGCCGGGATGCGCATCGACGAATGGGAGCAGCACGAAGCTGAACGGCACGCCGGCGTCATAGGGCGCACCACCGGCGGTCGTGATGGCGGGGATCAGATGGTGGACACCGCTGGCCGCGAGGAACCGCGGTACCTCGACCGCCGCCGGGTCGACGGGGCGGCCGAAGACCTTGAGGAACCATCGGTCGCCGCCGCCGTCCAACCGGAACGACCACGCCGACGAGTCGTTGCCGAGCGGCAGGAAGGTGGCGTCGTCCACGTCCATCCGATATCGATCGCGCACCCGCGCGACGATCTTCGCCACGGGGAGGTCGCGTGGCGGCTCGATCATCGCCGGGCGTCAGCCGCGGCGGATCGGCTCGGGGATCAGGTCGCCATGCGCTTCGATCAGCTCGTCAACCATATTGACTATCTGCTGTGTGCTCAACGTGGCGGCCGTGTTCGGGTCGAGCAGCGCCGCGTGGTAGACGTGCTCGCGCGAGCCTTCGACGACCGCCCGCACCGTCAACTCGACCGGATTCAGGAACGTGCGGTTCAGCCCGAGGCATTGCCACGGGATCGGCCCCACGCGGTGGGGCTGCACCGCGCCGTCCGCGACGGTCACGGGCACCTCGACGCACGCGTCCGTCGGCAGGCCGTCGATCAGCGCGTCGTTGCGCACGTTGCCGTACAGCGTGGCCGGCGTGCCGGTCTCGAGCGCGAAGATGAACTGCGAGGCGAGCTCGTCGTTTCGTTCGAGCTCGATCTCGGCGCCGGCGTCGAGCTCGGCCTTGAGCGCCGCCCACTCCTCGAGGTTCTCGTCGCTTCGCCGGATGTACTCGTCGATCTCGCTCCGGAAATGCTCGACCTGGTCGGGCAGATGCAGCACCCACGGCACGTACTCGCTCGAGTGCTCGGAGCTCTCGGTGGGGAAGTAGCCGAACCGGCGGAAGATCTCGACACGGACCCGCCGCCCCAGCCCCTCCGGATCGGCCTCGACGGCCGCGCGCACACGCGGATACAGATCCTCGCCGGTGTTGCGGTCGCGGAAGACGTAGACGAAGCACTGATGGTTGAACCCAGCGGTGAGGAACTCGACGTCGGACTCGGGGACGCCGGCCAGCTCGGCGAGGAAGCTGTGGGTGTCCCGCACGCTGTGGCACACGCCGATCGTGTTGGCCGCCGGCCACGCGGATCCCGCCCAGATGCCCCACGGCACCATCGCCATCGGGTTCGTGTAGTTGAGCAGCAGGCCCTCCGGGCACAGGCTCGCCATCTCGTTGCCCATCTCGATCATGACCGGGATCGTGCGGAGACCGCGCATGATGCCGCCGACACCGATCGTGTCCGCGATCGTCTGTCGAAGGCCGTAGCGGGCCGGGATCTCGAAGTCCCGGACCGTCGCGTCGTAGCCACCGACCTGGATCTCGTTGACCAGGTAATCCGCGCCGTCGAACGCCTCACGGCGGTCGGGGTTGGCCTGGACCTTGTACCCGGCGCCGAGCCGCTCCACCACCTGGTTCGCGGCGCGCTCGGCGTACGCGAGCCGCTCTTCGTCGATGTCGTGCAGCGCCAGCTCGAGGGTGCCGTGCAGCTCGGGCGCGCTGCAGAGGTCCGTCAGGATGTTTCGCGTGAACTCGACGCTGCCGGCGCCGATGATCGCGACCTTCGCCATGGCTCCGGAGTGTGCCAGCGCACCGGGGCCGCCGTCGAACCGGAACGGACATCGGCCTGCACGTTCTGCCGACCGACGTTCGGCTGCGTCGATAGCATCCGGTTCGATGGCCACCTTCCTGCTCGCGTTCGATCACCGGCGGTCGCTGATGACGAGCTTCTTCGAAGCGGGCGATGACCCCGATCGGAGCCAGGTCGCAACCGCGCGCGAGATCAAGACGGTGATCGCGGACGGACTGCTCGCGGCGATCCGCCGTCAGCGGGTCGACCGTCGCGATGCCGGCGGCCTCGTCGACGCCACGTACGGCGGGATCGCGATCGACCGCCTCCGCACCTCGGGCGTCCGGTTCGCCGTCCCCGTCGAGGCGAGCGGCAAGCGAGAGCTCGAGTTCGAGCACCCCGACTGGCGCCAGCGTCTGGAGGCGATCAAGCCGACGTGGGCGAAGGTGCTGGTCCGGTACAACCCGTCCGGCGACGCCGCGATGAACGAGCGCCAGCGCGGCCGGCTGCTCGAGCTCCAGACCGCCGCGCGCGAGATCCGGGTTGCGTTCTTGCTCGAGCTGCTGGTACCGCCGGAGCCGTCGCAGCGAGCCGACGACTTCGACGCGGCGACGCGTCCCGGGCTCGTCGTGGGCGCGATCGACGAGCTCCGCGGCGCGGACGTCCAACCGGATCTGTGGAAGATCGAGGGGCTCGAGCGCGAGGATGACTGCCGAACGGTGGCCGATCACGCGGGGGCGCCGTGCGTCGTGCTCGGGCGCGGCGCCGACACGGAGGCCGTCGAGCGGTGGCTGCGGGCCGGCGCCGCGGTCTTCGACGGGTTCGCGATCGGTCGCTCGATCTGGTGGGACGCAGCGCGGGCCTACGTGGGCGGCTCGGCGGACCGTGACGCGACCGTGACGGCGATCGCCGAGCGCTACGGGCACTTCGTCGACGTGTTCCACGCGGCCACCTGACGTTCCGCCCGCTGTTAGCGTTGACCGATGCGCAGACCTCGGGTCTCCGATGCCGCCCAGATCCAGGGGTTGTTCCTGTGCATCGGCCTGGCGATCGCGGCGTTCTTCCCGTTCCTCGCGCTGTACCTCGAGCGGTATCACGGGCTGGACGCGTCGCGGATCGGCGTCGTGATCGCCTGTTGCGCGGCGGCACGGATGCTCGCGAACCCGTTCTGGGGGCACACCGCCGACACGCGCTGGGGGCGCCTGACGGTGTTGCAGATCTGCCTCGCCGGCTCGGCGGTCGCGGCGCTGTTGCTCAACATCCACTGGGCGTTCGCCGGCATCGTGCTGACCGCTGCGATCCACTCGGCGTTCCTGGTCGGCCCCGGTCCGAACATCGACGCCTTGGCGCTCGCGCATCTCGGTGAGGAGCGGATGTCCGACTACGGGCGGATCCGCGGCTGGGAGAGCCTGACGTATGCGGCGGGGTGCCTGTGCTTCGGGCTGATCCTCGAGCGCTTCGGGATGGGCTGGACGATGCCGCTGTTCGCGATCTCCGCGTTGGTGGTGCTCGTCTGGTCCACGACCGTCGACCGCGACCGCCCGGGCAAGCTGGAGGACCACGGCCGGCTCGGCGCCGTCGGCGCCGTCTTCCGCGAAGCGCCCCGGTTCTGGGGGTATTGCGCGGCGGCGCTGTTGGTGTGGATCGGGTTCAACGCCGCGTGGAACTTCCTCGCGCTCCGGATCGCCGACAACGGAGGCGGCGCGCTGCTGATCGGGCTCGGCACGGCGCTCGGGGGCGTCATCGAGGTGCCCACGATGCGCAGCTCGTCGCGGCTGCAGCGCCGTCTCGGGCTCCGGCGCGTCTACATGCTCGGCTGCTGCGTGTACGCGCTCGGGTTCCTGCTGTGGGGATCGGTCTCGAACCCCACGCTGCTGTCGGTGCTGACGATGCTCGAGGGCGTCGGGTTCAGCCTGCTGTTCACGACCGGTGTCGTTATCATCGGGCGCCTGCTGCCGGCGAACCTGTACTCCACCGGCAACGCCGTCTCGGCGATGGTCGCGTTCGGGATCGCGCCGATCGTCGGCGCCGGGATCGGCGGAGTCATCTATCAACATCTCGGCGCGCCGGTGCTGTATGGCTGCGCGTCGGCGCTCGCGGCAAGCGCCGCGGTGGTCGCATGGTTCACCTTGAACACGCCCGCGCTTCGTTCGACGCGGGACGACGACGACGCGGTGCCCGTAACACTGCCGGACACCGGCCCGACGGTATGACCGACGAAGTCGATCCGCGCGTCCGCGTCGCCACCGCCTTCCCGGAGCTCGATGCCCGTGACGTCCGGCCCATCGGCGCCGGGTGGACGGTCGACACGTACGAGGTCGACGACGGCTGGATCGTGCAGTTCCCGCGCGACGATCGCGCCGCCGAGCGCCTGCGTGCACAGATCGAGATGTTGCCCGAGCTCGCCGCGGAGCTGCCGACGCTCGTGCCAGAACCGACGCACGTTGACCTTGACGGGCCGGCGATCGCGTACCGCAAGATCGACGGCGTCCCGCTGGACGAGGCGCCCGACGGGATGTGGCCCGAGCGGCTCGGCCGGTTCCTCTACGACCTCCACCTCATGCCGCCCGAGTACGTCGGTTTGCGCGGCGGGACGGCGGCGGACGTCCGCGACACGATGCGGTCCGAGCTCGCGCAGTTCCGCGACGAGGTATTGCCGTTGCTCGAGCCCGAGGAGAGCGCGCACATTGCGTCGGCGTTCACCGCGTTCGTCGATGACGATCAACTGTGGCGGTTCGCCCCGTGCCTCACGCATCGTGACCTCGGCCCCGAGCACGTCTTGGTGTCGCGAAGCGGCGATCTCGCGGGCGTGCTCGACTGGGAGGAGCTCGCCGTCGACGATCCCGTCGCCGACTTCGCGTGGCTCCTGCACGAGATGCCCGAGGAAGGTGAACGGGCGTTGTCGGCCTACGGCGGCGCGCCCGACCCGGCGTTCCGAACGCGCGGCGCGGCCCGCTACGCCCTGATGCCGTTCCACGAGGTTCTCTACGGCCTGGAGACGGGTCAGCCGGGATTCGTCGACAGCGGGATCGAGGGCGTTCGAAGGCGGGCCGTCCACCTGCCGGTTCGTGGTTGACGACCTGCAGGTTTGCGGTAAACGGCAACCAACCGGACCATGTGGATATCAGCGCACGAGGAGGCCCCGCATGGTCACTGCGTACATCCTGATCCAGACCGAGGTCGGCAAAGCGTCGCAAGTCACCGACCAGGTTCGCCAGATCGAAGGCGTGATGGTCGTTGACCCGGTCACGGGCCCCTACGACATCGTCGCGCGCGCCGAGGCTGCGGACCTAGATCTGCTCGCCAAGGGAACCGTCATGCCGATGCAAGACCTCGACGGGATCACGCGAACGCTCACGTGTCCCGTTCTGCAGCTCTGACCGAGTCGTCCACCTTCACGGGGAACGGCAGCGCGACAGGATCGACGAACGGCGGGTTGCCCGCTTCGTCGAACCGGTCCATCCGGAAGTCCTCGACGCGTTCCACGACGCGCGTGCGTCGTCCGAGCGCGACATCGGTCGCGATCCGCGACACCGCCGGTCCCCACATCATGCCGTGCCCGCACACGCTCGCGATCGTCGCGCCGTCGACCGTCGTACCGTCGCGCTGCACCAGCGGACCGACGAGCGGCAGGTGGTCGGGCGTGTACTCGATCGTCGCCGCCCACGCCTTCTTGATGCCGAGGTCGCGTATCGCCGGGACGAGCGTCGCGAGCCGGCGTTGCATCTTTCGGAGGTATGTCCAGTCGATCGCGCGACCGGGTCCCGGTTCCTCGTCCGGGTTGGACATGCCCCAGAGGAACCCGCCCTCTTCGGGACGCCAGTAGATGCCGGCGCCCATGTCGAACGCCATCGCGGT
>Ga0136846_1221099_pt1 | contig 24140 bp, 19 predicted proteins | sample HopSoiMetagenom2_FD_96841 | JGI IMG/M metagenome (GOLD analysis project Ga0136846, IMG submission 96841) | Grasslands soil microbial communities from Hopland, California, USA - 2 Assembly 2016 (version 4) | ecosystem: Environmental > Terrestrial > Soil > Grasslands | place: USA: Hopland... | reverse complement strand
CCGTCTCTGAGGGGAAGAGCTTAGGGGACAAGCGTTTACGAGGACCGGAACCCCGCAATTCTAATTGTCGTCACCCCGCAGTTCTAATTGTCGCCCAACACATGAACCGCGACAACTGGCGGGCGTCGTCGACGAGAAGGAGAAGGTGGAAGTGGGAAGAGAGCACACAGAGGCCGCAGATCCGCATCTGATACCGGTGCTGCACATGTCCGAGGATGCCGAGGAACAGGTCGTTGAGATCAGGTCCGGGCCGGAGGAGGTAGCGCCCTTGGATGGTCCGGCAGGTGATGAAGACGAGAGTCGGTGAGGGGGACGGGGGTATGTATCGCTGTTTTCTAGCCATACCCTATAAAGACGGAAAATCTCGCCTCCATCTTACAAGCGTGGATTTGATGCCGAGGTGAACGATTTTTGGCGAAACCTAACTCTATTGGAGCGAGCATGAAGCCTTTTGAGAAACAGCCTGCTGCAAAGGCTTATCCCACGCCGTTCGACGGGTGCGACCGGTCGGGCTAGAGTGGGGTGCGGCGGGGCAGGGTCGATGCAGGCGAGTCGGCGAGGGAACTGCCGCCGCCCCTGTCGGGGCTTGAAACAGGGGTTTTGCCCATTCCGGGGGCGCCGCTTCGCTCTGCCCCCGGCTACATGCCTGAGCCCCTTCGGGGCACATGACAAGACCTTATGGGCCATGCTCATCGGGGTCGGGGAGGACTATTGGTCTGGGCCAAGGACTTTGCGCAGGAGCCGATCGAACTCGGGAATCCGCTCCGCTGCGTCCAGGATTTGAGCGAACTCCTGGACGAAAGTACGCACTCTCTTCAGATCGATATGGTCGCCGTGCAACGTGAGTAGCTGCTCAATGTCATATCGATCCTGATCCCTCCAGGCAAGCGCTTTGTAGATCACGAGGTCTTCAGGAATCGCCACCGGGATTCTCACCCCTCCGAAGTCAACCTCGACGGCCCTCTCCAGGGCTTCCTGCTCGAAGGAGGAAAAGGCGAGGCTGAGCTCCAGGGTGATCCGCGTCTTCTCATGCACGAGCAAGAGAACCTGGTTCCTCTCAGCGAACTCCAGGACGTCTGCGATCCGCGGACGAATCGAGCAATCTGCCAGGGTCGCGAGGACTTGGGAGGTCTCGAGTCGAGTGGCAAGGACCGTGGCATCGATATCAATGGTCTGGCGAGCTACTCCGTGAGCGATGACCGCGATTCCCCCGATCACCATGCCGGGAGCTTCGAGCCGATGAAGAGCTTTCGCCAGATCGGCAAGAGCCTTACGGATCTTCTGGCTTGGCCGCTTTGCCATGGGCTTGGTAGAAACTGCGGACGCGGACCCAACGCGACCGTGCCAGTTCGTTGTCGCGACGGCGAGCTTCGTTTTCGGCGGGAGGCCAGCCGTGCATTTCGCCGAACAGATCCATCAACGCCAAGGCCCCCTGGACGGCCGCGGCCGCATCAGGTCCTGCCTTGCGGCGTTCTTCGCGCTCCCGCCTCTCAACAGCCTGCCAGCCCCCCACCATGCGGCGCACGTCTTCCGGATTCATAGGGACAGGATATACCAAGCAGGCGTAGTAGGGGGTGTCATATGACTCCGCTTCCGGGACCACTAACAGACAGAGGGCGCCGGCCAGGTCAGGACGAATGAGACATGGAGAGATGCGACGATGAGACGACAACTTCACTGGCGGTGGGTGGGACTGGTTTCGGCCCTCGCATTGCTGCTCGGCGTCTGGGGTGCCGCCCCGGTCCCCGCCGCACGAGATCCCGGCAGCGGCGGCGGCGCCTTCGTGACGAAGATCAGCAACGCGCCGCCTGGGCCCTGCGTTCCCAGCGCCACGACGCTGTGCATCGACGATCTGGCCGGGGACGGCCGCTTCGAGGTCAAGGTCCACTACCAGACCACGCAAGGCGGCGGGCTCTCTGGAGATGGCCATGCCATTGCTCTCGCCAGACTGGGAGTGACTCACGGGGGCCTGTTCTGGTTTTTCGGCGCCGATAATCCGGAGATGCTGATCAAAGTGATCAACGCCTGTGGGCTCAATCAGAAGTTCTGGATTTTCTACTCCGCCGTCACGAACGTCGGGCTGACCGTGACAGTGACCGACACCCAAACCGGGGGATCGGTTGTCTACACGAATCGGGACCTGACCGCGGCGGCGCCGGTTCAGGATACTTCGGCGCTGCCCTGCGGCTCCGGGACGGCGGGCCGGATGGCGTTCGTGAGCCGGCAGAGCTCCGTCAACCGGATCTACCTTATGGATGTCAACGCCTCGGGCGTGGGTTCCAACCCGAGCCGGCTCACCAACGACGAGGAACCGGAAAACTATCCCTCGTGGTCTCCCGACGGGAAGCGCCTCCTCTATCAGCGTGATTTCAATGGCAGCGCGATCTACGTGATCAACGCGGACGGCACCGGCCAGCAGCGTCTCTCTCCAACGCCGGGGTTCGACGTCACTCCGAGCTGGTCTCCCGACGGCACCAGGATCGTCTACGTAAGACTGCACGCAGCCCCTCAGCCCAACATGCCACCGAGGACCGACATTCGGATCATGAACGTGGACGGCACGGGCGATCACGCCATCCTGGCAAATACCGTCTTCAGCGTCGAGCCCAGGTGGTCCGTCAACGACCAACTGGTGTTCATGAGCCTGATGAACGGCAGCGAGCTGCAAATCTACGTGATGAACGTCGACGGCACCCACCTCCGGCAACTCACCAGCGCGGCCAACAATGGTGACCCCGTGTGGTCTCCGGATGGAACCCGAATCACGTTTGGATCCGATCGCGAGGGCGGAAACAGGCTCAACATCTTCGTGATGAACGCGGACGGCAGCCAGCAAAAGCAACTGACCCACTTCGAAGTGCCCTATGAAGCTGGCGACACGAATTGGTCCAGCGATGGAAAGAAGATCGCCTTCGAGTACGACATCAACGGAATGAAGCAGTCCGACCCCAACGCCTATGCCGAGGTGTGGACCATGAATCCGGACGGCAGCCGCGAGACCAGCACGGGAGTGCAGTGTAGTGGTGTCGGATGTGCGCCGCGTTGGCAGCCGAAGTAGTGGCGGATGCGGCTGCAAGCGAGGCGCCGGACTCGCGAGTCAGGTCATCCGCAACTCGGATCAGGTCACTCACTTCGCGATGAGGTCATCCACTTCGCGGATGAGGTGACCTGCAACTCGGGTCAGGTCACTCGCCCCGCGAATGGGGTCCCTCCATACGCGAATGAGGTGACCTGCAACTCGGATGAGATGACCCGCAACTCGGAGCGGGTCACTCGCCCCGCGGATGAGGTCACCCAATCCGCGAATGAGGTGACCTGCAACTCGGATGAGGTGATCCGCAACTCGGGGCGGGTCACTCGCTTCGCGAATGAGGTCACTCAATCCGCGGATGAGGTGACCTACAACTCGGATGAGATGACCTGCAACTCGGGGCAGGTCGTGCGCCCCCGCGAATGCGGTCACTCAATCATGCGCTGGTGTGCCTTGAAAGGGGAGTCCGCCCCTCTTTTTCCCTCCCGGTCGCCCCCGCGCTATGCTCGCGCCGGTGAGACGCGTCGTCCTGTATGGGCTGGCAGGTGGGGTGCTCCTCGCGCTGCTCAAAGTTCTCGAGTACCAGTATTTCGTCCGCGCCTATCCCAGCGAGGTCTATGGCGGCCTGGTGGCGGTGATCTTCTCCGCCGTGGGGATCTACTTCGGGCTGCAGTGGGCGCGGTCCCGGGAGGTGGTGGTGATCAAGGAGGTCCGCGTACCGGAGCGCGGGCCTTTCGTGGTCGACGCCGCGAAGCTCAAGGAGCTCGGAATCACCCCGCGGGAGCACGAAATCCTCGGGCTGATCGCGGCAGGCTTAAGCAATCGGGAGATCGGCGAGCGGCTCTTCGTCTCCGAGAACACGGTCAAGACCCACTCCTCCCGGCTGTTCGACAAGCTGGGGGTCAACCGCCGGGTCCAGGCCGTCCTGAAGGGGCGGGAGCTCGGCCTGATCCCCTGATCGCGGGGTCAATCAGGGGTAAACCGGGGTCAACGAAAGGATGATTTCGGCCACTTCGGCCCGAAATCACCCGAACGGAGGACGACCGGCGCCGCACCGGGACCCTAGGATGCGGGCCAACAAAGGAGGAAACGGCAATGCAGAAAATCGTTCTTCGCTTCGGGCTCGCGTCGGGTGCCATCCTGGTGGCGATGGCGTTGGTGATGATGCCTCTGTGCATGAGAGGGACCATCGACTTCGACCACAGCGAGATCCTCGGCTACACCTCGATGGTCCTTTCGTTCCTGCTGGTCTTCTTCGGCGTCCGGTCCTACCGGGACAACGTCGCCGGCGGCGCGATCAGCTTCGGCAAGGCCTTCCAGGTCGGCATTCTCATCACCCTGGTCACCTGCGCGATCTACGTCATCGCCTGGGAGATCGCCTACTTCAATTTCTTCCCCAACTTCCTCGACCAATATAGCGCGCACGTCATCGCGAAGATGCGCTCGTCGGGCGCGAGCGACGCCGCCATCCTGGAGACGACCCGGAAGATGGCGGACCTCGCGAAGCACTACACCAATCCTCTCTATAACTCTGCCATTACCTTTATGGAGGTGTTCCCGGTCGGGCTCATCATGACGCTGGTCTCCGCCGCGATCCTGCGCCGGAAGCCCCGTCAGGATGCGCCTGCGTCGGCCGTGCCGGCCTGACGCCTTGTGTCATCCGCGAATCGATGGATTTCCGGCGCCGCGGTGACTGCCCGTCACTTCAGCCCTTCCACGAGATACAGCTTGGAGAGCGTGCGCTCCATGTAATAGGCGCAAGTCCGGCCGTCGGGCGTGACGTGAAGGCGAAATAGTTGTTGTATCCCAGTGGGATCGGCAGGCTCGATCTCCTTCAAGAGCTCCCGCCGCCCCGTGGCGATCTCGAGCCGGTAGATGGGCCAGCCGGAGCCCGTCTGCTTCGGCTGGGTGGTGAACAAGGCTTGGCCGGTGTCGTCCCAGCGCAGGAAAACCTCGCCCGGCTGGTAGGGAATCTTGCGGGGGGGGCCGCCATCGACAGGATAGAGCGCGGCGGACCGTTGGTCTGACCCCACGATGAGCTTGCCATCGGGCGAGACCGGCGTTTTGACGACAGGGCAGGAGATTCCTTCGGGCATGAGCGGCCGCAAGGCGCCATTGGCCATATCGAGCACGTAGCAGCGGAGCTGCCGCCCGGTCTCGCGCCCCGATAGGACGAGACGGTGTCCGTCCGGGAAAAAGCCGATCGAGAACACGCGCAGACCCAACTCGCGGGCCTGCGTGCGGCCTGCCCCGGTAGGAAGCAGGAGGACTCGGTTCCTCGCGCTGTGGTCGATCGCGGCGGCCCACTGGCCATCGGGGGAGAGGGCCTGCGCGGAACCTTCGCCGAGCAGAACGGAGTACATTCCCTCGGTGTCCCGCAGGTAGACCGAGTTCATCGGCCCGCCCTCCTCGCCCCGGTGGGACAGGAGCAGCGTCTTTCCATCATCCGAGATATCTACGGGAAAGGCCCTGTCGAGCCAGGACACATCGCGCTCCCTGACCTCTCCTGGCAGGAGAATCTTCGTCTCATCGCTCCTCTCGTGCCGCGCCAGAAGGGCTCGACCGTCGGCAGCGACGTCGAGGAGAGCCACGTCGGCCGGAAGCGAGAGGAGAGTCCGTTCGCGTCCGTCGAGGCGCACCGCCGCCAGGACCGCATTCCACCTCCGGCTACCCGTAAACCAGATCTCATCACCGGAGGGTGACCAGGCGAGCCCCCGCAGCGACAGCCACCCCTCCGAAAGCTTCTTGGCCTCCCCTGTGCGCAGATCCATCACGGCCACCGAGCCGCTCCAATCCCAAATGTTCGGGTGCTCGAGGAAGGCAATCCGCGTTCCATCCTGCGAGAAGCGCACGCTGCTGATGTGGCCGGTGACCAGATGAAGCACCTTACCGATGGGATATTCCAGCCGCTCGAAGATCTCCCTGCGCACGATAGCGAGCCCCGAGCCGTCGGGTGCCCAGTCCGCCTCCGTGATGCCTTCTTCCTGGAACTTGCGAGTGCCGCCGCCGAGCAGGGGCGCTCGCGCGAGGGTGCCGACCCCCGAGTGGCTGATAAAAAGCGGGATTTGGTGATCGAGGGAGATGGCCAGCTCGCCCGTGCGCGACACCGCAAAGAGGTCGGCCGGCGGCAGCTCGATCCGGCTCGACACGGGACTCCCCAGGCGGGTCTGGAAAACGCGGAATGGATCGCCGTTCCACGACGCACTGAAGACGATCGTCTGGCCGTCTGGAGCGAATCTCGCCCGATTGAGGGTGCCTCTCTCGTAGGTGAGCGCCTTGAACGTCGGGGGCTCTCCGCGCGGGAAACCCCTGTCTGCCGCGCCGCCGCGAACCCCAAGAGGCCGGCGATCACGATCACCGTGAGGGCCGCGGCCGTGGCGAGCCGTTTCCACGTCAACCTGGGGAGGCGGCGAGCCGGCGCGGAGGGTTGTGGCATCGCCACGATCGTGGTCCCCGTCGTGAGCGTCGGGCGCGAGCCGGAGCGCAGAAGCGCTCGCAGGTCCACCGGGATCTCGTTCACGTTCTGGTAACGGTCCGCGGGGTTCTTTTGCAGGGCCTTGCCCAGAATCCGCTCGAGCTCCGGCGGCACATCCGGGCGCAACCTCCCGATCGGCCGGGGTTCCATGTGCAGAATCGCATAGGCGAACGCCCGCTCGTCCTCTCTCTCGAAGGGAAGGCGGCCCGCCAGCATTTCGTAGAGCACCACTCCCAACGTCCAGATGTCGGTGCGGTGGTCCACCGGCTCGCCCAGGATCTGCTCGGGAGACATGTAGGCGGTCGTGCCAATGACCGCTCCCGAATGGGTCAGCCGGGTCTCGCTGGCGAGCTTGGCGATGCCGAAATCGAGGATCTTGACCTGGCCGTCCCTGGTGATCATCAGGTTGGCCGGCTTGATATCGCGGTGGATGATGCCTTGGGCATGGGCACTGGCGAGCCCGGCCGCGATCTGTATCGTATAGTCGATGGCCTCTTCGATCTTCAGGGTGCCGCGTTGGACTTTCTGCTTGAGGGTCTCGCCCTCGTAGCAGGCCATGGCGATGAAGATGCCACCCTCCCCCTCCCCGGTCTCACCGATTTCGTAGACGGTGCAGATATTCGGATGATCGAGGGAGGAGGCGGCCCTGGCCTCGTTCAGGAAGCGCCGGCGGTCGTTCTGGCTGTCGAGATGGGCGGGGAGGAACTTGAGGGCGGCAAGCCGGCCCAGCCGGAGGTCACGAGCCTTGTAGACGACACCCATCCCGCCACCCCCGAGCTTCTCGAGGATGTCGTACTGGGCAACGGTCCGTCCGATCCACGATTGACCCCTGTCCGCCATCGCGCCTGCGATCTCCGCTTGTCGCTCTGTTTTGCGCAAGTCTAACATATGCGGCCAGAGAGCGGGAAGGCGAGTTGAAGTCGTTCAGTTCTTGGAGCTGACCCCACTGGCCCCTTGCGGCTCGCTTTCGAAGCGAACGATCGAGTCGAGCGAGCTCAGAGCTTTTGTCAGGCTGTGACCGGCGAAGTCGTCCATGAGGCGCTTGAGCGCCGGCGAGCGGTCCACCCGATTCGCATAACGATTCGAGACCCAGATCATGACGAGAGCCACGACCAGGCCAAACAGCACATTGGCCACCACCCACGCGACGAATGATCGGTCTCGATTACCGACCGCTCCCAGGATCAGCCACAGGTCTACCCCGAGGAATCCCTTGAGCAGCACGACGAGGACCGGGAACCACAGGACGAACGAGAGCATCATCACCCACTTCGTCGTGCGGATGCGGAGGATACGCAATCTGCCTAGTTCTTTCTGGACGGTCACCACCGGGAGGCTGTAATTCAGACTCGCGATCCCGGCGAGCTGGCGGATACAGGCGCCCATGAAAGCGATGACGCAGACGTCGACGAGCACGGCGGGCAGGAGGAAGCTCGGTTCCCGCAGATGCCCGACGATGAAATCGCCGAGCCAGACGACCGCCACAATCGCCATGACGAGCTCGAAAACGACTCCCCGGACGAGCCATCGCAGGCTCGATTTCGTCTTCGAGAGCTGGAGCTCGCGAACTGCCGTCGTATTCAGTCGAATGACTTGATCGAGCCTTGCGTCCTGCTCAGCCAGCCTGGTTTTCAGATCATCGAGGTTCATTTGAATCTCCTTCCGTGGTTTGCGTTCATGCGTTGAGCTCTTCCCGGAGCCGATTCTTGATCCGGTTGATCCGGGTCCCGACGTTCGTGACCGAGATGCCGAGGATCTCCGCGATCTCCGCGTAGCTGTAGCCCTCCAGATACAGGACAATGAGCGCCCGGCTCATCTCGTCGAGTCGCGATACGAGTCGCTGCAAGAGGCGAAGGTCGTCTCCCGCCTCTCCCATAACCCGGTCGGCGGCCGCAGTATCGATGATCTCGACCTGCTCGAGCGCCACCGTCTCCCGACCGCGACGTTTTTCGCTGCGCAGGAACGAGATCGCGACGTTCATCCCGATCCGGTACATCCACGTCGAGAATTTCAGTTGGTCGTCGTACCGGGGAAACGAACGCCAGAGCTGGATCACGATCTCCTGGACCAGGTCCCGCCGATCCTCGGCGTCGGCGCAGTACACGCTGGCGACTTTGTACAGCATCCGTTTGTGCTCTTCGAGGAGCTGCACAAATCGTTCATTCCCGGTTGGCTTCGTCATCCGTTGCCCCAATCCTCCAGTGTCCGCATCCACGCGTTCCGACTTCCAACCCATGATTCGCTCGGGAGGCGTGAAGTATCACAACGGAAAGATGAGGCTCATCGCTTGCCGGGCGATTTCGCCAGGGCCAGCCTCCGCCCCGGCCCCTCGTCCATCACCTGTGAGTCGACGGATTCCCGGCGCCGCGGTGACGCTCGACCACCTGGGCGAGGAGGCGCTGGAACTCTTCATCCTGGCGCAGGTCGGCGAAGGCGTCCCGGTCCAGCGTGGCGGGATCGGAGAGCCCTTTGTCCCCGGCGGCGTGCAGAGCCTTCAAGGCTTTTTTGCGCCCGGGCTTTCCCTCCCGGGCATACACCGCCGCGATCTCCACCCACACGCCCGGATCGTCGGGGCGGATCTCGGCGCCGATGGAGAGCACGAAGGCGGCGCGGTCATATTCTTTCTTTTCGAGGTACGACTGGGGCAGGTAGAACATCGTCTGCCCCAGGTAGGTGTTGAGGATCCGTTTGGCCGCAAGGCCCTCCTCGAGATCGTCTGACGCGGCGCGCTTCCGGAGCTCCGGGATCTTGAGCTCGGCCGCGATCTGCGCCGCGGTCACCGGCTCATTGCCCGGATTGGCGCGTGCCAGGACCCCCGGTGCTCTGGCGAGGAGGTCCTTGTCGCGGCGGTCCCGCTCCCCGCGCTCGCGGAGCTCCTTCTGGCACGCCGGCGAGGCGGCGAGGGTCGCGGCCTCGCGAGCGGCCTCGGCCACGTCGTGTAGACCGGCGTAGTCGACGGCCATCGCGGACCAGGTGTGGAGAGCGTCCGCGGGATGGGCGGCCGCGCGCGCCCGAGCCCGGTCGCGAGCCCATTCCGCCTCGACGAGCGCGGGACTCTTCTCCCGCTTCCCGCTTTTCATCGCCTGCAGCTCCATCCAGCCGACCGCCTGGGTGGCCAGGTCGGCTGGCGGCCAATCGTGAGGGCCGGAGAAATGCTCGATGCGGTGCGGCAGGCCGAGGGCTTTCATCGCCTCGTCGAGGTCGTTCATCTCGTAGTAATTGAAGTCGCGGTCGCCGACCGTGCCGAAGAAGGCGAACGGATTGTCTTTCTTCGGCGGTGATCCGAAGGGGAAGCCGGCGCCGGCGCCGATGACGCCGGCGATCGTCCCTGGCGCGGTGAGGGCCAGGATGCAGGCGAAACGCACCGTGCCGGAGTGGCCCGCGGCATAGACGCGGGAGTCGTCGATGGCGAAGCGGGCATGGGTGTCGGCCCACAGCGCGTGCATGGCGGTGAAGTTGGGCGCCATCGGCCCGTCGCTCGCCGTGTTCCACGAGCTGACCACGATCCAGCCATAGGTCTCGGCGGCGGTCTGGAAGAGCCCGGCAACCCGCCGGCCGTCCCCGCGGGCGTCGAAGGCGTAGAGGATGGGCCAGCGGCGGTCCGGCGTGTAGGTGGAGGGAAGATAGAGCGCATAGGCCTGGTCCGGCTGGCCGGCGCAGGGCACTCTCTCGACCAGTGCCCCGCGTGGCAGCTCGGCGGGCCGAGCCGGTGAAGCGGGCTCCGCCGCGAAACCCAGGGCCGTGAAGACGAGCCCGCCCGCCAGGGCGATCCAGGGAGCTCGGTTGCGAAGGATGATGGCGTGCGTGAAGACGGGCATAATGGCGGGCATGGGCGTCGTGGCCTCCGTGTCGCCTGGATTCTATCAAGGAGCTGCGAGCACCACGCCGGCATCCCACACGATGTTGCCGTCGACCATGGTCAGCACGGCGCCTCCGGCGACAAACGGCGAGCCGGGATCGAACGTATGAAGGAGATGACCCTCCGGGAGTTGGCGTCGGGGAGATCACCGGAGAGGGCATAGAATCCAAGCGCTCCATAAAATCACGAACAACCTTTGAGGGGAGCTCGCCGCTATGGAAACCAAGCTTGAAAGAGAAGTGCGCTTTTTGAAAATTTACGCTGCCATGACCACGCTTTTCTGCGCGGTGCTTTTCCTGTCAGCCTTTGCCGTCTACAACAAGAAGCCAAAGTTTGAGGAGATTGATGTTGAGCGCATCAACATCGTGGAAAAGGACGGCAAGCTCCGCATGGTGATCTCCAATCAGGAACGCCAGCATCCCGGCATCGTCAACGGCAAGGTTATCAAGCGGGACGGCCTCCGTCCGCCGGGAATGATCTTTTTCAACCACCTGGGCGATGAAATGGGTGGCTTTATATTCGGGGACAACGGCGGCAATGGGCATTTCGGTTCGCTAACCTTTGACAAGGTCAAAAACGATCAGGCCGTCGGCTTCCGCTACCTGGAGAGCGACAACGGAGCGTACCAGGCGGGCCTTGAGGTATGGCAGCGGCCCAATCTGCCGTCGGACGTTGTCGAAGCCAGATGGGAAGCCGCGAGAAAAATACCCGATGAGGCGGCGCGGAAAGCCGCGATGCAAGCGCTGATCGATAACAATGAATCGACCCAGCAGCGTCTTTTCTTCGGCAAGCAGCGCGATAACTCTGCAATGCTGCTGATGTCCGACATCAAAGGAAGACCGCGAATCAGAATGCAAGTCGCGCCGGATGGGACGCCAAAGCTTGAATTCTTGGACGAAGCGGGTAAGGTTATTTACAGTCTGCCCAACTCTTCCAGCGCACCAAAGCCGTGATCAAAAAACTAGCCCTGTTGGGCTTTGGCCTTACGGCCTGTCGGTGATTGATCTCGGCTGTGGAGGTGGGGACTCTGAGGCCCAACGGGTCGTCCTTCCTGAGCCCAGGGCAACGCCCTGGGTTGCGGGGGGCGCTCATCATGCGGCCTGAAGGGCCGCGCTAGGGGGACGGAGGGGGCTGGCGAGGAAGTTGAGCGTCGCGGGCAGAGAGTGGTGACAAAAGGCACACCGGGGTGTAATATCCGGGAATGAAGCGTCGGTGGAGTCCGGAGAAGAATGAAGCGCTCAAGTCCGATTGTGGTGCGTGCTCCATAAGTACGTGACGGGTCGTCTCGCTGAGCGTCCCGCGCCAAGTGGAAAGCGCGCATCCAGTCGCACGTCGAAGCGGCGCAACACGTCCACAAGCTGATGGGCGAGGAGGAGCTCAAGAGGTATGCGGACGATGAGGAAGACAAACAAGGCCGGAGTCATTCTCGGACTGGGAATGCTGCTCTTCGCACCGCGCGCGAGTTTCGGGCAGGCGCCCGAGCGGACTCCGGTTGCCACGACACCCCATTTCGCTTTCTACAGCGACTTCGACACCAACCTGAACGACGCGCTGATCGCTGCGGGCCTCGCGCACAAGGGCGGGAAGCCGGAGCTGTTTCATTCCGGGGACGAGGTTTCCTGTTTTGGCAAGCTGCCTCCGTCCGCGCGGGCCGCCTGGGAGGGGGCCGTCGGCTACTACGCGGAGATCATCTCGCCGGCCGACTGGAGCGATCGTCAACAGCACCTGATCCGTGTGCAACTCGCCGGGTTTGACGAAGAATTGAAGGACGCTGGAGCCCGGCAATTCGTCGAGATTGCCCGGAGCTTCAGGGCGGCTGCAACACCGGCCTACAAGGCGTGCCGCTGGGCTGCCCAGGACGAGAAGAACCGTCGCTGGATCGAGGAGCTGAAGTCGCAGCTTGCTGCTTATGAGGAGAAGATCGCCCCCCGATTGGAGCAACTCTATCGGAAACGATGGGAAGGCTTGCCGATTCCGGCGGACGTCGTGGAGACCGTGGACTGGAGCGGAGCCAACTCGATTATCCGATACCCTGCCGGGGGACACCTTCTGATTTCGAGCTCCTACCAGGGCCCTACCGCCCTTGAGGTCGTCTTCCACGAGGCCTCTCACCTGTTGATGGATCGCAATGATCCGCTGCAACAGGCTCTCGACAGCGCCGCAAAAGCAGTCGATTTTCGCCTGCCTGGCAATTTGTGGCATGTGGTCCTGTTTTACACCACCGGGGAGGCCGTGCGCCGTATCCTGGACGATGGCGGCAAGCCGGGATACACACCCATGGTGTACGGGATCTTTGACCGCGGCACCTGGGTCGGTTATCGCAAAGCCCTTGAGAGCGCCTGGCGCCCTTATATCGACGGCGAGCGAGCTCTCCCCGAGGCCGCGGCCAGTCTGATCGAGGCACTTCGGAAGCCGGCGCCGCCGCAACCTCCTGGCGACGGGCACCCTCGATGACGCCAGTATCGAGTGGAGGCGGACGGCCATAGCGCTCCAGAAGGTCCTCTCGGGCTTAGGTGAGGGGAATCCAGAGCTCCAGGCGTTAAGAGACTCGGACAATCCGCTGCTCTTTGGATTCCCCAGAGAGAATCTTCCTTTCCCCTGAGTGTTCAGGATGCAGCGGATGCAACGCCTCTCAGGAGGTCCTATGGCTAGGCCGTACCTCGTACGCCGTTCTGTCTCATCGCTGATTGCCTTGTTGGTCCTCGCAGGTGTTCTCGCCACGCTGCCCGCGTGGGCTGGAGCCCGCCTGGCCGACTTCAAGCCCCGACCGGGGCGCTTTACTGTCTTCGAGAGCGGCCAGGTCCGCCCTCTGGCGCTTTCACCTACGGGCAAGCTCCTGTTCGCAGCCAATACACCGGATGACCGTCTCGAAGTCTTTCGCGTCAAGAACAACGGCCTGGAGCATCTCGCCTCCATTCCTGTCGGCCTCGAGCCGGTGGCCGTCGCGGCGCGCAACGACAACGAGATCTGGGTCGTCAATCACCTCTCCGACAGCGTCAGCGTGGTCGAGCTGACCGAGGGTGGGCACAGCGGCCACGTCGTGCGCACCCTGCTGGTGGGCGATGAGCCGCGCGATATCGTCTTCGGCGGCGCGGGGAAGAACCGCGCCTTCATCACCACCGCCCACCGCGGCCAGAACGTTCCGTACGATCCCCAGCTCACCACTCCCGGCGTGGGCCGGGCGGACGTCTGGGTTTTCGATGCGGATCATCTCGGCGGCACGCTCAACGGTACGCCGATCACCATCGTCACTCTGTTCACCGACACTCCGCGCGCCCTGGCGGTGAGCCCGGACGGCAGCAAGGTCTATGCGGCGGGGTTCCACTCCGGAAACCGCACCACGACGATCAATGAGGCTCTGGTCCCGAACGGCGGCGAAGCCGCGGGCGGCGTGCCCGGGCCCAACACCAACGCCGAAGGCGTGCCGCGGCCGGAGGTGGGGATCATCGTCAAGTTCAACGGCACCCATTGGGTCGACGAGCTCAACCGGATCTGGGATGACAAAGTGCGGTTCTCCCTGCCCGACAAGGACGTCTTCGTCATCAACGCGAACGCCAATCCGCCGGCGCAGCTCGGCGGCACCGCCGGGTACTACCGGGGCGTCGGCACCATCCTCAATAATATGGTGGTGAACCCGGTGAGCGGGAAAGTCTACGTATCGAACACCGAGGCGGGGAACGACAAGCGCTTCGAGGGGCCGGGCATCTTCGCCGGTCACAGTCTCCGAGGCCACCTCCACGAAAGCAGGATCACCGTCCTCGGCCAAGGGGGCAGCGTCACGCCGCGGCATCTCAACAAACACATCAATTACGCCGTCTGCTGCGCCGCGATCCCGAACGCCGAGAACGACAAGAGCCTCGCTCTCCCGCAGGAGATGGCGGTCACGAGCGACGGCAGAACTCTGTACGTCGCGACGCTCGGCACGTCCAAGATCGGCGTCTTCGATACCAGCGCCCTGGAGAACAATACGTTCACGCCGAGCACCGCCGATCAGATCAAGGTGTCCGGCGGCGGCCTCACCGGCCTGGTGCTCCACGAGGACAAGCATCGCCTCTACACGTTGACCCGCTTCGACAACTCGGTCGCGATCGTCGATACGGTCTCGGGCGCGGAGGTCGGGCACGTCGCCATGCACAATCCCGAGCCGCCGAGCGTGGTCGCCGGGCGTCCGTTCCTCTATGACACGTCGTTCTCTTCGAGCCATGGAGACTCGTCCTGCGCCAGTTGCCACGTCAACGGCGACTTCGACAGCCTGGCCTGGGATCTCGGCAATCCGGACGGAGTGGTGCAACCCATTCCGGGGCCGTTCGAGCTCCAGCCCTCGGCGTTCGGGCTGCTGGACACCCATCACCCCATGAAGGGACCGATGGCCACGCAGAGCCTGCGCGGCATGGCGAACCATGGGCCGATGCACTGGCGCGGCGACCGTACCGGCGGCAACGACAACCCGAGCGCGCAACCGGACAGCGGCACGTTCGACGAGGTCGCGGGATTCAAGAAGTTCCAGGCCGCCTTCCCCAACCTCCTGGGGCGCAGCGGGCCGATCGCCGACCAGGACATGGCGGCGTTCGCCTCCTTCATCCTTCAGGTCACCTATCCGCCGAACCCGGTCCGGATGCTCTCCAACCGGCTTACCCCGAGCCAGGAGGCGGGGCGTAATTTCTTCGTGAACAACATCTCCGACCTCGCCAACCGGGGTGCCTGCGCTTCCTGCCATGTGCTCGATCGCCACGCGAACGAGGCGCAGGGTGTCGCGGCGCCAGGTTTCTTCGGCACCGACGGCCGCGATACCTTCGATGGCGGAACGGAAGGATTCAAGACGCCCCACCTTCGCAACCAATACCAGAAGGTCGGCATGTTTGGGATGCCGAATATCCCGACCCTTCCCGGCAGCGACGCCTTCCTGGGCGATCAGGTCCGCGGCTTCGGTTTCAACCACGACGGGAGCGTTCCCACGATCTTCCGTTTCAGCAGCGTCACCACCAACGGGGGAGGGTTCGACCAGTCTCCGGCGACTCCCGGCGGGTTCCTGCCTGGACCGGCCGGCGAGCTGCAGAAGCGCCAGGTCGAGGATTTCCTGCTCGCCTTCGACAGCAACCTGGCCCCTATCGTCGGGCAGCAGACGACACTCACGAAGGACAACGCAACGGTGGTCGGAGATCGAATCGACCTCCTGATCGATCGCGCCCGGGCGGGGGAGTGCGATCTGGTGGCCAAGAGCGGCGGCAACCACGGCGAAAAGGGTTATCTCTATGACGTCGCTTCGGACCGGTTCCTCGGCAACCGGCGGTGCGACGCGCCGCTCTCCGATATCAGCCTCCGGCTACGCGCCTTCCAGGATGGCGGTGAGCTGACCTACACCTGCACCCCGCCGGGCTCGGGGGTGCGCATCGGCATCGATCGCGATGGGGATGGTGTCCTCGACGGCGACGAAGAGGACGCGGGGAGCAACCCGGCGGACGCGACCAGCACGCCCCGGGCGGGCGGTAGAGGGGACGCGGCGGCTCACTGTTCAGCGTCGGCGGGTTGAACCCTCTTTGAGCCCATCGAGGCGTAAAGCTCCCCCGCGATCAGATCGTGGGGGAGCTTTTCCCATTACCGTGGTACTATGAGGTCATGGCAATCGCACAATCCAAGTTGACCGCCCAGGGCCAGATTTCCGTACCCGTCGAGGTTCGTCGCAGGCTGGGCTTGAGCCCGGGCTCTGTCCTCGAGTGGGAAGAGCAGGGCGACGAGATCGTCGTCCGCCGAGCCGGCCGTTACACCTCGGAGGACCTGCACCGGGCGTTGTTCCCGAACCCTCCCAAACCTCTGACGCTGGAGGAGATGAAGGAAGGGATCGAGAAGTACGTCAAGGGCCGCTATGCGCGCCGTTGACACCAACGTCCTGATCAGACTGACGATTCGAGACGACTCCGGGCAGGTTGCCGCCGCCGAGGCGTTCGTCGCCAGAGGGGCCTGGGTTTCGCACCTCGTCCTTGTGGAGACCCTGTGGGTCCTCCGCTCGATCTACGGCCAGGGTCCGGTGGAGATCGCTACGGCTGTCGAGATCTTGCTCAATCACCGGGATCTCATGATCCAGGATTCGGATGTCGTCGCAGCCGCTCTCCAGCATCTCCGCAAGCGTCCAGCGTTGGGTTTCTCGGATTGCCTGATTCTGGAAGTGGCTCGCAAAGCTGGGCATCTGCCTCTGGGTACCTTCGACGGCGATCTCAGCAAACTGGAAGGTGCACAGAAGCTGTAATGCCCACCGCGCTGGCAGCGTAAAGCTACTCGCCGCCGGGGTAGGTGGCGGAGCCGCTGACGAGGTCGGAGAGCGAGCGGCGGCCGGAGACGAGAGCGGGTAGCCCGAGGAGGACCGCGGTCACCAGCCCCGTCAGCCAGCGGCGGGCGGTCTGGTCGAAGGTGAGGGGCTCGCCGTCGCGGTTCCTGGAGGTGATGTTGGTCCAGGCCATACCGAGGGTCTGGCCCCAGAAGGCCAGGGGCAACACCGTGTAGAGGAAGGAGAACGAGAGCAGGAAGAGGGCGAGCGCCGGCCAGTCCCGGGCGGGGTCCGGCTTCACGCCCAGCCAGCGGGTGCCGAGGAGGGCCCCGACCAGGACGGCCGCGTGCACCAGCAGGTCCGCCAGTCCCGCCGCCAGCCGCCGGCCGCGCCCCGCGAATTCGCTCGCCGACGGGCGGGCGGGGACTCTGCCCGCGTCCTCGTCCGGCTCGGGATCGGGCACCGGGACCGGGCCGCTGCGTGTCGTCGGAACCCGGCCCTCCCGGGCTGGCCGCTCCGGTTGTTTTCGGCGCGGCGGCGGTGGCGGGGGCGGCTCGGGCTCCCGCTCCGGACCGCCGAGGGGGAGGTCGAAGAGGAGGGGCTCGTCCGGCGGGTCCGGTTTGTTGGGGCGTCGCATCAGCGATACGGCAGGTATTTGACGTAGATCCGGTAGAGCAGGTCCTTGTTCCGGTCCTTATACGTCTGGGCAAACTGGAGGTGGCGGCGGACCACCGGGTCGTCCTGGAGCTCCACCACCTGCTGGAGCTTTTCCACGGCCTTCGGCGCATCGTTGCGCTGCAGGTCGCGCACGGCCAGATTGTAGTAGGAGTCGGCGAGGAGCTGGGTGACGTCGCGGTTGGTCGGCTCGGCCTCGTGCCGGGTCCACATCTCCCGCGCCACGAATTCCCACTCGTGCTGGCGGAAGAGGTCGATGTTCCTGGTCAGGGGCACCAGCTTCTGTTTGGTGTCGGCGAGGAGCGTGGCGTCGTCGCCCTCCAGCTTGGCGAGGGCGCCCGCAGCCTCCAGACGGTTGAGGGCCTTGAGGTAGGTCCGCTCCGCGTAGGCTTGGCGGGCCTCGGCCAGCAGCCCGTTGCGCTTGTCCGCTCCCTCCGGGCTGACGGCGGCCGGCGGCCCTGGCGTTCCCGGCGGCGTTCCCAGCGGAGGAATGGCACCCGGAGTCGCCGCGGCCGTGGCGGGCGTGGTGCTCGTTGCCGGAGCACTGGCGGCTCCGCCGGCGCCGCTCCACTGGGCGATCAGCTTCTGGGCCTCGCCGTAGTGGGGATCGGCCGGCGGGATGCGGCGGAGCTGGTTGAGGGCGATGGCGGTCTTGCCGGCCTTGTTCAGCCGCTGGGCGCGGGCGATGGGGTCCGCGGACAGGGTGGGGGTGGCCGTCACCTCCGGTTGTGAGTTGGGGAAGAGCTGGTCCTTCTTCTGGAAGACGAACCCGGCGGCCGCCAGCGCGATCAGCAGCACGATGCCGCCCACCACGAGGAAGAGGCGGCGGGCTCGCCCCGGATCCCGGCGGGCGGCGGCCGGCTTGCGGGCCGGGCGACGCGCGGGCGTCTCGTCGGGCGGCTCGGGGGGGACCAGGATCTCCTCTTTGAGATCGCGGCCGGCCGGCAGCGGAGTCGCGACCGGCATCATGGGCTCGGCCTCGCGAGTCCCGGCCGGCCTGGGGCGCGGCACGCTCCCCGCGTCGAGCTGCTGCAGGTACTCGCGCGCCGCGAAGTAGCCCGGCTGGATCTCCAGCACCCTCTCGAACGCCTGGCGGGCCTCGCCGAGGTCGCCGGCGTCCAGCCGGGCCAGGCCGTCGTGGAAGATCTCCTCCACCTGGCGCTCGGACTCGGCCTTGAGCTTGCGCGCCGCCTCGATGCGCCGCGAGGCCTCCTGATGATCGATGTCGATCAGGAAGATGCGCGACCAGGCGTCGATGGCGCCCTGCGGGTCGCCGGCGTCGAACGCGGTCTGGCCCTCGTCGAGGAGCTCGCGGATGCGGCGGTCGCTCTCGGAGTCGCCGCCGCCGGAGGCGAGGCTGGTGGGCATCGCCGAGGTCTGGAGGGGCGGCGGCAGGACGACCGTCGGAACCGCCGGAATCGCCTGGGCCACTGGGCCGGACGCCGTCCAGTGGGCCACCGGGCTCGCGCCGCGGGCCTCCTCCAGCTCGGCGATGCCCGGGTGGGTGGGATCGAGCGCCCGCGCCTTGTCGAGCAGGCGGCCGACCTCGTCGGTCTGGCCGGACTGCAGGGCCTGCCGGGCGGAGCCCAGGAACTTGAGGACGTACGGCTCCGCCTCCAGCCGCTCCTGGGCCGCGCCGGCAATGCGCTGGAGCTCGGGATCGGCCGCGATGGCCGCCTGCTCGCTCTGCGCCCGGGCCATCAGCTCCTGGAAGCGGCGCTGGTCGAGCAGGGACTGGAGGTCGGCGCGCAGGGCGCCGGGAATCCCGGGAAGAGTCGCGGGGAGCAGGTCGGGCAGGTCGAGGCTCAGGCTGTCGAGGTCGGCGAAGGGGTCGTCGGCCGCCGATGCCGGCTGCAGGTCCTGGACCGAAACCGGGCCGGTGCTCGACCGCAGCCGCTCCTGGAGCACATGGGCCGGCTCGAACTGCGGGTCCATGCGCAGCACGAAGTCGCAGCCCAGCAGCGCCTCCTGGCGGTTGCCATCCCGCGCCAGCTCGAGCGTCTGCTCAAACGTGCTGAGGATGCGCTGCTTGACGTCGGAAGAGAGGGAGGAGTTCCCAGAGTAGTTCATCAGCGGGCTGGCTTCAGGCTTACTTTGAAAGCGGGCGTATCGTAGCAGAGGATTGCTATACTTTGCCACCCGTGCCGCCGCTCGAGTGCGTCCCCAACGTCAGCGAGGGCCGCCGCCCTGACGTCGTGGCGCGGCTGGCGGCCGCCGCCTCGTCGCCGCCGGGCGTGCGGCTGCTCGACGTCTCCTCCGATCCCGACCACAACCGCTCGGTGCTGACCCTCGCCGGAGAGCCGGAGGGGCTCGTCCAGGGGCTCCTGGCGCTCTACGAGGTGGCGCTCGCCGAGATCGACCTGACGCGCCACCAGGGGGTCCACCCGCGGGTGGGGGCGGTGGACGTCGTGCCCTTCGTCCCCTTGGGGGATACGCCCATGGATGTGGCGGTGGCGGCGGCCGAGCGGCTCGCGCCGGAGGTGGCGCGGCGCTTCGGCCTCCCCGTCTACCTCTATGAACGGGCGGCGCGGGTCCCCGAGCGAGCGGCCCTGGCCACGATCCGGCGCGGCGGGTTCGAGGGCTTCGACGCCAGGATCCAGGACCCGCTGTGGGCGCCGGATTTCGGGCCGGCCGGACCGGCGCGGGTGCATCCCACAGCCGGCGTCACCGTCATCGGTGCCCGCTTCTTCCTCATCGCCTTCAACGCCGTGCTCGACACGCCCGACGTGGCTGTCGCCCGCGCCGTCGCCCGCCGGGTGCGGGAGTCGGGGGGCGGGCTGCCGGCGGTGCGGGCCATGGGCGTCTACCTGGCGAGCCGGGGCCGGGCCCAGGTGAGCCTGAACCTCGTGGACTTCCGCCGCACGCCGGTGCTCGAGGCCCTGGAGCGGGTGCGGGCGGAGGCCGCGGCCCTGGGCGCGCGAGTGGTGGAGTGCGAGCTGATCGGGCTGATGCCGGAGGAGGCGGCCCGCGAGGTGGTCCGCGACGCGCTTCAGCTCCCCGCGTTCCCCGCCCTCATCGAGGACCGTCTGCGGGCTTTTCCCTGAGCGCCGCCAGGAGGCGGTGGGGCATGCCTTCGAACGAGCCCGAGGACATGGTCACCAGCACGCTCCCCTCCCGCGCCTCCTCCAGAGCCTTGCGCATCAGCTCGGCGTTGTCCGCGGCGACCTCGGCGGGCACGCCGGCCGCGGAGAGCTCGCGGGCGAGGGCGGCGAAGTCCAGCCGCTCCTCGGGCGCCAGCCGGCCGTTGTGGAAGATGGGGGCGAAGAGCACCCGGTCGGCGCCGGCGAAGGCCTGGCGGTAGGGCGCGAAGAAGAAGCCGCGCCCGGCCGTCAGGCTGCGGGGCTCGAAGAGCGTCACCACGCGCCGCCCCGGGTAGCGCTGGCGCAGGGCTCCCAGGGTCTTCTCCACGGCCGTCGGGTGGTGGGCGAAGTCGTCGACGACGGTGACGCCGCGCGCCGTGCCCAGCTCTTCGAGGCGGCGCTGGACGCCGTGGAAGCGCGCCAGGGCGGCGGCCACGTCGGCCGCCGGCAGGCCGTCGCGGCGGGCCGCTGCCCACACGGCCAGGCAGTTGGCGACGTTGTGGTCGCCGGCCAGGGGGAGGGTGATCTCGACCTCCTCTCCCGACTCCATGTCGCGGACGCGGAACCGGCTCCCCTCCGGCAGGGCCTCGATCTCCCCGAGCGGCGAGAGGTCGTTGCCCGGCTCCAGCCCGTAGAAGATGGTGCGGCAGCGGGCGCCGGCCGCGAGCTCCCGCAGCTTTCCGCTGACGCCGCTGACGCCGCTGTCGCCGCAGGCGACCAGCAGGCCCTCCGCGGGCAGCAGGTCCAGGAGGCGGGCGTAGGCCTCCCAGAGCGACTCGGGGGTGGCGTAGAGGTCGGCGTGGTCGTACTCGGCGCTGGTGAGCAGCAGGGTCTCGGGCTGGTAGTGGAGGAACTTGGCCCCGCGGTCGAAGTAGGCGGCGTTGTACTCGTCCCCCTCGACGATGAAGCGGTCGCCGCCGCCGGCGTGGAAGCTGGCGGGCAGGTCGCAGGGCGCGCCGCCGATCAGGTATCCGGGGTCCCGGCCGCAGTCGGCCCAGACCCAGGCGGCCATCGCCGTGGTCGTCGTCTTGCCGTGCGTCCCCGACACCACCAGCGACCGGTGGTCCGCCAGGAAGAAGCGCGCCAGGGCCTGCGGCATGGAGAGGATGGGCAGCCCGAGCCGCTCGGCCGCGACCGCCTCCGGGTTGTTGCGGTGGATGGCGTTGCCGATGATCGCCAGGTCGGGGCGCGGCTCAAGGTGGACGGGATCGTACCCGACGAGGGGGTGGATGCCGGCCTGTTCGAGCAGCGTGCTCATCGGGGGGTAGAGCGGGCCGTCGGTGCCGCGAACGCGGTGGCCCTGCTCTTGCAGGAGGCAGGCGAGCGGTGCCATCCCCGTACCCCCGATCGCCAGGCAGTAGATGTCGAGTTTTGCAGGCGTCACGGGCGGAGTTTCTCGTTTTCGGGCGGGGAGTGTAGCATCTCTGGAGCTTTCATCTACACGCAAGAAGGAGCAGGCCGCATGCAACGACACATGAAGACCGTCATTCTGGCACTCTGCGCCGCCTTTCTGGTCGCCGCCGTCCTGTTCGCGGCGGACGGCAAGCCCAAGGCCGTGGTGGCCGAGCCGATCAAGGACGCGGGGACCGTGCCCAAGGGGGAGAAGCTCGCCTCCGACTTCGTGATCCGCAACGACGGCGACGCCGTCCTCGAGATCACGCAGGTGCAGCCGGCCTGCGGGTGCACGGTCGCCGAGTACGACAAGACCATCGCTCCGGGCAAGACCGGCAAGGTGCACGCGGTGGTGGACACCTCCACCTTCAACGGCCCGATCGCCAAGGGCGTCACCGTCTTCACCAACGATCCGGCCATGCCGCAGATCGAGCTGACCGTGCGCGCCAAGGTGGAGCCCTACATCAACGTCAAGCCCGGCTACGCCCGCTACACCACGGTCCAGGGCGAGGCCCTGGAGGGCAACATCATCCAGACCCTGTGGGCTCCGGACGGGACGTCGATGGACGTCACCAGCGTGGACTCCCCCTGGCCGTACATGAAGGTCACCTTTCACGAAGCCAAGCCGGAGGAGCGCCTCCCCGACGTCAAGGGCAAGCAGTGGAAGGTCGAGATGCACCTCTCGAACGACGCCAAGGTGGGCCCGCTGGCGGACTACGTCACCGTCCATACCAACCACCCGAAGCAGAAGATCGTGCAGATCCCGGTCTCGGGCTTCGTGCGGCCGGTGATGGCGGTCACGCCGCCGGTCGGCGACTATGGTCAGATCGAGCTCAAGGAGCCCCTGAAGAAGTCGCTCAGCGTCAAGAACTTCGCCACCGAGCCGATCAAGCTCACCAGCGTCGAGACGAGCCTCAAGGGGGTCGAGGCCAAGATCGAGCCGCTGCAGGAGGGGCGCGAGTACAACATCCGGGTGACGCTCAACCCCGCGCTCGGCAAGGGGCCGTTCAACGGCAAGCTGACCCTCCACACCGACAGCGCCAAGGTGCCGCAGCTCGAGGTGGAGCTCAAGGGCACGATTCTGTAGCTTCTTTCGGCAAGTTTCTTCCTGCCGAGCTCTTCCAGTCGGTACTGCGCTTGCATCAGGTTCCGTTCGTCGGGAAATTCGCTGCTCCCGGCAGAACGGAACCTCCGTGCGCAGGCTCCCCGTCGTCTCTTCCGCCATCTCCTCCATGGGCTACGACGAGCGGTCGTCGGTGCTGGAGGTGGAGTTCCGCAGTGGCGCCGTGTACGACTACTTCGACGTGCCGCCGAAGGTCTGGAAGGCTCTCCTGGGAGCGCCCTCGAAGGGCCGCTTCGTGACGCGGCGGATCCGCGACCGGTTTCCTTTCGTCCGGCGCTGACCTCAGAGGTGTTTGGAGCACAGCTACGTTGGTCGCCAGAGGAAAGCGTGGTCCGAGATTGTAAGCCACTTCAGTAGGGCCCTACCGAGTGTGTTGAGCTGCCCTGGCTCAATCTGAGTGATGCTGAACTCGGAATGTACTCCCGCCCTGCCGTCCAGGTGCCAGGGGTCTGACCCAGGGGTCTGGCCGGGACCAAGCCCCAGCCCCGGAAACCTCCGGCCGGCACCGGCACCGTCAGCTTGGCGACGGCCGCTACGACTGGCGACAGACGTCTTCATGCCGATTTTCACATCTTCTTTTCTAGATGCAGGTCTTCTTGCTTGGGCTGATGCTCATCCCGACCACGAGCAAAATAGTTGAGCGACGAGAGCGAGTTTTTCCGTTTATAGAGAGCATGAGAAAACTTCGCTACGTACCCAAGCCCAAGACCCTCGTCCATATCACCTGCCGGACCCTCCAGGGACTCTATCTGTTCCGTCCCGGTCCGGAATTCAACGACGTCTTTCTGGGTGTCCTCGGGAAGGCCCAGCGGGACTGCGAAGTCGAGCTTTGCGCTGTTTCGGTACTGTCGAGCCATTTCCACCTTCTCTCGGTGGTTGACGACGTGAAGCAGGCGGCCGACTTCATGCGGAATTTCAAATCGAAGCTGGCCTTGGAGACCAACCGCCTGACGGGTTGGAGCGGGCCGGTTTTCGATCGCCGTTACGAGATGGCCGTCGTCACCGAGGAGGAGGCCGCACAGGTGGAGATTTTCAAGTATATTTTGGCGCAGGGCGTCAAAGAGCAGCTCGTGGAACGAATTCAGGATTGGCCCGGCGTCCACTCCTTCGGGGCCCTGGTCGAAGGCACTGCCATGACCGGTCATTGGTTCGATCGCAGCCAGGAGCATGCGGCCCGGGTTCGCGGAGAAGAGTACAGCCGATTCGAGTATGCGACGACTGAGACCGTGATCCTCTCCAAGAT
>Ga0136846_1214026_pt1 | contig 24161 bp, 14 predicted proteins | sample HopSoiMetagenom2_FD_96841 | JGI IMG/M metagenome (GOLD analysis project Ga0136846, IMG submission 96841) | Grasslands soil microbial communities from Hopland, California, USA - 2 Assembly 2016 (version 4) | ecosystem: Environmental > Terrestrial > Soil > Grasslands | place: USA: Hopland... | reverse complement strand
TTCGCGACGTGGTCGTTCATGCCGGACTCCAGCGCGCGACGGATGTCGTCCACCATCGCGTTGGCGGTCATCGCGATCACGGGCAGCCGGGCGAGATGAGGCAGGCAGCGCAAGGCGCGGGTCGCCTCGTAGCCGTCCATGACGGGCATCTGGCAATCCATGAGGACGCCGTCGAAGCGCTCCCGCGCCAGGATGGCCAGCGCCTCGCGGCCGTTGCTGGCGACCCGCACCGACACCCCCGCGGCGGCGAGCAGTTCCTGGCTGAGTTCCTGGTTGATCGCGTTGTCGTCGACGAGCAGCACGCGCGCGCCCCGCACCGCGGCCCGGTTCGCCGCCAGCCTCTCGCCATGGACGGCGGGCGGCGCCGCCAGCGCATGCCGCGGGTCGATCAGGTGCGCAGTGCCGTCGACGAAGGCGTGGAAGGTCAATGGCCGCGCCACGATGCCGATCGATGCGTGGCCGCACCGGTCGATGCCCGCCTGCAGCGACTCCTGCTGCGGCATCGGGCAGACGATGGCCACGGCCGGCGGCCGGCCCGGCGACTTCTGGCGCAGCAGCAGGGCGCAGTCCAGCGCGGACATGTCGGGCAGCGTGGTGCCGACGAGCACGAGATCGACCGCGTTCCACGAGGCCGCGGCTTCGATCGCCTGCACCGCTTCCATCGCGCTCGCCGCATCCTGCACGATCATCCCCGCGGCGCTGGCGTAGTCACGGGCGACGCCGCGCGCCGCCGCACCGGCTTCCGCGACCAGGATGCGCTTGTTGGCCAGCGTCGTCATCCGCGCCTGGCGAGCCGCGTCCTGCGGCGCCTGCGAGCGCTGGAACGCGAGCGCGAAGCCGAACCGGCTTCCGACGCCTTCGCGGCTTCGCACGGTCACCTCGCCGCCCATGAGGCCGACGAGGCGGCGCGTGATCGCCAGTCCCAGGCCCGTGCCGCCGAACCGCCGGCTGGTCGATGCGTCGGCCTGGGAGAACGGCTGGAAGAGCAGGCGGACCTGGTCCTCGCGCATGCCGATGCCCGAATCCGACACGGAGAACGCCAGGCGCACCCGGCCATCGTCTTCGCCGGCGGCGTCGACCTGAAGCGCGACCTGGCCGCGCTCCGTGAATTTCACGGCGTTGTTGACGAGGTTCAGCAGCGCCTGCCGCAGGCGCAGCGGGTCGCCGACCAGCTGCGTGGGCACGCCGGCGCCGCGCCCGATGAGGAGTTCCAGCCCCTTCTCGTCGGCGGCCAGGGCGGTCAGGGCGCCCACGGCTTCGAGCACCTGGTCGAGGTCGAAGACGGTCGATTCCAGCTCGAGGCGGCCGGCCTCGATCTTGGAGAAGTCGAGGATGTCGTTGATGATGCCCAGCAACGATTCGGCGGCGCGGTGCACCTTCGCGATCTGGTCGCGCTGGCGGGCCGGAAGCGGGCTCTGCAGCGCCAGGTAGGACATGCCCAGGATCGCGTTCATGGGCGTGCGGATCTCGTGGCTCATGTTGGCGAGGAACTCGCTCTTGGCTGCCGCCGCCACTTCCGCCGCCTGGCGCGCGCGGGCCAGGTCGGCGGTCCGCTCGCTGACACGCTCCTCGAGCCGGGCGTTGGCGGCGCGGATCGACTCCTCGGCGCGCTTGCGCTCGCCGACGTCGGTGTAGATGGCCACGCCACCGCGCACCACCCCCGTGGCGTCGAGCAGCGGGCGGGTGTTCACCAGGAGCCAGCGACCTTCCGGCAGGGCGGCGTTGCGCATCATCATCAGCACGCCGTCGCTCGGCTCGCCGAGCAGGGCGCGCCGCAGCGGCAGCTCCTCGGACGGAAAAGGCGTCACGCCGTCCGGCCGGAAGATGCCGAAGTGATCGGTCCAGCCCTGGTAGCCCTGCGCGGGTTCGACGTCGACGCCGACCAGCGCCCGTCCCGCGGGGTTCAGGAGGATGATGTTGCCCGAGGCGTCGGCCACGGTGACGCCGTCGGCGATGCTGTCGAGGATCGATCGCAGCAGTTCGGCCTGGTCCTGGAAGCTGCTGCGCGACTGCGCCAGTTGTGCGTTGAGCGAGCCGAGTTCCCGGTTCGAGGCGCGCTGCCGCCAGATGAAGAGGGCGGCGCCCAGCAGCGCGATGCCGCCCGCCGCGGCCAGCGTCCAGAGCCAGCGCTGCTGGAGGGCGCGCCGCGTCAGTTCGGCGGCCTGGCGTTCGTTGCGCTGCGTCAACGCGGCGATCTCGCGGCGCCGGCCTTCCCGCTCGTAGCGCTGGGCCAGCTCCACGATGCGGTCGCCGCCCTTGTCCTGCTGCAGGCGCGCGGTGTTCGTGGCCGCTTCGTCGCCGAGCGTGTAGGCGCGCCGGTAGTCGCCGGCCGCCGCGGCCATGTCCGCCAAGCGCCGCGCGCTCTGCGCGATGTAGACCGGCGAGCCGATCTGCTGAGCGAGCGCGTAGGCGTCGTTGGCGAAGGCCTGCGACGCCGCCGTGCGACCGAGCGATGCGCTCTCCTCGCCCAGGGCCGTCAGGGTGTACCAGCGGCCGATCCGATTCGGGTGCTGCTCGTAGCCGGTCCGCACCTGTTCGAGCAGGGCCATCGCCTCGGCATGCCGGCCCTGCTTGCGCAGGTTCGTCGCCAGGTTGAACAACCCGAAGTTGACGTAGAACGGCCCGCCGGCGCGCTGGTACAGCCTGACCGCCTCGCGAAGGTAGGCCTCGCCACCCTGGAGGTCGTCCATGGCGGCGACCGCCGACCCGATCCCGGCCGTGGCATCGGCCTCCATCAGCAGCGAGCCGGCATGCCGCGCCTCGATCTGCATCTGGGTGAAGTAGTCGAGCGCCTGGGCGTGCTTGCCCGCGGTGCTGAAGGAGATCCCCATGCCTTGCAGCGCGAAGACGACGGCGCGCGGGTTGTCCGAGCGGCGGGCCATCTCCAGGCCCTGGACGGACATGGCGACGGACTGCTCGAGATCGCCGAAGCGCAGATAGCGCATGGAGGCCCGGAGCATGGCTTCGGAAAGCAGCTCCGGACGATCGGCGCCCTCCAGGCTGGTGAGCGCGTCCGATGTCACGGCGACCAGGCCTTTCATGTCCGCCTGGTTGACCGTGATGAGGGCCAGGTTCAGGTCGGCCTCCGCGCGTCCCGCGCTGTCGCCGACGCGCGTGGCGAGCGCGAGGGCCTCGTGGGCGCTGGCCGCCGCGACCTCGGTCTGCGCGAGGTAGTTCTCGATGCGCGACCGGACGTTCAGGGCGTGCACGCGATCGGCGGGCGTCGCACCGGACGGGATGTCGCGCCAGAGCGCCTGCATCTGCCGCGCGGCGCGAGGAACATCGTTGTCGGCGAGCAGGCGCGCGGCATCCACCTGCGCACGCCAGGCCGGGAGATCGGCCGCCATGCCGGTGCCCGCCGCCGCGGCGAGGGCCAATGCGACGCTCGCCGCACGCCAGCCAGCAGCCCTGCGTTCGATGAGACGACCGATCGTGGCGCCCATGCTGACCCTCATCGACGGTGCAGCCAGCGAGCCCTCCGCTGGCCGCGCCAGACTAGCAGAAATCGCCCGTCCTCAGCTCAGACCTTCAGGGCGAGCGCGACGCCGAACTGGCGGCCGTTCTGCCACGTGCTCTGTGGGCGGGTCGCGCGGCCCCAGTTCGAGTGGCGGACGGTGTCCAGCAGGTTGCCGCCTTCGAGGCGAAGCGTCGTGTGTGCATCGATGCGCCAGGCCAGCGACGCATCGAGCCAGCCGAAACCCTGCACGTAGTTCGGCAGCGCACCCACGCCGACGACCTGGGTCACGCCGCTCAGGTAGCGGTCGCGCCAGTTCCACGCCACGCGCACTGCCAGGGGGCCGCGATCGTAGATCCCGACGACATTGGCGCTCGTGCGCGAGAGGTTGGACAGCGGCACGTTGCCGCCGACGGCGGCGTTGGGCGTGCGACTGCTCACCAGCGTGGCATTGGCCTGCAGGCCCAATCCGCCCAGCCAGCCGGGCAGCGACGTGTAGAACTGCTGGTAGCCGACTTCGATGCCGTGGATGTCGGCCGGCAGGCTGTTGCGGGGGCGGCTGACCTGGTAGGTGATGCCGCCGTAGGTCTCGGGGGCGCTGACGGTGGTGACGAAGCCGTCGACGTGCCGGTAGAACACGGCGATCGATGCGGCCGCGGCGCCGTAGCTCTCGAACGCGAGATCCAGGCCCGAGGAGCGGATCGGGCGCAGCGCCGGGTTGCCCGCGCTGCCCTGGTTCAGGCTGGGGTTCACCGAGTTGGGCAGCAGCGTCAACGACGGCGAGAGCTGGTCGAAGTTCGGCCGCGTGAGCGTGCGCGAGGCGCCCAGCCGCAGCAACTGGTCGGGCGCCAACGCGTAGCGCAGGTTCAGCGAGGGCAGCAGGTCGGTGTAGCGGCTCGACCGCGACACCGGGGCCGCCGCGGTGGACGGCGGCGCGCTCGCGTTCCCGTCGACCGCTTCCTTGGTCTGCGACAGGCGCACGCCCGCGTTGCCGCCCAGGCGACCCTCGAAGGCTTCGATGCCGGCCTTCAGATAGCCGGACCACGTCCGTTCGCCGATGCGCCAGCGCCCCAGCGCATTGCCCTGCGTGGGCAGCGGCGTGGTGATGCCGAAGGCCGACCGCAGCGCCACCGGATCGCGCGCGTCGGCGAGCTGGCCGACCAGGAAGTCGCGCAGGCTCGGCGCCGCGCTTCCCGGCAGGAAGTCCCGGTACGGATTCGGTTCGACCCGGCCGGGGAGGGCGGCGACCGACGGCCCGCTCAGGGCCACGTCGCCGAACACCAGCCCGTCCTCGTCGCTCGCCGACCGGCCGGCCCAGCGCATTCCGGCGGACAGCGAGCGGACGCCCGGCAGGTCGACCGATTGGTCCAGGTCGAGCCGGGCCGCGTTCAGGTCGCCGCCGAACGGCTGGACGCGATAGGCGACGCCGGTATAGGCGTAGGTCGCCGGCGACAGCAGGTCGGTTCCCTCGACGACGGAAGAAGGAACGCCCGTGGACAGGTCCTGCGTGAAGCGAGCGGCGGTGCCGCCGAAGAACGGCCCGGAGAAGAACAGCGAGCTCCTGCTGGTCGTGCGCGACACGTCGCCGCTGACGATGGTGGCGCCGCGCTTCCATTGGCCGCTGGCCGCGACCTGGCGCGTCCGCTCGGTCGTGTCGCGGGCGAAGCTCAGCACCGAGATCGGCGCGTTGGTCCACGTGATGCGCTCGACGTCCTTCGTGCCGGCGAACAGGACCACGCTCGCGGGATCGAAGGTCCGGGATGCGCCGACGTTGATCTGGTAGGAGTCCTGCCGGGTCCTGAGCCGGGTATCGCTGGCCTGGAGCAGGCAGTCCCATTCGGCCGTGGGGCGCCATTGCACGGCGAGCTGCGCCGTGTCGCGGTCGCGCCGGCCGATGCTCGTCGTCTCCGACGTTCCGCCTGGCGCGACGACCGTGCTGCCGGGAACCAGGTCGCTGCGGCTGGCCGGCGTGCCCACGCTCTTCTGGTCCTCGCGCCATGGCCGCGGTTCCACGGCGACGGCGGCCAGCAAGCCGAGTTGCCCTCCGGCCAGCGCGAAGCGGGTCGAGGCCAGGCCGGAGAACTGGATCGCGCTGTCGCCGGCCAGCGGGGCGCGCAGCGCGCGCGCCGTGACCTCGAAGGCGCGATGCCGGAAATCGAACGGCCGGCGCGTGCGCAGGTCGACCTGTCCGGCCATGCCGCCCTCGATCCGGTCGGCCGAGGGCGTCTTGTAGACGTCGACCCCCGCGACCAGCGCCGAGGCCATCGACGCGAAATCGAGCGTCCGTCCCGTGCCGGCGCTGAAGACCTCGCGTCCGTCGAGGGTCGTCTCGACCTGGCTCAGGCCGCGGACGACGACGGTCGTGCCCTCGCCCCGGTCGCGCGCGATCTGCACGCCCGCCACGCGCTGCAGCGCCTCCGCGACGCTGGCGTCAGGCAGCTTGTCGATGTCGTCGGCGACGATGGAGTCGCTGACCTCGTCGCGCTGCTTCTTGAGCGTGGCGGCGGCATCGGCGCTTGCCCGGATGCCGACGATCTCGACCTGCTGCGGCGGCGCCTCGTCGGCCTGGCATGCGCAGCCGACCGCCGCGCACAGCGCACAAGCCGATCCTCTCGGCGACAGTCGCCGCCAAGGCGAGTGGGCACGGCGCGGGCACGGCGAGCGTGACATGTCCGCATTGAAGCGCAATCGGCCGCGTTGCGCCAGACCCAGGACGTCGTTGGCTGCTGCCGCCGTCGATCGGGGTGCGCGTCTGGCCCGTGGCGCCATTTCATGGGTGGTGAATGTCGCCGGGCAGGCTTAGACTCCGGCCAGGAAGACGGAGGGATGCGACATGGACGCTCCTGCGCAGCTGGCATCGGGTGGAACGATCCTGATCGTCGACGACATGCCGGCCAACCTGGAAGTGGTGACCAACCACCTGGAGCGCCAGGGCTATCGCGCCGTGGTGGCCTTGAGCGGGGACGAGGGCATCGAGCGGGCCGAGTACGTGCAGCCGGACCTGATCCTCCTGGACGTCATGATGCCCGGCACCGACGGCTTCGAGATCTGCCGGCGCCTGAAGGCCAGCGATCGCACGCGCGCCATCCCCGTCATCTTCATGACCGCGCTGGCGGACACCACCGACAAGCTCGCCGGGTTCGCCGCGGGCGCCGTCGACTACGTCACCAAGCCCCTCAATGGCGCCGAGGTGCTGGCGCGCATCGAGAGCCACCTGGCGCTCTACGCGTTGCGCCGGCAGCTGGCGGCGCAGAACGCCCAGCTGCAGCAGGAGATCGCCGTGCGGTCGGAGACGCAGGCGGCGCTGCAGCGATCCAACACGGAGTTCGAGCAGCTGGCCTATGTCGCGTCGCACGACATGCAGGAACCCCTGCGCAAGATCGCCAGCTACCTGCAGCTGCTGTCCCAGCGCTACCAGGGCCAGCTGGACGCCGATGCGGACGAGTTCATCGGCTATGCGGTCGACGGCGCCAAGCGCATGCAGGCACTGATCAACGACCTGCTCGCGTACTCGCGGGTGGGGACCAAGGCCAGGCCGTTCGCCCCCACCGATTGCATGCTCCTGGTGAGGACGGCGCTGGCGGACCTGCAGTTCGCGATCGAGGAGTGCGGCGCGCGCGTCGACATCGCGGACCTGCCGATGGTGATGGGCGATGCGACGCAGTTGTCCCAGGTGTTTCGCAACCTGATCTCCAACGCCATCAAGTTCCACCGCGACGAGCCGCCGGTCGTGCGGGTGACCGCCGAGCCTGCCGGCGCGTTCTGGCGGTTCACGGTGAGCGACAACGGCATCGGCATCGCCGACGAATATTTCGAGCGCATCTTCGTCATCTTCCAACGCCTGCACGGGCGCACCCGGTACGCGGGCACGGGCATCGGGCTGGCCATCTGCAAGAAGATCGTCGAGCGGCACGGCGGTCGGATCGAGGTGCGCTCGGTCGTGGGCGAGGGCTCGACGTTCGCCTTGACATTGCCGGCCCTGCAATGATCACTCGAGGCCTTGCCAGGAGGTGTCGGCCATGGAAGACGCGTTGAAATGGACCGGAGGCCTGCTCGTCGCGGCCGCGCTGTCGGCCTCGGCGCAGGAGGCCAAGCCGCCCGTGGTCGAGAACTACAAGGCCTCGGTCGTCAAGCAGGGGGCGCTCGTCCCGCCCCGGGTGGCGCCGCCTTGCGTGCCGGGCCGGTGCCCCTTCGCCGGCCAGACGGTGACGGTGCTGATGGTCAAGGAACGCAACGGCGGCGCGCTGGGCGAGCTCAAGGAGGAGTTCGAGGCCGCCACCGGCGCGAAGCTCGACCTCGTCCAGCTCGAGCACCAGGACCTGTTCCCCAACTTCATGTCGGACCTGACGAACGGCGTGGGCAAGTACGACGCCGCCTACGCGGGGGCCTGGTGGCTGGGCGAGCTGGTGTCGGGCGGCTACCTGCTGTCCTACGACAAGTTCTACGGCGACCCGCGCTTTCCGCAATGGAAGGTCGACGACGTGCTGCCCGGTCCGCGCCGGCTGCTGAGCTACGCCGGCAACAAGTACATGGTCGCCAACGACCATGACGGCCAGGTGATGTACTACCGGCGCGATCTGCTCGAGGCGCCGGCGCACCGCGCGGCGTTCCGGGCGAAGTACGGCTATCCGCTGGGCGTGCCCGCCACCTGGGCGCAGTTCCGCGATGTCGCCGAGTATTTCGACGGCAAGGATCTCGGCGGCGACGGCGTGCCGGGCCACGGCCTGACCATGCACCTGAAGGTCGGCGCCCAGGGCATGTTCCACTTCATGTCGTTCTCGGCGCCGTTCGTGATCGGCCCCGACAACCCCGACCTCTACTGGTTCGACCCGCGGACGATGAAGCCGTTGATCGAGAGCCCGGGCCATGTCCGTGCGCTCCAGTCGCTGGTCGAGCTGGTGAAGTTCGGGCCGCGCGACATGCTCAACTGGGACCTGGGCCGCAGCTGGGACTACTTCCTCGCCGGCCATGCGGCGCTGACGTTCACCTGGGGCGATCTCGGCGCACTGGCGCAGGACGAAGGCAGCCGCGTCAAGGGCAAGGTCGGCTGCGCGCCGATGCCGGGCACCAGCGAGTACTACAGCCTCGCGAGCAGGCGCTGGATCAGGACGAGCCGGCCCAACGTCGTGGGCAACACCACCGGGGGATCCTGGGCCGGCGTCATCTCGCGATACTCGAAGTCGCCCGAGGCGACCTATTTCCTGTTCGCGATGATGGCGACCCGCGAGAAGTCCAGGGTCTACGCCGTGCGCGGGTGGGACGGGATCGACCCCGGCCGCGTCTTCCATTTCCTGCCGCCGGACGGCACGGGCGACCTGCAGACCTACCTGCGTGCGGGCTGGGACGAGGCGGATGTCCGCCCCTACCTGCACGCGTACTTCGAGAACTTCAGCAACCCGTTGCAGTTCCCCTACCTGCGGATTCCCGGCGCCTTCGGCTACTGGCAGGCCCTCGACGTCCATCTCGCGGAGGCCGTCGCGGGCCAGTCCACGCCCGAGGCCGCGCTGCGCGCGGCGGCGGTCGACTTCGAGGAGATCACGATCCGCCTCAAGCGCGACCGGCAGCTGCGCTCCTACAGGGCCTCCCTCGGCCTCGGGCAATGAAGGCATGGCCAGGCTTCGGGGCGCCGGGCATCGGCGCCAAGCTCACGCTGGCGTTCGCCGCCCTGGCCGGCATGACCTTCGTGGTCGTTGCGCTGGCATGGGGCGCGGGTCAGCGCGTGACCGACGACATCGAACTGAGCGAAGTGGTGCGCCGCCCCGCGTCGCTCGCGTGCGCGCGGGCGCAGGCCGACCTGCTGAGGATGCAGTTGCACGTGCGCGGCTATCTGGTGCTCAGCGACCCGGCGGACATCGAGCAATACCGTGCCGCGCGAAAGTCGTTCGAGGCCGAGATGGCGGCGCTGCAATCGATGTCGAACCAATGGCCGGAGGCCGAGGACGCCCGGGCGGTACGCGCGCTGGTGGACGGCTACCGGGCATGGGCGGAACTGCCGCAGCAGCTGTTCGAGCTTCACGACAGCCCCTTGAAGAACCGCCCCGCGCTCCGGTTGGCCCGGGTCGAAGTGCAGACCCGGCTCGTTCGCATCCTCGACGCGGTCGACGGCATCGTGGAGCGGCAGAAGCTGCGCGAAGGCGACGTGCGCAGCCGCGAGCTGCTCGCCGACCTGCTGAACTTCCAGACCTCGTTCGACGCCATGGCGACGAACCTGATGGCCTACGGCGCTTCGGGCGAGGTGAACTTCAAGCTGACCTACGGCCCGCAGCTGGCGACCAACGCCGCGGCCTGGAAGGCGCTGTCGGCCCGGCGCGGACAGCTCGACGCCCGCCAGCGCGAGCTGCTGGAGGTCATCGCGCGAAATCGAGCCGAGGTGACGGACCTGGCCTTGCGGATCGTGTCCGTCGTCAGCGGGGAGCGCGCCTACGAGGACCTGTACCTGTACCGGACGCAGGTCGCGCCACAGGCGGACGTGCTGCTCGGGCGCCTGGCCGACCTGACGGACCGCCAGCAGGCGCAGCTTGGCAGCAGCCTCGCGCATGCGCGCACGGGCCTGTCCTCGGTCAAGGTGGGGGCGGCGGTCGCCGGCGTCGTCGCGGTGGTCATCGCCGTGGCCATGGCCTATGTGTTCAGGCGCCGCGTCGTGCTCCCGCTGCACCGCCTGACCCGCGTGGCCGAGCGCGTGACCGCGGGGGATCTCGAGGCGAGGGCCGAGGTCGAATCGAGCGACGAGGTCGGCGTGCTCGCCCACGGCATCAACACCATGACCGCACGGCTGTCCGAGACCATCCGCCACCTGGAGTCGATCTTCGCCGAGGCGCAGGATGCCAAGGCGGCGGCCGAGGTCGCGAACCGCGCCAAGAGCCGGTTCCTCGCGAGCATGAGCCACGAGCTGCGCACCCCGCTCAACGCCGTGCTCGGCTACGCCCAGATCCTGCTGTCGGAGCCCGGCTTGAGCGAGTTCCAGGTCAACCGGCTGGACAAGATCCGCACCGGCGGCGAACACCTGCTGGCGATGATCAACGACGTGCTGGATCTCTCGCGCATCGAGGCCGGCAAGCTGGACCTCCAGCCGCTGCCGATGCGCCTGTCGGGCCTGCTCGGCGCCCTCTGCGGCGCGATCCGCGCGGCCGCCGAACGAAAGGGCCTGTCCTTCGCCAGCGATGTCGACCCCGACCTGCCGGCCGCGGTGCAGGTCGACGGCAAGCGCCTCGAGCAGGTGCTGCTGAACCTGTTGGACAACGCCGTGAAGTTCACCGAGCACGGCCAGGTCAGCCTTCGCCTGCGTCGGCTGGAATCGACGGACCCGGCGCGCGCGTGCATCCGGTTCGAGGTGGCCGATTCCGGGGTCGGCATGGCGCCTGCGCAGCTCGCGGCGCTCTTCAGGCCGTTCGAACAAGGGGACGACTCGCGGCGCCTGCATGGCGGCACCGGACTGGGCCTGGCGATCAGCCAGCGGATCGTCGCGATGATGGGCGGCAACATCGAGGTCGAAAGCCGGCCCGGGGCGGGCAGCCTGTTCCGGTTCCAGATCGATGTGGCGCTCGCCGACGCCGACGCGGCGGTTGTGCCGCGTCGCGGCGGCGCGGATCCTGCCGCCGTCTGGCGCAGGATCCTCCTTGTCGAAGCCGCGCCGCCGCGCGATGCCGACCTGGCGGAGCGGCTGCAGGCCTGCGGATTCGAATTGGCGTTCGTCGATGGCGCAGCGTCGGCGGTGGCGAAGGCGCGCCAGCACGTCCCGGATCTGATCCTGGTCGACGCCAGGATGCCGCCGGCGCAGGCGTTCGCGGCCATCCGGCGCCTGCGCGAGGACGCGCTGCTGCGCGGCATCGCCCTGATCGCGCTGTCACCGACCGCGGCCGCGCACGAGCTCGCGGACTCCGGCGCCGACGCGGTGCTGCCGCTGCCGCTGGACGTCGCCGTGTTCGCGGCCACCATCGGGGAACTGCGGCAGCGCCGGTCCGCGGGGGCCGGTCCCTCCGCGCCCGCCGAGCCCGCTCCCGACGCATCGCCCGCCTGGGTGGTGCCGGGGACGGAGGAACTCGAACTGCTGCACGAACTTGCCCGCATCGGCAACATGCGCAGCATCGGCGAGCGAGCGGATCACCTGGCCGGCGTCAACCCGGACTACCAGCCTTTCGCCCGCCGCCTGCGCGACCTGGCGCAGCGCTTCCAGTCGCGTGCCATCCTCGAATGGATCTCCGAGCTGCGCAGCGCCGGCGCCGGGGATGTAACTCCGCCTGTACGCGGCCCGACCCTCGGTCTATAGTGAAATCGGCAGCGGGTGGACGGGCGCTGCGAGGAGGCGCGACATGGTCGGACAACGTACGGTCGGAACGATCGACATCCTGATGGTCGAGGACGACCCCGGCGATGTTCGCCTGACGCGCGAGGCGCTCAAGGGCAGCAAGCTGCTTCACAGCCTGAACGTCGTCGAGGACGGTGTCGCGGCACTCGACTACCTGCGACGCAACGCGCCTTACGAGGATGCCGTCCGCCCGGACCTCGTGCTCCTGGACCTGAACCTGCCCAGGAAGGACGGCCGCGAGGTGCTGGCCGCCATGAAGCAGGACCCCGCGCTGCGGGCCATCCCGGTGGTGATCCTGACCACGTCGCAGGCCGAGGAGGACGTGCTGCGCGCGTACAACCTGAACGCGAACTGCTACGTCACCAAGCCCGTGGACTTCGACCAGTTCATGCGCATCGTTCGAACCATCGAGGAGTTCTGGCTCAACGTCGTCACGTTGCCACCGAAATGAACGCGGATCGCATCCGGTTGCTGTTGATCGAGGATTGCCCGGCCGACGCCAGGCTGATCAAGCTCATGCTGGAGCAATCGTGGGCGGTGAACATCCAGTGCGACTGGGTCGACAACCGGACCGAGGGCATCGAACGGCTGCGCGGCGGCGGGTACGACGTCGTGCTGCTCGACCTCGGCCTGCCGGAGAGCACGGGCCTCGATACCCTGAGGGTCGTCTGCCGCGAGACGGACGTGCCCACGCTGGTGGTGATGAGCGGATCGAGCGACGAGGAGGTGGCGCTGCAGGCGCTGCAGGCCGGCGCGCAGGACTACCTCATCAAGGGCCACGTCGACGGCGCCGCGCTGGCGCGCGCCGTCCGCTATGCGATCGGGCGCACGCAGGCCGAGCGGGCATTGCGCGCACGCACCGACGAACAGCGCCAGCAGGCGAAGTACCTGCGCACGCTGATCGACCTGCTGCCGATGTTCGTCTGGCTCAAGGACACGCACAGCACCTACCTGACCGTCAACCAGGCGACGGCGGCCGCGCGCGGGACGACCGTGGAGCAGATGGAAGGCCGCAGCGACGCCGACTTCTGGCCGCGCGAGCAGGCGGCGGCGTTCCAGGCCGACGACGTCGAGATCATGACGTCGCTGCGGCGCAAGACCGTCGAGGAGATGCTGGGAACGGTCGACGGCGATGTCTGGGTCGAAACCTACAAGGTGCCGGTGCTCGACGAGGACGGGAGCGTGCTGGGGACGGTGGGCGTGGCACGCGACATCCGCGAGCGCAAGGCCGCCGAGGCCGCCCACCAGGCCGCGCTGGCGGAAGCCGAACGCCTGGCGCGCCAGCGCAGCGCCTTCCTGGCGCAGATGAGCCACGAGCTGCGCACCCCGCTCAACGGCATCCTGGGCTTCGCCCAGCTGCTGCAGCAGGACAAGGGGCTGGATGAACGCCAGACGCGCGGCCTCAGGATCATCCGCGAGAGCGGGCAGCACCTGCTGACGCTGATCAACGACATCCTGGATCTCGCGCGCATCGACGCGGCCAAGGTGGAATTGAACCCGGTCGACATCGCGCTGCCCAGCTTCCTCGCCATCGTGACGGACATCGTCCGCGTCAAGGCCGAGGAGAAGTCGCTGCTGTTCGTCGAGCGCTTCGCGCCGGACCTGCCCGCCAGCGTGCGCGCCGACGAGAAGCGCCTGCGCCAGGTCCTGCTGAACCTGCTGTCCAACGCGATCAAGTTCACCGACCGCGGCGAAGTGCTGCTGGGCGTCTCGATCAGGGGTCGGGCGGCGGGCAAGGCGAGCCTGCGCTTCGAGGTTCGCGACAGCGGGATCGGCATGACCTCCGCGCAGCAGGAGCGGCTGTTCAAGCCGTTCGAGCAGGTCGGCGAGGCGAAGCGGCGCGAGGGCGGCTCCGGCCTGGGCCTGGCCATCAGCCGCGAACTGGTGCGTCTCATGGGAGGCGACATCACGGTGAGCAGCGAGCCCGGCAAGGGCAGCCGGTTCTGGTTCGACGTGGAACTGCCGCTCGGGACGGACCGGCGCCTCGAGCCCGCGGTGTGCGGTCGGCCCGCGGGCTATGCGGGCCGGCGCCGGACCGTGCTGATCGTCGACGACGTCCCGCAGAACCGGGCCGTGCTGGTCGACTGCCTGAACGTGCTGGGCTTCGACCTCGTGGAGGCCGTCGACGGCCAGCAGGCGCTGGCCTGCGCGGAGCGCGTGCGCCCGGACCTGATCGTGATGGACATGACCATGCCCGTGATGGACGGCCTGGAGGCGACGCGCCGCATCCGCCAGTCTCCCGCCCTCGCGGGGATTCCCGTGATGGCCTCGTCCGGCAGCACGAGCGACGAGACGGAGGCGAAGTGCCGCGAGGCCGGGGCCGACGCCTTCCTGCCCAAGCCGATCGACCTCCAGGCCTTCGTGGCCGAGATGGGCCGGCTGCTGTCGCTGACCTGGATCTTCTAGGCGAGCAGTCCCGCCTCGTGGTCGTCGCCGAGCCGGAACACCCCGACGGCCTCGACGAGGCGCGTCGCCTGCTGGCTCAGGCTTTCGGCCGCGGCCGCGCTTTCTTCCACCAGCGCCGCGTTCTGCTGCGTCACCTGGTCGAGCTGGCTGACCGCGTCGCCGACCTGCCCGATGCCCTGTGTCTGTTCGAGCGTCGCGGCGCTGATCTCGGCGATCAGGTCGTTGACCCGGCGCACCTGGGCGACGATGTCGTTCATCGCGCGTCCCGCCTCGGCAACCTGCAGCGTGCCCGCCTGCACCTTCTCGACGCTGTCCGAGATGAGGCCCTTGATCTGCTTGGCGGCCTCCGCCGAGCGCTGCGCGAGGCTTCGCACTTCACCCGCGACCACCGCGAACCCGCGCCCCTGCTCGCCGGCACGCGCGGCCTCGACGGCGGCATTCAGGGCCAGGATGTTGGTCTGGAAGGCGATGCCGTCGATCACGCCGATGATCTCCGCGATCTTGCGGCTCGAGGCGTCGATGTCGCCCATGGTGGTGACGACCTGGTCCACCACGGCGCCGCCCTGCGTCGCCGCGGCCGCCGCGGATCCGGCGAGCTGGGTGGCCTGGCGGGCCGTGTCCGAGTTGTTGCGCACCGTGGACGTGAGCTGCTCCATCGACGCCGCCGTCTGCTGCAGGTTGGACGCCTGCTCCTCGGTCCGCTGCGAGAGGTCGGCGTTGCCGGTGGCGATCTGGCTCGAGCCCGTGGCGATGCAGTCGCTGCTGTGGCGGACCTTGCCGACGACGGCGACCAGGCTCTCGATCATCGTCTTCAGCGCCGCGAGCAGCTGGCCCGTCTCGTCGCGGCTCGTGGCCTCGATGCGTGCGCTCAGGTCGCCCGAAGCGACGGTCTGCGCCAGCGCCACGGCCTGGGCGATGGGCCGCGTGATGGAGCGCGTGATGGCAAAGCCGAGCGCCGCCGCGAGCAGCGTCGCCGTGGCCGACAGGGCGATCATCAGGAGCGTGGCGCCGCGCGCCTGCGCCGCTGCATCGGCGGCGAAACCGTGCATGCCCTTGACCTGCGAATCGACCAGTCCGTCCAGCGCGGCGAGGTAGTCGTTCTGCGCGGGAATCACGCTCTTCAGGAGGAAGGACGCGGCCTCGTCGCGCCGGCCTGCCAGGGCGAGGTCGGCGAGGCGGTTGCTCGAGTCGATGAACGGCTTGCGCGTCTCCAGGGCACGCTTCAGGGCCGCCGTCCCGTCCGCCGTCCGGATGGTGGCCTGGAGCTTCGCCAGGGCGTCCTCGACGACGGGCCCGACGGACACGGCCTTGGCGAGCTCTTCCTTGATGACCTCGGGATCGGTCGCGATGAGCGCCGTCCGCAGTGCGCGCGAACGGAGGTTGACCTTGTCCTGGATCAGGTTGGCCAGGGAGATCTTCACGTAGCGATCGTTGACGATCACGTCCGTGTTGGCGTCGACGGCCTCGATCCGCGAGATGCCGACGGCCGCCATCGTGACCAGCAATGCGATCACGGCGGCGAAGCCGATGGCAAGGCGGGTCCCGATAGTCCAGTTCCTGAGGATGTCCATGATGTCTCCGATCTGCTAGCGACGACGTCCGGGGGAAGTCCCGGGTGGCACCGAGGCCGGAAGCGGCCCCCGCGCGGGGTGGGGCGGGCGCTGGTCCAGGAGCGTCCGGCCCTGCTTTGCAGTGTAGGAATCATCAAAATGGATAGATCGGTTGAAATGGTCATTTCGGGTAGGCCATTTCGCTGCGGCAGAATCGAGGCGGGGAGCGCCGGCCGATCGGCAGCGGCAGATCAACACATGGGTGCAAGCAAGTCGTCCTATTCGCCACGACAACTGGCGCAGGTGCTGGGTGTGTCCGTCCAGAGCGTCCAGCGCTGGGTCGACGCCGGCAGGCTCAAGGCCTGGAAGACCCCCAGTGGACACCGCAAGATCGACGGCGGCTCCGCGCAGGCGCTGATCGACGCCATGCGCGCGGGTGGCGGCGAGCCGCCGGCCGCGCCGGGCGGCTCGTCGCCGCGCGTCCTCATCGTCGACGATGACCCGGCCGCGATCGAGCTCGTCGAAATGCTGGTGGATGAGGCCTTTCCGGGCGCCGCCGTCACCAAGGCGCGCAACGGCTTCGAGGGACTGCAGGCGCTGGGCCGCGTGACGCCGGACATCCTGGTCACGGACATCGTGATGCCGCACATCGACGGGCTGGAGATGCTGCGCTTCGTCGCGACGCAGGCCGATCGCCCCGGCCTGGTCATCGCGACGTCGTTCCTGCAGCCCGAGGAACTGGAGCGGCGCGGCGGCCTGGACCCCGACGTGGCGTTCCTGCCCAAGCCGCTGGACCCGGCCGCCTTCCTGGCGCTCCTGCGCGAACGGCGGCCGGCGCGCTGAGCGCCGAGCGACGGACCGACGCTTCGCCGCCGGCGCCGGCCGGCCGGCTGTCGTGACATGACGACGTCACAGCGGACGCCTACGCTGCCGTGGCAGATCTGCATCTGCCCGTCGCGAGAACCGTCGCGCGACGTTCGAAGGGACGTGTCACGTCATGCCAGGCGCCCGTTGGCATCGGTCGGCGTCGACATCCGTCCCGCCACCTCCCTTCTTCCCGATGCATCGCCCATGTTCCAGCGCCACCCGCTTTCGCTCGCCGGCCTGCTTGCCGCCGCCGCCCTGTCTGCCTGCGGAGGCAACGACGACACGGCATTGACGATCCCCGCGCCCCCCGTGGGCATCGGCAGCACCGACAGCGCTCCCGTCGCCGACCCGGCGGCCGTGCCGCCGTATGTCGACAACGCCTACACGAACCAGCGTGGCGATGCGCGCTATGCGACGCTGTCCACGAACGCGGGTGTCCGCGTGGTGTCCGGCTTCCTGGACTTGTGGAAGCCCGGCACGCTGATCGTGGACGCGGGCGTGACCGCACCCGCGAACGGCAGCTTTCCGGCCGTCACGCCAGCGGCCTGGACGGGCATTCCCGGCGACGCGACCGACGGCACCGCGCTCAACCGCGCGGTCCTGGACGCCAACGTCCAGTACGTCGTCGACGCCACCGCGGCGCGCAGTCCGGATCAGGCGGCCGCGGCCTATGTCGATGACCGCCGCGCCAAGGGCTACAGCGTCACCGATGGCCTGGGCCCCTTGACGGCGGCCTGGCGCGCGGCGGCGCAGCAGACGACGTCGATCACGGGCGTGCCGGCCGATGCGACGGCGGTCCTCTACAACGACAGCGGCAACAACACGGGCGTCGGCAGCGCGGCCGGCAACACGGCCTTCGGTGGCGTGGTCGACTTCGTCAACAACGCAGGCGAGAACGCCTCCACCGAACCGGCCAAGCGCTTTTACAAGTACGCGCGCCCCTGGCGCTGGAGCCCCGGCGTGCAGGTGGTTCCGGCGCTGGTTCCCGCGAAGAGCTCGACGCCGGCGACCGACGGCGGCTTCATCAGCGGCCACGCCGCGGAGGCCATGCGCGATGCGATCGCGATGGCCTACGTCGTCCCGGAGCGCTACCAGGAGCTGCTGGGCCGCGCCCTCGAACTGGGCGAGAACCGCATCCTCGCGGGGATGCATTCCCCGCTGGATGTCATGGCCGGACGCGTGCAGGCGCAGGCGGCCGCGACGGCCAGCATCGCCACGGGCGCCGATTCCAGGCTCACGACGCCGGCCTACGCGCAAGCGCACGCCGCGCTGATGGCGGCCGTCGGCGCCAGCAGCCCGGCCGCGTTCAACGCATTCGCGCATGCGCAGCCGGTGAGCGCGGACCGCTTCGCGGACCACGCGGCGAACAAGGTCGATTTCCGGCGCCGCCTGACCTATGGGTTTGCGCAGATCGGCGACAAGACCCGGCCCGCGGTCGTTCCCAAGGGGGCGGAGAGCCTGCTGGAGACGCGCCTGCCGTACCTGGATGCCGCCCAACGCCGCGTGGTGCTCAGGACGACGGCGCTGCCTTCGGGCTACCCGGTGCTCGACGACGCGGAAGGCTGGGGTCGCCTGAACCTGTTCGACGCCGCCGACGGCTACGGCGCGTTCAACGGCGACACGGTCGTGACGATGGATGCCGCGCAAGGCGGTTTCTCGGCGGCCGACCGCTGGAGCAACGACATCTCCGGCAGCGGCAAGCTCACCAAGAAGGGCAGCGGGGCGCTCACGCTGGCCGGCAGCAACACGTTCAGCGGCGGCCTCGAGGTCGACGACGGGACGCTCCAGGCGGCCTCGGCGAACGCGCTCGGCACGGGCGATGTCTATCTCGCCGGCGGCACGCTGGCCAGCGGTGCGGCCTCGGCCGTCGCGGTGCACGGCGCATTCACGCAGCTCGCCGGCAGCACGCTGGAGCTCGACCTGGGCAGCGGCGGCGCGGGCCGCCTCGCCGTCACGGGGACGTTGACGCTGGCCGGCGGAACGCTCGACGTCACGTTCGCCACCGGCCACGCCCCGTCGGTCGGCGACACGCTGGAGGTGATCGGCGCGGGCGCGCTCAAGGGCCGCTTCTCCGCCATCGAAGCGACCGGCTTCAAGGTGACGCCGACCTACACCGCCACGGGACTCCTGCTGCACATCGACGGCTGAGGCCGGGCGGCGCGGGACGTCATCGGTTCGTCAAGACTTCGCGGGGCGGCGACCGTACAGTCGTCCGATGCACGATGTCGCCGAAGTCCGTCCCTGCCCGCCGCCCTGCCATCGCGCGGGAGGCGGGCCGGCGGCATGACGGACGCTTCCTCGCTCCTGACGGGCGTCGGGTTGGCGTCGATCGTCTGCGTCGCCGGCTGGTTCCACCTGCGCCGACGCCATCGCGACCAGATCGACAGGCTGGCCGCCTTGCACAAGCGGCAGATCGGCGTGACCGCGCAGCGCCTCGCCGACGCGCACAGGCGCTCGGATGTCCTGAAGCAGGAAGTCCTGCTGCTGAAGAAGGAGATCGTGCAGCAGCAGAAGCGGTGGGATCGCCACGGCCTGCGCATTTCGACGCCGGCCGCAGCGGCCAACGCGCCGCGGAACCCGGAGGTGCAGGCGCGCGACGAGTGCCGGGAAGACGGGAGCGGCTTTGCCGACACCCAGCCGTGGGATCCCGCCTCCCATTGAACCTGATCCGCCGGAGGCCTCCGGCCGACGGAGTACGCGTGTTGCCAGACCTGTTCAGTTCCCGACCCCGCCTGCCCGGATCGCTGCCGCCGCTCTCGCCCCGGCGTCCGCACCGGCGCTTGCGCAGCCGTCGGACGCTGCCCACCTTGACGCCCCTGACGCGGTGGGCTCGCCTGCTGCAGCTGCTTCGCCGCGCGTGATCCTCGCCGGCATCCGTGCGGGGTGACGAGCGCCTATCGGTAGACGGGCCTGCGCAGCCCGCGCACCTCGGCCGGTTCATCCGCGCTGCGGTCATACACCATCAGGCATTGATGGCACTTCGCGAATCCGAACTGCCCGCGGGCGGCTTCGGACCAGCCGAACAGGCGGGGCTTGCCGCCATCGGCGTACTCGGCGACCTGTTCGGTCTGGCCGCAGTTGTTGCAGCGGAGAAATAGATCCCGTCCGCGCCACTCGGACGACACGTGTCCAATCGTCTTCACGATCAACCGCCCTGCTCAATGTGGTCGCCCGTGGGCACCACGGTGCTCGAAAGCTCCTGACGAAGCCTGATGTCGCCTGGCCTCGCTCTGTCGGCTGGCCTGTGCGGACTGCACCCTCTTGCAACGATTGTGGCCCGTCTGTCTTGCGCTGTCTTGACAGGAAGCGTGGGGAAATGCCGTTTCGTGAAGAAGTTTTGCGACCCGCGCCGGGGACGGCGCCTTCTTCGGTTGCATCCGGTGGTTCGGCCGACCCTTGCACGGGGACGGCAGCGCGCCGTCGGCACGCGCCTCAGGGCATCGCGTCCGGCTGCGGTGCGGGGACGATCTCCTCGAAGTAGTAGATGCCGACGCCCACGCGCGCGGTGCTGCCCCAGTCTTCCTCGGGGACGCCGGACAGGTCGTGCTCCGCGAGCCAGGCGTCGAGGCCCTCGAGCAGCTTCTGCGCCTGCCTGCCGCTCAGCGCGCGGAAGGCGGGCAGCGCCTCGGAGGGGATGCCGACATGCATCACCTTGCGCTGGTAGCGCGCCGCCTGGGCGTCGGGCTGCTCGATGTTGAAGGTGATGGTCTCGACCAGGTCGGCGACCTCCGAGCCGAGGAACGAGATCTTGGCGACCATGCTCTTGTTGGGGACGAAGCCGCGCTGCACGAGTTCGACCTTGCCGTCAGGGCGCGGGCGCACGCAGCCCACGCGCACGAGTTCGTCGAGCACGGCGCGGGTGGGGACGTCGCCGCCGTTCAGGCGCACGAGTTCACTGAACCCGTCCGCGCCTTCCATGGCGAGGGCGCGCGGCGTCCCGCCGATCCCGCTGAAGCGCGCATCGCGCACCCATGCGGTGACGACGCGCGCGGCGCGGTTGTAGTGGGTGCTGTCCGCGTTCACGCCGCTCCATGGCTCGGTCAGCAGCGTGTTGACTTCCTTGCGCGTCAGGCCGGTGAGGACGGCCGCGCGCGAGACCGAAGGCTTGCGGCCCGGGAGGGCGAAGTCCTGCATCGCGCATTCGGCGTAGACGCGCTTGGCCACCGATTCGAACGCGCTGTACGAGAACGAGTGCCTGAGCATCAACCGCACGAGCGGGCGCAGCAGCCTGGCGAGTGCCGCGCCGAGCGCCTGGGTCAACGCGGTGTCTTCGAGCATTCCGGAACTATAGAACGCCAGGTGCTGCGCAGGCTGCGCGCGCGGCGTGCATCCGGGCCGGCACCGTGGCGCCGATGGCACTGTGCGGCGCCAGTCGGCGCAAATCCCTATTCAACTCCGGCTCCCGACGTCCGACGTCCGCCGGCGCCGGCGCCAAGGGGGCGCCCTGTCGACCGGTCATCAAGCGGACGGCGCATCGCCGGCGCGGCCTGGCCGCGGCCGCTCCAGCCGCGGGCCGGCCAGCAGGGGCAGGTAGCGCGCGACCCACAGCACGCAGACCAGGGCCCACGCGAGAGCGGCGAACGCGATCGCGACATGTGCCTGGGCGATGCCCAGCGCGTCGAGGACGCCGCCGGCCACGCGCGCCGCCACCGCGGCCTGCTGCAGCACGAACAGGCGCCATAGCGGGGCGTCCGCCGCGACGGTGCGACCGGCGTGCCCGGCGATGAAGCGCGCCACCATCGCCAGCATGGTCGACCCGAGGAAACCCATCGCGTAGGCGTGCAGCGGCGCGGTGCCCAGCCCGGCGTGGCCGGCCAGCGCGAGCCCGTGCGACAGGGCGGCCAGCAGGAGGGACACGGCCAGCCAGGCGACGGCCAGGCGCAGCATCGCCAGCAGGCGGATGCGCAGGTCCTGCACGACGCCCCAGCGCAGCGCGATGCCCAGCGTGCCCGCGCCGGCCAGCGCCTCGACCACGGTGCGCGCGAGCTGCAGCGGCATGGGCGTCGCACCGCGCAGCAGGTCGGCGGCGTCGGCCACGCCTTCGAGCACGAACACGGCGGCGAGCGCTTCCAGCAGCCAGCGCGGCCGCCGCGCGTCGAACGCGGGCCACGCCGCGCCGCCCAGGAACGGGATCATCCGATGCGCCGCCGCCGCGAAGGTGCAGCCGACGTGGATCCACAGCGCCGCGCGCACGGCGGCGCGCGCGAGCGGCACGTCGTGCACCGCCATCGCGGCCGCCGTGGCGAGCAGCGCGAACAGGCCGATGGCGCCGGCCAGCGCGATCACGCCGGCGTGCACGCGGTCGGGCCGCGTGCTGGCGGACACGCGCGCGGCGAAGCGCCGCCACGCCATCGCCTGGCCGGCCGCGACCGCGAGCAGGGCCGCGCTTGCAGTCGCGGCCGCCGCACCCGCGGCGTCGAGTGCCGTGGCTGCGAGGAAGACCAGCCAGCCTGCCAGCTGCAGCAGCACGGCGGGCGCGAGCTCGCGTGCGGGAAGGGGGGGCTGGCCGAGCCAGCGCGATCCGGCGCCCGCCAGGAACCCGCCGAAGAACAGCGGCATGAACCCGAAGGTCATGAGGATCGCGTGCGATTCGGCGGCGGGCAGCGCGCCGCCCGACACGAACCCCAGCACGCGGGCGCACCACCACGCCGCGACGGCGGCCAGCAGCAGCGCGCCGGCCGCGAAGGCGAGGCGGTGCGGCTCGCCGTCCAGCCACGGCCGCAGCCAGCGCGGGCCGGGCGTCGACGGGGCGGTCATGGCCGCATCATGGCCGCGCGCGGCGGGCCCGGGCTTGACGCGGCGCAAGCGGCATCGCGCCGCGGCGACGGAAGGCGGGCCACAAGCCCCGCGCGGGCGGATGGCGCCGGTGGCATGTGTAAAGTCGGGGCTGTCGCCATCCCGCGCCCCAGGACTTCCCGCCAACGTGACCCCCCTGCACATCGCCGTCCTCGACGACGAGGCCGACATCACCGAACTGCTCGCCGGCTATTTCGGCAGCCAGGGCTACCGCGTGACGCAGCTGCATCGCGGTCGCGACCTGCTCGCCGTGATGAGCGCCGATCCGCCCGCGCTGGTGCTGCTGGACCTGGGCCTGCCCGGCGAGGACGGTTTCGCCATCGCACGCCAGCTGCGCGAACATCACCGCTGCGGCCTGGTGATCGTCACCGGCCGCGGCGATTCGATCGACAAGATCGTCGGCCTCGAGGTGGGCGCCGACGACTACGTGACCAAGCCGTTCGACCTGCGCGAACTGGCCGCGCGCGTGAAGGCCGTGCTGCGGCGCATCGCCGCTGCGCCCGAAACGGCGCGGGAGGCCGTCGCGCCCGCGCCCGCCGCGCGCGAGCGCTTCGCGTTCGCGGGCTGGACGCTGGACATCGCCGCCCGCACGCTGCACGACCCGAGCGGTGCCGAAGTGCCCGTCACCGGCGGCGAGTTCGACCTGCTGGGCGTGCTGGTGCGCCATCCGGGCCGCGTGCTGTCGCGCGATTTCCTGCTGGAGCGGACGCGGGGCCGCGATGCCGCGCCGTTCGACCGCACGATCGACGTGCAGATCGGGCGCCTGCGCCGCAAGATCGAGGCCGACCCCGAACGACCCGAGCTGATCAAGTCGGTGCGCGGCGCCGGCTACGTGCTGGTGCCGGCGGTGACGCCCGCGCCCTGAAGGACCCCGCATGCGCCGCGAACACGCCAAGCCACTGTCGTTCATGGGCTTCGACGAGCGCAGCGTCTTCCGCTCGATCTTCGGCGCGCATCCGGATGCCATGCTGCTGGTCGACGCGACGGGCGCGATCGTGATGTGCAATCCCGCGGCCGAGGCGTTGCTGGGCTACAGCGCCGACGAGCTCTCCACCATGAGCGTCGACGCGCTCGTGCCGCACGGCATCCGCGGACGCCACGCGTCGTACCGGGCGGCCTACGGCCAGGCGCCGCGCCCGCGCCCGATGGGCGACCAGACCGACCTCGCGGCGCTGCGCAAGGACGGCAGCGAGGTGCGCGTGGAGATCGCGTTGAGCCCGCTGCAGGATCACGGCCTGCCGTTCGTCGTGGCGTCGATCCGCGACATCGGCGAGTACCCGCGCGTGAAGAAGGCGCTGAAGCAGGCGCGCTACAGCGAACACCTGGCGCAGCTCGGACGGCTGGCGGTGGACGAGCGCAGCTCCGACGCGGTGCTGGCCCACGCGCCGCGCATCGTGGCCGAGGCGCTGCAGCTGCCGTCGGCGATCGTCCACCTGCTCGAGGACGGTGGGCGCCAGTTCCGCGTGGCGGCGGGCGTGGGCCTGCCGTCCGGCCTGCCGCTGGGCGCGCGCCTGCCGGCGACGCCCGACACCCTGTCCGGCCTCATGCTGGCGCAGGGCCGCACCGTGGTGCTGCCCGACGACGCCGGCGCGCCGGTCTCGCTGCACCCGCGCCTGCGCGAGGCGGGGCTCACCGGCGGCGCGGCCGCGCCCTTGAGCGACCGTGGCCGCATCATCGGCGCGCTGACGGTGCACGCCGACCGCGCGCAGCCGTTCGGCCCCGACGAGATCCGCTTCCTCGAGTCGGTGTGCGGCCTGCTGGCCACCAGCCTGCAGCGCGCCAG
>Ga0136846_1217842_pt1 | contig 24165 bp, 30 predicted proteins | sample HopSoiMetagenom2_FD_96841 | JGI IMG/M metagenome (GOLD analysis project Ga0136846, IMG submission 96841) | Grasslands soil microbial communities from Hopland, California, USA - 2 Assembly 2016 (version 4) | ecosystem: Environmental > Terrestrial > Soil > Grasslands | place: USA: Hopland... | reverse complement strand
GTCGATGTAGCTCTGGACGAACGTCAGGCCCTGGCTTCGCCAGACGTCGATGGGCTCGCTCGGAGAGCGGCCCCACTTCCATTCGTCAGGCTCCGCCTGACGGGCCTTGCCCAGGAAGCCGTTGAAGTTGTACTCCCAGCACTCCCGGACCTCGCCTTCGGCGAGAGTCCCCCTGTCCCAGGCTTCCGTTACGGCGTGGACGGCGGAGCCGCCCACGGACCAGAGCGCCGGACGCCGTGGCGCCGGAGTGCGGTACTTCAAGAACCAGGACTTCGCGCACCTCTCCAAGGTTTCCCTGGCGCTGTGCGACAGGTGCGCCGGCCCGTCACGCTGCCCGGTTATCTGTGGATTGGGCCGCACGGCCCACCCCCTTCTTGATGATCACAGGCGTGACCTCCGCTCGGAGGTCCACGTTCTCGGCCCGGAACCAGCGCAGGATCGGGTTCATGTGCCCGATCTGCACCGTCATCCGCAGCCAGCGGCCGTTCATGGACTGCCCCACGTAGCGGGCAGAGTGGATGCTCCCCTCGCGGTTGACCCAGGCGTCGCCATCCGGCGCGCCCTCCGGCCACCGCCGCCCCGTGCTCGGCGGGCCCGGTATGCCGACGGCCCCACGGGCCGCCAGGGACTGCGTCCGCAGCTCCTGCCTGCGGGCCTCCACCGCCTCGCGGTGCTCCCGCAGGAGCTGCCGCACCATCAGCGAGGAATAGCCCTCGCGGCGTGCGATGGACGCCGCGCTCTCGCCGGCCCCGCCGGCATAGCGTGCAGCAAACCGTGCGGCCAGAGCCGCACGCTCGCCCGCGCTCAGGCGCGCCAGGGCCGCCGCCTTGCGGCGGCGGTACAGGTACCGCTCGTACTGGTCCGACCCGCCCCACACGCCGTAGTCCTCACCCCAGCTGCCCTCACGGCAGCTGATGAAGATCGGGCAGTTCAGGCACATCTCCTTCGCGGCGTCCCAGCGCCGCTGAACGCGGCGACCGGGCTTCTGCCCCACGTTCTGCGGACCCGGGTAGAAGTAGGTCGCGTCCAACTCCTCGCGCGTCAGGCGGGCGCACAGGCGCCCGTCCTTCGGCGGGCTCACGGCGTGTCCGGGTCGATGTAGTTGGCGGCGCCTCTCCAGAAGAGGCGCATCATGTCCACGTCTCCGCGATTTTCCACGTAACCCCGGATCTTCTCCGCCGCCTCCCGCAGCGCCTCCCGGCGCCCGCGCTCCTCGGCGGCCTTGATGTGCTTCGCAATCACCGGCCAGAGATCTTCGTCATCGAGATCCGCTTCGCGGAGATCGTCCTCCAGCTCCGCCCTCCAGGCGGGCTCCTCCGTGCTCATGAGTCTTCCGCCTTCCGGAAGGTCAGGGTGATCTCGCCCTTGGCGAACTTGTCTCCGAGTGCCATCAGGCGCTCCCAGCCGATGGACTCCGTCTCGGAGAACCAGAGGTCCCACTGCTCCGGCGAGGCGTCGCCCCGGTCGTACGCCTGCATGATCACGTCGTGCAGGGGGTGGTCCTTGAAGTGAGCTTCGATCCGGGGCCGGTAGATGTCCCGAACGAAGTTCGATGCGTCCATGTCCCTCCTTCGGGCATGCAAAAGGCCCACCCGGATGGGGTGGGCCTTGGTGTTCTTGCAGGTCAGGCGGCTACCGCCATCGAGAACCGAACGATGACAGGGGTGGTGTTTACCCAAGAGTAAACAGACCCTGTGTCGTTAGTTCCCAGGATGCCCGGCCGGATGTCGCCGGTCATCTCCATGGGCGGCATGACCACGCGGCTCCGGGTGGACGGTTCCCGGCGCTGGCCGGTCACCGTGATCCGGATGTTCAGGGCCTCCAGCAGGTCGGCCCGCTGGCGCGGGGTGAACCCGTCGAGCTGGTGCCGCGCTGCGGCGGCCAGTTCCTGGAGGTCTTCCGCCCTGCGGGCGGCGGTCTCCGTCTCCGCCTGCCAGGCGGTCACCTCGGCCCTTTGGGCCTCCAGGCCGGCCAACTCCTTCTCCAGGGGCCGTACGGCCCTCTCAACGGCCTTCTCGGCCTCTTCCCGGGGAAGCTTGCGCCGCGCCGCCGAAGCGGCGGCGGTGGCCATGGTCAGATCGATGGTCTCGCCCAGTTCCTCGATCTTCTGATCGAGGTCCGCGATGCGGTCCAGGTAGTTGGCGCGGTTGCCCGCGCTCAGCCCCACCCATTCCCGGGCCAGCGCCTCCAGGCGCTCGGCGTCCCCGAGCAGTTCCCGGATCTGGCCCCAGGCCCAGGCGTCTGCCGGGTCCGCCAGGATGGCGGGGCAGGCGCAGGTGTTCTTGTGCGTGCGCATGCGGCACATGTAGTGCCGGCCGCGGCCGACGTAGTACGAGCCGCACAGGGAGTCGATGCGCCCGGACAGGATGAAGCCGTCGCGGCGCTTGGTGATGCGCCGCCGGGGCCGCACCGCGGCCTTCAGCTCCTCCACCTGCTCCTGGGTGAAGATGGGCTTCAGCTTGATGATGACGCTCTCGCGTCCGCTCTCCTTGCTTCCGCGGACTTCGCGGAAGCGGACCTGCGCCTTGTGCAGGTCCTCACGCATCAAGACGATGCGGAGGTCTCCGCCCGTCCAGGATTTGCCGGTACGGGTTGTGCGCCCCTGCGCGTTCAGCGCCAGGGCCGCATCGTGCCAGGCCCCCTCGTGCTTCAGCACGAGTTCCCGCGCGATGCGCAGGGTGTCCGCCTCGTGCTTGGTGAGGCATTCGCCGTCCTTGTAGGCGCACGCCTCCTTGCCGTCGCACTCGTCCGGGACGAGGCGCGACAGGCCCTTCTTGCCCAGGTTCTCCACGCGGTAGCCGTACTTCGGCTTCCCGCCGGCATAGCCGCCCTCCAGGGCCTTCTCCTGCACGCCGTTCTGCGTGCGGGTGCGGATGCGCGTGTACTCCTTGAAGGCGTAGTGCGCCTCCTCGCGCATGGCTTCCTTGCCCAATTCAGTGGTGTTGTCCATGCCGGTCTTGGCGTCGGCCACGTAGATGCCCTGGTCTTCCAGCTCCCAGACCCAGGAGTAGTACGCCCGGTCCGTGCGTCCGATGACGCGGGCCTCGGGCACCACGACCACGTCGAAGCCGCCCTGCGGGGCGTCCCGCATGAGGCGCTTGAGGTCCGGCCTGTCGGCCGCCATGTGCTTGCCGCTGATTCCGGGGTCCTTGTAGACCTGGACGATGTCCCAGTCACTGCGTTCGCAGTACGCCCGGCAGATTTTCTCCCCGGAGGGGAGGCCGTATCCGTCCACCTGCTCGTCCGTGCTGACCCGCAGGTACAGCACGGCCCGCAGGCGCGGGCGCTGGTAGCGGTCGATCGCGTCCAGTGCGGCCGTGAGAGCCTTGCTCATGTCAGTCCCTTCCGACTGGCCAGACCCCGGGGCGGTCGCACGCCGCCGGGGTCACCCATGCGGCGGATTATGCCGCCCGGGGACCGTCGGCGGAGCCGAACAGGAGATTCAGGAGTTTCAGGTGCCTCTCGGCGGAGCCGGGGGCGTCGGTCACCCTCCAGGTGACCGAGAGGTCCGGCGTGACGCCGGACTCCTTCAGCCACTCCCGGGCCTCGTCCGGGGTGGGCTGGGCGGTCACTCCGCGACCTCGGGATCGATCAGGTCGGCGGCCATGCCGACCAGGCGTCCACAACAGTGGACGCCTGAGCCGGACTCCTCGATGGCGGAGTTGCGGATCTTCTCCGCCAGTTCGTGGGCGTGCTCCGCGAGCACGGCATCCAGTCCGGCTCGCAAGAGCAGGCCGGGCACGCCATGCCTGGCCGCCAGGGCGACCAGTTCGTCTTGCGCGCTCATTCCCCGCCCTTCTTTCCGGGCAGGAAGCCCAGCCAGTCGGCGATGAGGAGTGCGGGCCATGCCACGATCAGGAGAGCCAGAAAGGCGATGTCCGCCGGGGACAGACTTTCCCAGCGCCCCGCCTTGCGTAGGCGCCCAGGGGCGAGGGTCGCCAGAAGGATGCCCCCTGCTGCCCAAGTGCCGAAGACCAGCTCAGGCCAGTCGCTCATCGCGCTCCCCCTCCGTGTACGGGGCAGGGCCCCGTCATCACGGGGCCTGCCGATGTCTGGTGTTCCCGCGGCTGTGTGCCGCAGTGGCACACGGGGCCGTACGCGTGCTCCCGGCTGCCGCCGGCCTCCCAGCGCTGGATCGACTCCGCGATCCACTGGAAGCGCTTGGGGATGTCCGGCTCCGCCGGCCGGAAGAAGTTCCAGGCGTCCCGCGCGGAGCGGAACGCCGGGGCCAGCATGAAGCGGCCCCGGCCGCGCCCGGTCTTGATGTCCCAGCGCAGGTCCTGGCCCGCGTTGCGGGCTGCTGAGGTGCGCTCCAGGGCGCGCAGGAACTTGTCCTGGGTGTCCAGGACACCCCGGGTGGAGAACGGCCCCAGGACGGCCGTGTGGGCCGTCTCCGGGGCGTCGTGAAAGGCGATCTGCCCGACCACCGCGAAGCGGTGGGTGCGGGCTCGCCGGTTGTCGATGGCGTCCAGGACGCGAACGGGGATGCCGCCCTCCCGTTCGCCCTCTACTGCTTCGATGACCCGATCGGCAACGCGCTCGATCTCTTCGGCTCTCAGGTTCTCGATCTCGCTCGCCAGCGCGTCGAGAACGCGCTGGGCGACTTCTTCAGCTGATCGGTTCTGGTTCTCCGGGTCTGTCAGGATCGCCGCTACGGCGGCGTTCTCTCTCGCGCTCACCTGCGTCCTTCCAGCGCGTGGCAGTGGAGGAGCTGACGCCGTACACGTCGGCGATCTCCCGCACGCTCATGCCGGCGTCGAAGCACCGGCTCACATGCACGTACTTGTCCAGTGCTGCGCGGTCCTCCAGCATGGCAAGGACACGCAGCTCGGCCTCCAGCGCCTGGCGGCGCTCCGGAGTCAGGGGTGGTCGGGCCCTGCGGGGCATGGGTGCTCCTGGTCTATGCCTATGGAAGTGCAAGTGGATCAACCTTATGCACGATCCATGGAGCAAAGAAGAGGAGCACCCGGGATCACCCGCGTAGATGAGTAAAGCTTTACTCCGGCTTTACCGCCGCAGCAAGGACCTCACCTTTGGCCACCTTGGCCTGGATGCCGGACGGCGACTTGTCGCCGATCATGTACGCGATGTCCGCGTAACTGGCCCCATCCCGGTGCGCCTCGTAGATGGCCACGAGAAGCATCTCGTTGGCCCTGGTGGCCGCCTTGGTCAGGCGGGAGAGCTTGCCCGCCAGGGCGGCCCGCCTGTGCGGCGTCATGCTCATGCCGCACCCTCCAGCCCGCCCACGCGGGGCATGACCTCGTTTTTCGTCCAGCGGAGGAGGTTCAGACCCTCGCCTGCGGCGTAGGCGTTCCACGCCTTGACGATCAGGGCGTACGCCAGGTCCCGGCGGTTGGCGCCGCCGATCACCTGAACGCCGGCCTGGAAGCGGTTGCGCAGCAGCAGCCGGGCGTCGCCCGGCGGCAGGTCCGCGCCAGTGTGCAGGGCATCCAGCCAGGACTGGATGCGCCCGATGTGCTCAGTCCTCGCCGCCTGGGCGAGGACTGCCAGGTGTGCGCCGATCGGGATGTGCGTCGTGCCGTACACCGTCGCCGCCTCAGTGGCGTACCAGGCGACCTCGGGCCATGCCCGGTAGGTCTCCAGGATCTCCGGGGTGGAGATCTTCGGGTACCGGGGCATGCCCCAGCGGTCGCCGTCCGCCAGGGCCGCCAGGTGGCGGCTGGCGTTGGCGATGGACACCGCGTGCGGCACGCGCAGTACGTGCGCGGCCGTGCGCTTGTAGCCCTGGTCAACCACGTCGAAGATGTCCCGGCTCTCGCCGGGGAACACCCAGAACTCGATGGTCTTGCCGCTGTTGGCCACCGCCTTCAGGCGGTGCTGGCCGGAGATGATGTAGCCGTCCGTGTCGAAGATCAGGCCTTCGGGCGTGAGCGCCCAGCGGCCCGACTCCATGTCGGCCTGGTACTTGCCGGCCACGCTCTTGCTGAGCGGCCGGTTCTTCGGGTGGTTGCGGTAGCTCAGCCAATCGGACGCCATGTCCGGCGTCACGTCCATGACCATGGGCTGCGGCGGCAGCCGGAAGGCGGAGCCAGAGGGCTCCAGGGGCGTGCTCATGCGCTCGCCTCCGGCTCCGCCGGGGCGTCCTGGCCCTGCGCCCTGCGGCGCTCGATCTCGGCCTTCCAGAGGCCGTTCAGGGCGTCGAACGCGCCCGGGGTGACGCCGTTGATTTCGCCGTCCTCGAAGACGTAGTCCCCATTGAAGCCATGAGCGGCGTACGTCTCGTTGTCGCCGATCCCCAGTCGCTTCATACCTTCGAAGTACCAGCCGGAGACGTGCTCCCGGCCCTCGGCCTTCTGCATGAAGGCGTCGTACTGCGCCGTCACGCAGCGGTCGGACTCGCCGATGTCCAGCGTGTCCAGGTCGATCTCCGTGGCCCAGTCGGGCCACTTCTCATCCATCAGGGCGATGCCGCGCTGAACGCGCGCGGCGTAGTCGATCTCTTCGCTCATGCCGACACCTCCGCATCAGCGGAGGGGAGGACGCCCGCGTACTCGGCCTTGCGGACGAAGTCCTCCCAGGTTCCGCACCAGCCCTCGTCCGCGGCGAGGTCGTTCAGCTCGGCCATGCTGGCCGGCAGGGCCTCCAGGACGGTCCTGGCTGCACTGGGGTAGCTCTGGCAGTTCTCCGCGATCCAGCGGACCAACGGGTCCGAGGCCTGCGCCAGCTGCCCCATGGCCGCCTCCGTGGCAACGTCGCGCGCCGCGCGGATCGGGTTCAGGAAGGCGCAGCGCGCGCAGTCGTCCTCGCTCATGTCGTAGTCGTGCCTCGGGGCCTGCTTCGCGGCCTCCTCGTACTTGTCCTCCGCGGCCTTCACGGCCGCCAGGTACTGCTCCACTTCCGGATACATGATCTCCGCCTCTCCTTCGGATACGGGAAAGGGGCCCGCGCTCACCAGGCCAGAGCGCGGACCCCGTGCCGCCCATGCCAGGGGCGGCGGGTTTGGCCATTTGATCAGGTTCGGGCTGGCCGGACCCTGCTACAGGCTTCTCCTGAGATGCGGTTGAAGCGTGCCTCACCGGGGCTCTGTTCCCGAGCCAGGAGCAATCCGGGCCCCGTGGGGTATCCGGCGGTCCTGGCGTCGTCTCTCACGGTCCCGCGCCTCCAGCCGGATTCGAACCGGCATTCTCCGCTTAGGGCGGCGCTCTGCGCAGTTGAGCTATGGAGGCGGCCACCTGTCCGCGCGCGTCCGCGCGCCGATCGGGTGACAGGTCATGAAGAAGCCCCCGCCCGGAGGCGGGGGCCGTTGCGCCGATCAGACCACGGCGGTCTTGGCGAACTCCACGAAGTCGGCCCACTGGGGCCGCTCGAACGCCAGGACGGTCCCGTGTGGGACCTTGCTGTCCTTCACGCCGACGCTGTCGGCGGCGGCGACCGCCACGCAGTTCTCCGGGTTGGTGTAGCTGCTGGTCACGAAGATTGCCCCTCGGAAGTCTCCGAGGTCCGGCCTGAGCCTGTGCATGCGTACAGCTCCTCTCTGATGTACTCCCGGGAGTCGCGCGTGCTGAGGGCGCGCCCGACCATGTTGGAGAACATGCCCTTGAGCCAGGTGATGTCTCCGTCAATGATCGTATAGAAGCCGCCGATCACTGTCTCCAGGTGGCCCACGGTCGGCCCGGGGTCCAGGCCGAAGAGGCTGAAAGGCTCCGCCGTGACCGGGACCGGCAGATCCACGGGCACTACCTGGAGGATGATGTTGTTCGGCGCTTCGATGACCTCCAGCAGCTGCCGCAGCTGATCGGCGTGGCTGTGTGCGTTCATCAGGGGGTACCTGATCGCCTCCTCACCCACGAGGAACCATGCCAGCCGGCCCGTTAGGGCCGCCCGGCGGGCGAAGAACGCCTCCGAGCGCCTGCGACGGTGTGTGACCAGGAGTCCGAGGTCCGCCGCCTCTATGGCCGGGGTGTGGCTCTTGATGGCGCCCGCGGTGTATGCGGGCGTCTGGAGGAGTCCCGGTACCACCCGGGGACTCCATGTGCGGTAGTCCAGGGTGCACGCGTCCAGGTCGGCAAGGCGGTCTATGGCCTCCGCGCCCGTGCCGCCGGCCACCTGGCCGACGCCCCGCTGATCGGCTGCCGCTAAGGCGGCCAGCGCACGCTTCGTGCGCATGTTGTTGTCGGTCATGACTGCACGGCCCACACGGCCGCACGCAGCGCGTCCTCGTACCCGGCCTCACGGCCGACGATCGGCCAGTCCAGCAGCTGCCACTCGAAGCGACTCGTGACGTACGAACCCTCGCCCGTGCTGGGGGCGAGGGCCTGGGGCACGAAGCGGATCGAGGCTACGGCTCTGCCGTCATGTCGGATAATCACGGGGGTCTCGGCCATGTCGTCCGAGGGGACGACTTCCCACCCCTCGTCCAGGGTGATCTCAGTGGTGTTCATGGCTCCCTCTCCTGAGCGTGAACTGATTGTGACAGCGCGCTACCGCCGCTGTCAGCCTCTCCCGGGGGTTGAACCCCCGCGCCTCAACCCGGAGAGGTGGGGAGGCGCGGGGAGGGTACGGTCTCACGGGACCTGCGGGGTACCGGGACGGGGAAGCCCCGGTACCCCGCAGGCTCAGCAGAGCCTGTGACAGCCTGCGCAGCAGGCCCTGACGAACCGTGCCCAGCCATCAGCACTGGGCGCTTCACGGGCCTCCTGCGCGCCCTCACGGGGCGCTAGGTCCGTTGGATGTGCTGTCGCAGTGTCGGTTGACATGCCACCCCCTGTGGTGGTGGCCGGGCAAGCGCGTCCCCGCTGACGCGCGATGAGCTGTCCCGACCAGAAGACCGGCCGTGCCCCGGAGGGGGATCGTGGGACACGGCCGGCGATCTGGTGGGGCAGGGATCTACTCCCAGGGAGCGGGCAGGCAGTCGGGCCCGCCGTCGATGAGGATCTGGTCCAAGCGCTCCCAGAGCGCACGGACAGGATGGGAGCCAGGGAGCGACTGAATCACGTCGCTCAGAGCCTCATGGAGCTGATCGGTGCCCCACTCCATGTAGTCCTGGAGATCCATCATCACTCCCCCCTCGCAGGATCCAGGATCGCGGCGTACAGTGCGATCTCCTCGGCCGTGGCCTCCACGGGGTCCTCGCCCTCGTAGGGCTCCCAGAGGAGCCGTATCTGCCAGTGCGACTCGCCCACGGCGTTGCCGGGCGCGAAGTTGGCGTGTCCGTACTCGGACGCGGTCTCCGCGTAGTGCTCCCGGCACAGAGGGAACCCCTCCGCCTTGCGCTCCGCGCAGAATGCCATGGGCGGCGAAGACCAGCCGCCACAAGAGATCTGGTAGCCGCAGATCATGGAGCCGCGCCACGGTTCCCGCGGCAGGGTCTTGGAGGTCATCAGTTGGCCCATGCCTTCTCATAGCCGAAGACCTTGGCCAGGCGGTCGGCCTCGCGCCGCATGACCCCTCGGAACTCCTCGCGCTGCTCGGCCGGGATCGGCCGCGCGTCATCGTCCGGGTTGTAGTACCCGAGCTGGTCGGCGATGCCGTGCATGAGCACTTCCTGCGCATGCAGCTTGAGCTGCGTGCGCGTGAGCTTGGTACTGTCTTCCATGGTTCCCGTTCCTCTCCAGTTCGGGGGACCGAAAGAGCACCCCGGGATGCCGCGGCGTGAGTCGCCCGGGGTGCTCGCTTGTGCGCTGTAAGCGCAAAGGGGCCCGCACAGCGTGCGGACCCGGTGCGCCGGCAGGCTCAGATGTGCAGGATCCAGCGGAGCCAGGCGCGTACCGCGCCCCAGCGCGCCTCACGGCGCATGCGGCGGTGATCCGCCGGGGTGAGAGCGCGGTAGCGCTCGGTTGCGACCGCGATCACGCGGTCAAGCTGCTCGGGGGACATGGTCAGTGCCCCGACCGGTACTCGTAGGCACCGTGACCGGTGCCCGCGTCGCCGCACGCGCAGTTGCGCGCTTCCCAGCCGCACTCTTCGCACTGATCGTCCCCGTCGAAGCACCAGCACGTGTCCAGCGCGCCATCCTGGTGCGGGTAGTCCACGTGCTTGGGCACCCACATGTCGGACCAGCCGGGGACGCGGCCCGTGTCGTGGCTCTCCTCACGGCTCACCAGATAGGCCGTAAGCGCGTTGAGCGCGTCCGCGCCCTGCTTGAGGTCTGCGGGGCTCACTCCGCGCCGGATGGCGCTCATGAGCCACTGAGCGCCCTGCGGGATGTACCCGGTGTTCACGAAGTGAGCGGTTCGGTAGTCGTTGTACTGCGACGCGATGGCACGCGCAGTGCCGTGGTCGATGATCTCGCCCTCACCCAGCGCGTTCAGCGCGCGGGCAATGGCGGTGTCGTCGTCCTCGTATCGGATCATGTCCCGTCCTCTCCTACGGTTCATGTGCCGCCGGATGCCGTCCGGCGGTGGTCTGTAAGACCGACAGAGCGCACGTCTTCGGACGTGCGCCCGACTGTCCGGCAGATCAGGTGCTCTCTCGCAGAAGCTCACTCCAGCACCGCACGCACAAGCCGATGTCCGTGACCGGGTTCATGGAGCGATTCAAGATCCGGTGCGTCACGCTGGATGCGGCAAAGGTTGCTTCGGTCTGATGCCAGCACACCGCACATACGTGCAGCGTTTCGCTGCGGAAGGACAGGCCGCCTTGATTGAAGCCGATGAGCTTGACGCCACGGGCGTCAGCTTCGGCCTGAATCTCATCCTCCGGGGACACGATCACGCCGCCGTATCGCACAGACAAAGGGACGCGTCGCTTGTGGGAGCGGCGATCGTGCTCCACGAGTTGCCGCGCCGTTCGGTGCGGTACCCGGCGGGTATCGGCGCACCGATCTTGTGGGTTTTGGTGACCCAGCGGCGCTCGAATGTCTCGCCGCAGTCCTCACAGCGCTCCTCGCGCCATTCACTGCTCATGATCAGCCTCTCCTCTGGATCATGTGATGCGCCCCCGATGCCGTCGGGGGCCAGTCCGTAGGACTGATGGGGCGTACGGAGGTGAAGCCGTACGCCCGACCGCTCTACGGGCTAGAGCTGCACGTAGGTGCAGCACTCCGCGACGAACGCGGGCCAGCCGCCGGGATACCGGCGGTCCACGAAGCGCTGCACGCTCTCCGCGCTCTCGCTGTACACCGGGTGCGTGTCGCTCATGTCCAGCGGGTTCTGCGGGTACGCGTCCGCGATCCAGTTGCGCGCCTCGCTGATCTGCTCGGATGTGACACCGCCGTCGGCGGGAAGGATCGTGAAGTCGCCCGGTCCCTGTGCATCGGCTTTGCCGGCCCCGGACCAAGTGATCCAATAGGTGGCCTCGCCGTCGCTGTCGGCCGTGATGCTCACGAGTCGGCCCGTCAGGTTCGGCTCGTCCTCGTGGTCGCTGCGCCCGGGGGCGCTGACCACCCGGTCACCTACGCGGTAGGTGATCCCGTTCTCCGTGTGCTCGTTCAGGTCCATGTGATCAACCCTCTCCAGTCGATCGGTGGCTCTCGACAGGCACGCACGGTACCGACCGTGCGCACTTGACGAGGCAGGGCCCCGGGTCGGTCCGTCTCCCCCTTGCGGGGGTCGGAGGACGGGGGCCCTGCACGTCGTTGGTGTTGCTCTGCGCACTGCCGGGTACTCCGGCTCTCTGCGCGGCTGCCTAGGCGGTTCGGCTTCAGTCACGGATCGGTTAGGTCCGCTGGCTCACCTCTCGCGCACCGTCGGTGCGCTACCCACAAGCCACTTAGCTACCTGTCAGCTGTCCGGATCTCAGGCTCCGGCACCCTCGTACGCCGTGAGGCGCAGTGTCATCTCAAGGTCTCACCGCTCTGGCCGGTTCCCCCCTTGCGGGGTTCCCCGGTGGCGATGACACGACTTTGTCATTGACCCATCCGCGGAGCAATAGCCCCACGGGTAAAGCGTTGGCAAAGGTGAAGATGATCATGGCTCTCCGGTGAACTCACCGCCAGTGACCAGCGGTTCCGTTGTGAGCGTGCGCACACATGCACGTGCATGATGCGTCCGGGACGGACATCCATGGCCCATCTGCGGGCCAAACGATCATCCGGGCCGCTGAAGCGGCTGTGTGCCGCCGTGCGACCCGCACGCATGGCGTGCGCGGAGTTGGACCCACCGGGGTTCACGGGGGTTGTACGGGCCCCTGAGGGGCCCTCGTGCGCCCGTACGGCGGGCAAGGGCCCGTCCGCTGCGGGGGTCGAAGATCCTTTTCCCCCGACCGGCGCTGTGCCGGCACAGCCATGATCGTTTTGCGTGACAGGCACAGAGAGCCGCCGAAGGCGGCTCGCATGGTCGGCCATCAGGCCGACACATCCACCCCCTTCCGCCGTAGCCCCCTCCAAGGGGGCTGGCGGTACTGCGATCGGCAAGAAGGGGGGCCAGCCCTCCGGCTGGACCCCTGATGGCCGGGAGCTTGATCGCAAAGCGATCAGCCCCCCAGTGAGCGGCCCTCAGGCCGCTCGGTGTGCCGAAGGCACGCAGGCGCGATGACCACACCGCAGGTGTGGCATCGCATGATCCACACGCACAGAGAGCCTGCCCTGATGGGCAGGCTCAGCGGTGCCGACAGGCACACCGTGTGTGGTCCTGGTGGACCACACCATGCGACTGGCCACCCCTCTGCACCGATAGGTGCAGGTCAGAGGGGGTGGACTGTCGCTCACGCTCCAGTCCAGGGCCCTCTGCATCCCGCTCATATGAGCGGGATCATGGTCTCTCGTGCTCATGTGAGCGCCTGAAGGCGCTCTCTTGACCCCAGGGTGTTAAACCCTGGGGCCCTGGACTGGACTGGTCCACCCCTCAGGGTGTGGCCCAGACGTCACAGTGTCGGCCTGAAGGCCGACGGATCCGAGAGAGCTCTGCCGTCTCTCTTGAGGGAATCGGGGGGGATTGTGCTTTTCAGCACCCCCCGATTCCCGACGGGGGGTTGCCAGGGGGGGCGAGCCCCCCCGGCTTCTCGCGCCCCAGGTGGGGCGCCCTGCGCGTCCCTCTGACGGGGACGCGCTGTCCCTGCGAGCGGCCTTGATGGCCGCTCAATACCGGGGGGCGCTGGCGCGCCCTCTATGAGGGTACTCAAACGCGTCAAGCCCAAATCTGGCATTTCGGACAGCGACTTTGAGAATTTCCAAAGTTTGTAGGTTCCTACAAGAATCGCGCCCGATTCTTGGTCGGTTCTTACAAAGACCCGGGGTTCACCCTCGGGCCCGTACACTGCTAGCACCGAAGTGCTAGCAGCCAGGGGGTGCAGTGGCCGTCAGAGTCGTGGCAGGAGCCACGCCCTCCCGGGACCGCCGCAGGAGCGAGCGGTCCAGCAAGCATGCGAAGGACATCATCCTGGCCGGCATCAGGTCCGGCCTGACCGTCAAGCGGGCCTGTGAGGCCGCTCAGCGCGGGGAGTCCACGTTCGCGTACTACAAGAAGACCGACGCGAACTTCCGGGTCATGGCCGAGGCCGCGCTGATGGCGCGGGACGAGGACTCCGTGGTGGAGCGCCCGGAGGTCCCGGACTTCCCGGAGTTCTGCGAGCGGTACCTGGACACGAAGATGTTCACGCACCACCTCCAGTGGTACGACCTGCTGGAGGGCAGGGAGCCCCGCGACCTGCATCCGTCCCAGCGGTACGTCCGCGGGGACGTGGACCAACTGCTGTGCAACACACCGCCCGAGCACGGGAAGTCGACCACACTGACGGTCAACTACGTGACGTGGCGCATCGTGCAGGACCCGAACATCCGCATCCTGCTCGTGTCCAAGACCCAGGACATGGCCAAGCGGTTCCTGATGGCGATCAAGGACCGCCTGTCGGAGAACGAGCGCTATGCGGATCTTCAGCGGACCTTCGGTCCGGTGGGCGGCTTCGCCGAGAACGCCATCTGGGCCGCGGAGAAGATCCGCGTCAACGGTGCGGACTCCGGGGAGTCCGCCTACACCGTTCAGGCCGTCGGGATCGGCGGCCACATCTACGGCACCCGTACCGACCTGGCCATCATGGATGACTGCGTGGACCACACGAACCACCAGCAGTACGACAGCCAGATCAACTGGGTGCAGAACCAAGTGGGCACCCGCGTCGCGGACGCGGGTGGTCGCATGCTGCTGATCGGGACCCGCCTGGAGACCGTGGATCTCTATTCGGAGATCCTCAAGCCGTCCTACTACGTGGACGGCGAGAGCCCGTGGACGTACCTGACGCAGCCGGCCGTCCTGGAGTATGCGGATGACCCGAAGGACTGGAAAACCTTGTGGCCGGTCACCAACCGGCCCCCGGTGAGCATCAAGGGCCGCAAGGTCGCCGAGGCCGAGGGCTGGCCCCGGAACGGCATGTGGCCGATGTGGCACGGCGAGGCCCTGGCCAGGAAGCGCCGCAAGATGCGGGCGCGGAACTGGTCGATGGTCTACATGCAGGACCAGGTGGCCGATGACTCCACGTTCGCCCAGGAGGATGTGCAGGGGTGCGTGGACCGGGCCCGGTATCCGGGCCGGCTGATGCCCGGCCAGCCCGGGCACCGCAAGTACGGCATGGAGGGCTTGACCGTCATTGCCGGGGTGGACCCTGCCGCCGCCGGGTGCACGGCGATCCAGGTCTGGGGCCTTGACCGCCAGACCGGCGTGCGCTGGGTGCTGGAGGTCGTGAACAAGCGCGGCATGCTGCCGCACGAGCTGCGCTCCGAGATGTTCCGTATCACCGACCGCTACGGCGTCTCTGAATGGCGGATCGAGAAGAACGCCTATCAGGCGTCCCTGGTCCAGGACCGGTTGATCCGGGATCACATGAACGCCCGCGGCGTTCTGATCTCCGGGCACCACACGAACTCCAACAAGTGGGACCCGGACTACGGGGTGGCGAGCATGGCCACCCTCTTCGAGGGATGGCGCGAGGGGCGGAACCTGATCCGCCTGCCGTCTCAGACGCAGTCGGAGCCGGTGCGGAACTTCATCGAGCAGCTCTGCGGCTGGGCGCCGGAGACGAAGAACCTGACCGACACGGTCATGGCGGCGTGGTTCGTGGAGATCCGCTGCCGCGAGCTGATGCTCGACGGCGGCAGCGGCTGGCATGTCGAGAGCAACGAGTTCATGGGCGCTCGTGACCGGGAGAACCAGATCGTGATCGATCTGGAGATGGCTCTCGCCGCAGGCGAGATCACCAACTGGGACGGGCGCCTTGACGGCCCGTCCGGGCTGTTCTGACAAGGGGACGAGATGGGTTGCTACGGCCAGGACTGGGCCTCGTACCAGTCCCCGGCGCCCGATGTGACGGGTCTGTCGTTCGCGTTCGTCAAGGCCACGGAGGGCCTGACGTACGTCAATCCGCGCTGGAGCGCGCAGGTGGCGTACGCGCGGCTGCACAAGCTGACCGTGGGCCACTACCACTACCCGCACATGGCTAACGATCCGGTGATCGAGGCCGACTTCTTCATGAACGTCGCCAAGCCGCAGAGCGGCGACGTGCTGGTCCTGGACTGGGAGGGGTACGACGCGGCCAACAAGGGCGTGTCGCAGGCGCGACAGGCCGCCTACAAGAAGGCGTTCCTGTCCTATCTGCACGGCACGCAGCCCTTGCACCAGGTGGGCACCTACTGCAACACCGACTACCTGGACCGTGATCCAAGCGGGCCGTACGGCGACTTTCTGTGGATCGCCACCGCGAACCGCCCCGCCGGCCAGCCGGGGATCAGTCACCAGTGGCTGTTCCACCAATACAGCGCCGGCTCGGTGGACAAGGACTTCTGCCCGCTGTCGGCCGCGGACCTCGCGGCCTGGGCTCACGCGAAGGAGGAAGACGTGGCTTTGACCGCCGCTGAGATGGACGCCATTGCCCTGAAGGTCTGGGGCTACATCAACACCAAGTCGGGCGACAAGCACGACATGCACGAGGCCCTGACGAACGTGGAGGCCCAGGGCCGGGCGAACGGGAGCGCCCTGACGGCACTGACCTCCAAGGTCAACTCCCTCGCCGCAGGCGGTGTGGATCTCGACCTGCTGGCGGCGAAGGTCGCCGACCTGCTGGCCAAGCGCCTTCAGTCCTGAGTCGGCATATACGAGACGGGGCCGTATCGTAATAGGCAGGGAGGTGCCGCATGGCCGTTGTTGATGAGCGCATAGCCGAGCGCGTCACAGCGCTGCGCGCCGATCACGCGGAGCGTGATGCGCGGCACCAGCTGGCCTATGACGCCCGGGCAAACAAGATCGACCGGGTGCAGCCCGGCTCGCTGCCCGATGCGTGGCCGAAGCCGATCATCGCCAACGCGCTCGACACGAGCGTCCGTCAGCTCGCCGAGAACCTGGCCACGCTGCCCAGCATCAACTGCGCCACGGGCGTGACGACCAGCGACCGGGCTAAGAAGTTCGTGGCGCGCAAGACGAAGATCGCGTACTCCTACGTCATCGACTCGTCCCTGAAGGCCAAGCTGCCGCAGGCGTGTGACTGGTATCTGTTCTACGGCAGCTTGCCCATCGTGGTGGAGCCGGACTTCAAGGACGGCAAGCCGAAGCTGCGCTTCGACAACCCGAAGGGCAGCTACCCCGAATTCGACATCTGGGGCAACGTCGTCAGCTACGCCCGGGTGTACCGGGAGAAGGCGCGCTCCCTGGCGGCCAAGTTCCCGGACCTGGCCGAGCAGATCTACGAGCGGGACCAGATGGGCCGGCGCGTCACCTCCGGCGACACCCTGCTGGAGGTCGTGAAGTTCTGCGACAAGGACGTCTACGTCCTGTACATGCCCGAGCGCCAGAACCTCGTGCTCTCTCAGGCGCCGAACCCGTTCGGCAGGACGCCCGTGGCCGTGGCCATCAAGCCGTCCTATGACGAGCAGGACCGCGGCCAGATGGACGACGTGATCTATCCCCACCTGGCCAGGAACAAGATGGCCATGCTGGGCATGGAGGCCACGAACAAGACGGTCCGGGCGCCGCTGGCGGTGCCCAACGACGTCCAGAAGATCAGCTTTGGCGACAACGCCGTCATCCGGACGAACAGCCCGGAGAAGATCCGGCAGGTGGGGCAGGAGATGCCCACTGCCGCCTGGCAGCAGGAACAGATGCTGGCCGAAGAGGTGATGCGCGGCTCGCGCACGCCGGCCAGCGCGACCGGCGATGTCCAGGCGAGCATCATCACCGGGCAGGGTGTCAACGCCCTCAACGGCGGCTATGACGTGCAGATCGCCACGGGGCAGACCATCATCGGCCACGCGCTGGAGCAGGCCATCTCACTGTGCTTCGAGATGGACGAAAGGTTCTGGCCGAACGCGGTCAAGACGGTCACCGGAGTGATCAACGGGACGCCTTTCCAGCAGACGTACTCGCCGGGCAAGGACATCCACGGCGACTACCGCGTCAGCGTGACGTACGGATTCGCCTCGGGGATGAACCCGAACCAGGCCCTGGTCTTCCTGCTCCAGCTGCGCGGGGACCAACTGGTCCCCCGGGACTTCGTCCAGAGGCAACTGCCGATGGACATCGACGTGACCGCGCTCCAGGCGCAGATCGATAACGAAGAGGTAACGGACGCCCTCAAGCAGGGCGTCTTCGGGATGCTCGCCTCCATCGGGATCATGGCCCAGCAGGGCATGGACCCGACTCAGATCCTCCGCAACGCGGCGAACATCATTGCCCTGCGGGAGAAGGGCGTGCCCGTGCACGAGGCGATCCTCCGGACCTTCCAGTCCCCTCCGGCGCCGCCGTCCCCGGCGGCCGGAGGCCCGAGCGCTCCGGGGGCAGAGGGCGCCCCTGGGGCGCTCCCGGGCATGAATCCGACCACGGGTTCCCCCATGGGCGTCGCCCCCGGCCAGGCCCAGATGGGCCCCGGGGGCCGCCCCGACCTCCAGACCCTGCTCGCGTCTCTGGGATCGAACGGTCAGCCCGACCTGCGGGCATCAGTCAAGAGGAGCGTGCCCGCGTGAGCAACTGCGAGACCTGCGGCCGGGGTGACGGCCACTACCTCGGGTGCGCGCAGGCGTGGAAGATCGTCCAGCGGGGCAACGTGTCCATCGCCACGAACGCCGACGTATGCGCCTACGGCGAGTGCATGAACCCCAAGCGCCCGAAGGGCAAGGGCCCTGCGCCCAAGTTCTGCACCGAGCACAGCGACCCGAAGAACAGGAAGTGATCCCCATGGCCGACGGCCTGACCGGCGACCCGTTCCACGAGGGCTCGACCAAGCCCCTGATGCACCTGAAGGGCGGCATGGTGGGCGCCCCCACTCAGATGCCGATGGACTCCACCGCCATGACCAACCCGCGCTCCGCGGGCGTGGAGAACATCCAGCAGACCTGGAACGCCACCTCACTCGGCCCCGTGCCGGCGGGCACCCCGAACAACGACAAGGCCGAGGCCCACTGATCACTTTGGCGCTACCGCCAAAGTGATGAGAAGGAGGAGTGAATGGCCAATGGCCACGGGGGTCCGAGGACACCCAGCTCCCCCGCCCCGGTCTCCGGGCCGGGGGCTCTTTCGAAGCGGACTGACGGCGGCCCCGGTGACGCCAGGCAGCCCATCCGCGTCCCCACGGGTGGGCAGTACGGCGACGCGTCGCAGTTGCGTCAGGACCAGCAGGGCGCGCCGCTGGCCGCCACTCCTGGCGGCGACCAGGCCGCCCCCGGACTGCTGGCCGGCCTGACTCTGCCGCAGGGCGTCCCCATCGGGGCGCCGACGGCGCAGCCGGACACGCCGGTCACCGCTGGCGCTGCCAGCGGCCCCGGCCCCGGGCCGGAGGCCCTGGGCCTGCCGAACCAGGAAGGCCAGGATATGCGGGCTCTCGTGGCCTATCTGCCCGTGTTCGAGCACATGGCCAACCAGGTGGGTTCCTCCTCCTCTGCGCGCAACCTCGTCAGATCGATCAAGGGGGCGGTGTAATGGACTTCTGGAACAACATAGGAGCCATGTACCAGTTCTTCCCCGACACCCCGGCCCTGGCCGTGGACATGGCCCTGAAGGGTCCGCAGACGGACTTCGGGTACGCCTTGGCGTACGGGCTCCAGAACACCCAGACGCCCCTGGACGTGTATCCGGCGGACACCCAGACCCTGGCAGGCTGAGCAAGCATGGGCCTGGGCGGCTTCTTCAAGGACATCGGGAACACGGCCGCATCGGCCGTGCATGACGTGTCCAGTGGCCTGAACACCGTGGACCGGGTCATCAACCCCTTCCACGTGGAGCAGGGCTCCACGCGCACGGGCAACACCAGCGGCAACAGTCCGCTGGGCAACCTCGTGGTGCAGCACTCCGTGATGCCCAGCGTGGAGTGGGCCTCCCAGAAGATGCAGTGGCTCTACGACAACGGCGTGAGCCAGCCGGTGTCCACGGCCCTGATGGCGGGCAACCTCCCCGGAGGGCCCTTCAACGCCCACAACTGGACGCAGGCGTGGCACGCCGCCAACCACATCTCCCCGGCGCAGGCGCTATTCCTGAACCCGGGGCAGACCGAGCAGGCCGTCACCTCGCCGCTCCTGTACTACAAGCCCGGTGCGGCGTACCTGCCGCCGGGATTCGACCAGCTCCCCCAGGATCAGCAGCAGGAGTACCTGAGGAAGGCGGGCATGCCCGCCGTGGGCAACGCCTACATCCAGGAGCTTCGGCAGTCCAGCGGGATGTTCAGGAACGCCTCGGGCGTCGGGGACTTCGCGCTGCGCTGGTGGGCAGACCCGGTAATCCTGGGCGGCCGAGCCGCCGGCGATGTGCGCCGGGCCCGGCAGGTGGTGCGCCGCCCGGCGGCGGGCTGGTCCACGCAGGACATAGACAAGATCATGCAGAAGTCCACGATGGGCAAGGCCGTGGACTTCATCTGGCAGAACAAGGACAACCCGCAGCTCCTGAACAATCTCCAGATGGCCCAGCGCTCGGCGCTGGGGCCGCGCTTCGGCGCCGTCGCCTCGCTGCTCCAGAGTCCGGATGAGGTCCACACGTTTCTGCGCGTGGGCCTGGGGGACGTGGGCGCCATCCAGCGCCTCCAGGGCCAGAATGCCCTGGCGGCGGCCCGTATCGAGCAGGACACCTCCCGGGTGGCCGCTCTGGACCTGATGGCTACGCGCTTCGGGGCCCAGGGTGCGGGCCGGGCGTCGCAGTATGCGGCGCTGGCGCGCCAGGAGATGGAGCGGGCGACCGCCCGCGTGAACGCGGACGAATCCCTGGTGAACCGCTACAGCCAGGTTCTGGATCACGCCCACGAACTGGACGAGGTGAACCTGTCCAGGTGGTCGCTGGCGCGTGCGCAGCAGCGCACGGAGGCCCAGGCGGCCTACCGGGCCAGGGCTGCCCGGGGTGCGAGCGCCGGCCGCTCGGTGACGATCCAGCCCACGCCGATCCTGTCGCGGGGTGCATCCACGCCCGTGGACCTGGGCTTCGTGAAGTCCCGTCTGTACGGCGTGGGGGACTTCTTCTCCACTCCGGTCACGGTCGTACGCTCCTTCGCCAACGCAAGGCCGAACGGCTTCATGCGGATCGATGACATTGACAAGGACTCGATTGCGGAGCTGCGCGGGCAGATAGCCCGCATCCCGGACCTGAGCAGCCAGGCCCGGCTGAACATGGTCAACGAGTACCTGAAGACGCGCACCGAGGGCGAGCGCCTGGCGCTGCTGAAGCAGATCGGCGCCACGGGCGCCGCGAAGATCGCAGAGAAGCACGGCCTGGACCCCGAGGCCGGGCTGGACATCTACAAGGAGCACCTGTCCCGCCAGGCGGGCGAGATCGACAACATGAAGCGGTACTCCGCCGCCACCGTGCCCACCACGCTGCCCGACGGCACGGTGGCCCCGATCCACGTGGACGAATTCACCGCCGACGGCGGCAAGCTGGTGCTGCATCCGAACCTGGTGACTAAGCTGGCGAATAGCCACGTCTTCCAGGATCTGGACGCCATGGACAAGACGCTGGCCCGGCACTCCAGTGCGCTGCGCGCGATCCGGACCAGCCGGGCCGGCAACCCGGACTGGATCCTGGACTCCGCAGACTTTCTCACCCACTTGTTCAAGTTCGGGACGCTGTTCCGCCTGGGTTACATACCCCGCGTAGCGGGCGACGACCTGGCGGGCCAGGTGGCCCGGCTCGGCGCCGCCAGCATGGCCATGCGCGTTGGGTGGGGCGTGCGCAATGGGGCCACGAACGTAGCCCTGCGCTTCACGCGCCCTATGGCGGCGGCGCAAGCCGCGTCCGCCAAGGAGGGCGCGGAGTACGCAAAGGCGCAGATGGCCGCCCTCCAGGCGGAGATCGACCCCCTGAAGGCGCAGATCGCCACCCGCCGCACGGTGATCCGTGCGAGCCTGACGCAGGCAGGGCGCCGTCTTGCGGCGGCGCAGGCCAAGCGGGCCGCGATGGACCCGGCGGCCACGCCGCCCACCCGCCTGGCGGCGATGGACCAGCTCATCGCCAAGCACCAGCTGGCGGTGGATCGGGCGTCCCGGTCCATGTCCACGGGCGTCGGGGCCAAGAACATCAGGCTCCAGGATCTCCAGGCGCATCACGGCTGGCTGGAGCAGCAGCTGGCCGAGCGCCAGGCGACCATGGAGCAGTCCCTGAAGGCGGCGTCCGCGCCGAAGGCGATACAGGGCAGCAAGCCCGTGGCACTGCCCGGTGGGGCCGTGGCCCCGGCTGCCTTCGAGGGCGAGAACGGGCAGTATGCCCTGAAGCTGATCAGCTCGGACGAGTCCGTGGGTCAGATCTTCATGACCAACAAGCGCCTGATCCACGGCCACCTGATGCGCAGCTTCGACCACGGGGGCAAGGCGATCAGCGCCGCCCAGGACGAGGCGCTGCACGCGCAGTCCTGGGCACATGCGATCAATGCCCAGCTCATGCAGGACCCGCTGGCCGTCCAGGCCGTGCGGGGCGCCTCTGTGGATGACATGACGAAGTGGCTGAAGTCCACGGCCGAAGGCCGCCAGTACCTGCGCAGGCTCGGGCTGTCGCCCGACGCGCGCACGGTGGACGAGGCGCAGAGCATCATCAAGGACCCGGAGGACGTGGCCAACCGTGCGTGGCACGAGGTGGCCGAGTACATGCCCACCCCGGAGATTCGCCTGAGGGCACTGAGCCGGCAGGGCGTGGACCCGGAGTTCCTAAAGCAGGCGGTCCCCATGGTGGGCCGCCCCGATGTGCACACGGGCCAGGTGGGCCTGGCCACCGCCCGGTACCAGCGCGCCGTGGACGAGGTGATCGGCCGCTTCTACAAGGTCGCGGCCTCCCTGCCGGCCGACCGCTGGAGCCGGCACCCGCTGTTCAACCAGCTCTACGAGGGCCACCTGAAGACCCTGGCCTCCCAGCTGAAGAAGCAAGGCGCGTACGACACCACCGCCGAAGGCGTGGAGCGGATGGCGACGACCGCGCGCCGCCTGGCGCTGCGGGATACCCGGGGCCTGGTTTTCGACATCACCCACAAGAGCGATGCGGCAGCCGCTCTGCGGCTGATCTCGCCGTTCATGGCGGCGACCACGGAGTCCTTCCAGCGCTGGGGGCGTATCATCGCCGACCGCCCCCAGGTGGTCGGCTACGCCAGCAACTTCTTCAACGCCCCCATTGCCAAGGGCTCCATGCAGGACGCCGACGGCAACCATGTGGCTAAGGACGGCTACTCCTACACGATCGACCCGAAGACCGGCCGGGCCGTGAAGCGGCTCGTGCCGAAGTCCCAGCGGTACATCGTGGGGCGAATGCCCAAGTGGCTGGCGCACTCCCCGGTCGGCGTCGCCTTCGGCGTCGAGCCGGCCAGCTCGAACTTCAAGCTGTCCCAGAACTCGATGGACCTGGTGACCCAGGGCGACCCGTGGTTTCACCCCGGCATCGGCCCGATCGTGCAGATTCCGGTGAACCAGCTGGTCAAGGACAAGCCGAAGACGGCGGAACTGGCCCGCCACCTGGGCGTCCTGCCCTTCGGGCCGCAGAACGGCGGCCCGTTCGGCTCCGGCCCGGTCGGCGAAGCCGCAGGCTTCTTGATGCCGTCCACGGTCAAGAACTTCCTGACCGCCTACGACACCTCCGACAGCAGGTACCAGGAGGTCAAGCTCCAGATCATGCAGCGTGCCGCCTACGAGCACGACCAGCTGGGCAAGCCGATGCCCAGCCCGAAGCAGATCGCGGCCATGACGAAGCAGTACTGGCTGTTCAGTGCGGCCTCCGCCTTCCTCCAGCCGATGGCGACCCAGAAGGCGGACAAGTACCAGTTCTTCCGGGACCAGTACAACGCCCTGCGTCGCGAGAACCCGCTGACCGCGGATGACCAGTTCCTGGACCGCTTCGGGGAGTCGTACTTCATCTTCGCCCAGTCGCAATCCAGGAACGAGTCGGGCATCCCGGCCACCACCAAGGCCGTGGAGCTGGAGAAGAAGTACGGCGATCTCATCGCCGCCAACCCGGAGCTGGGGGCCCTGATCGTGGGCCCGGAGGGCGACGGGCCCTTCTCGCCGGAGGCGTACTCCTACCAGCTCAACACGCCCGTCACTCCGGGCGGGGCGGAGATGCAGCGGACCAAGATGTCCGCCGACGACGCCATGAAGGAGAACCAGCGCCGGCTGGGCTGGACCAAGTTCACGAGCATGATGAACAACCTCACCGCCCAGCTCCACAATCGCCAGCTGAAGTCTTTTGCCGACAAGGGCGCCGAGGACCTGAAGGCCACCAAGCAGGCGTATGTGCAGCTGCTCGGCAGCCCGACCCTGCCCAGCGGTGAGGCGAACCCGTACTACAACGCGGCCTGGTCCATGGATTACAACACGCTGGACCCGCTGAAGTACGAGCGCCTGATTCCGGGGCTCCAGGCGGTCGCCAGGAGCCCTCTGGCGGACGATCCGAACCGGTCGGACCTGCGGGTCCTCCAGGGCTACCTGGGGGCCCGCCAGGGCCTCACGCAGCTTCTGGCCGCCCGTGACCGGGCGGGCGGGTCCAAGGTCATCACGGCCAGGAAGAACGCGGACCTGCTGTCCGCGTGGCAGCGGTACGTGGACGGACTCATCGAGTCCGACACGCGGTTCGGCGACCTGCACACCCGCTACCTGGCGCGTGATCTCGGATACGACCAGAGCCTGAGCGACCAGGAGACCACGTGACGATCACCAAGGCGCCCACGCCCTCCCCGTCGGCGACACCCACCCCGTCCGCCGGCGCACTGACGCCCGGCGAGCAGCAGGCCCTTCAGGGCTTCCTGGGCGCCCAGGGCGCCGCCTCCGGGTCCCCGGACGGCAAGGTGTTCATGGGGATGGGGTACGGCGTGCCGCCGGGCGCGGATACGCGCACC
>Ga0136846_1224681_pt1 | contig 24167 bp, 24 predicted proteins | sample HopSoiMetagenom2_FD_96841 | JGI IMG/M metagenome (GOLD analysis project Ga0136846, IMG submission 96841) | Grasslands soil microbial communities from Hopland, California, USA - 2 Assembly 2016 (version 4) | ecosystem: Environmental > Terrestrial > Soil > Grasslands | place: USA: Hopland... | reverse complement strand
GCTGCGCCTGCGCGGTCGACGAGAGCCTGGCGGCCCCGCTCCGTGCGGCGAGCCCACCGGTGATCGGCATCGTCCGCGACGGCCGGTTGCTGCTCGACTGCCGCACGCTCACCGATGCCGAGGTGACCGAAGTCGCGGAGGCAGTCCGCGCGTGCCGCTGACCGTCGGGACTGCCGGCCACATCGACCATGGGAAGACCTGGCTCGTCCGCGCGCTGACCGGCAAAGACACGGACCGGTTGCCCGAGGAACGGGAGCGAGGCATCTCGATCGACCTCGGCTACGCGCCGCTCGAGCTTCCGGACGGCCGCCGGCTGTCGCTCATCGACGTGCCCGGACACGAGCGCTTCGTGCGCAGCATGGTCGCCGGGGCTACAGGGATCGACCTCTTCCTGCTCGTGATCGACGCCGCCGAGGGTGCACGTCCGCAGACGCACGAGCACCTCGCGATCCTGCGCCTGCTCGGCATTGCACACGGCGTGGTCGCCGTGACGAAAGCGGACGCGGTCGACGCCGATACTCTCGAGCTCGCGGTGGCGGAGGCTCGTGAGCTCGTCCCCGAAGCCGAGGTCGTCGCCGTCAGCGCGAAGACGGGCGAGGGCCTCGACACGCTGCGGTCCGCGCTGGCAACGGCCGCGATCGATGCAGACCGAGAGGAGGCGCCGACTCGCCTCTTCGTCGATCGCGTCTTCTCACTTCACGGAATCGGCACGGTCGCGACGGGAACGCTGCTGTCCGGGCGCGTCGGCCCCGGTGACGTGCTGCGCGCCGAGCCCGGCGGCCGCGACGTGCGCGTCCGCAGCGTCCAGGTTCACGATGAAACGGTGCAAATCGCGGACGCAGGCCAGCGCGTGGCGGTCGCGCTCACCGGAGTGGAGCGCCGCGAGCTCAGGCGCGGCGATGCGCTCGTCGCGCCCGACGCGTACGCGCCCAGCTATCGCATCGACGTCGAACTGGAGGAGCTCGGCGCGCTTCCACCGCGTGCGCTCGTGCATCACGGCACCTCCGCGACGCTCGCCCGCGTCGTACGCAAAGGACGGTTTGCGCAGCTTCGCCTTGCGGCGCCCGTCGTCGCAGCGCGCGGCGACCGCTTCGTCCTCCGCGCCGGGACAACCGTCGGCGGCGGCCGGGTGATCGATCCCGCACCGCCGCGCCATGCGGATGCGAGCAGGTTCGAGCGCAGCGCCCGAGGCGAGGTCCTCGTCCACGCGCCGGTGCAAGCGGACGACGGGAGCTGGGCCTTCTCCCGCGAGTGGCTGGAGGAGCTGCGCGCGCACCTCGATGACCAGCTCGAGCGCGCCGACCCCCTCGATCCCGGAGTGGCGGCGCCGACTGCGCCTTGGGCGGCGGAGGTGATCCCCCTCCTCGGCCTCGAGCGTCGCGGCGCGAAGCTCTACCGGCCGGGATCCAGCGGCGAGCTCGGCGAGCGCGAGGCCGAGGCGGCGGCGCTCGAGGCGACGCTCGGCAGCGAACCGGTGAAAGTCGACGACACGCGGCTCGCCCGCTTCCTCGAAGATCGCGGCCGCCTGGTGCGCGTGGGCGACGGCTACGCGGTCTCGCCTGCGGCGTATGCCCAAGCCCGCGACGCTCTCATGCACGAGCTAGAGCGGGCAGAGCGCATCACGCTGGCGCGCTTTCGCGCTCTCCTCGCCACATCACGCAAAACCGCGCAGCTGCTGCTCGAACGGTTCGACACGGACGGCATCACCCGTCGTGTCGGCGACGAACGGGTGCTCAGGCGAGCGGCGGCGCAGCGCTAGGAACTTCGAAGCGGAACACGTCGGGCCGGTGGTAGTGACCGGCGGGATCGAAGCGCTGGCGCGCTTCGTAGAGGTGCTGTGGGTCGAGGTCGGCGTAGAGGATGCCCGGCTCGTTCCACAACGGGCCCGCGAGGTATGAGCCGTCCGGCCCGAGGATTGCCGAACCGCCGGCGCCGACCAGCTCGTGCCCTTCTGCAAGCGGAACGTCGTCCGGATAGCTCGCGGCCGTCTGGAAGACGCACGAGCTGAGCACGAATGCACGCGCCTCCCGCGCGATGTGCCTGATCGAGTGGTGCCAGTCCTCGCTGTCGTCTGCGGTCGGCGCGAGATAGATCTCGATCCCCGACTGGTAGAGCGCAAAGCGTGCGAGGGGCATCAGGTTCTCCCAGCAGATGAGCCCGCCGACGTTGCCGACCTCCGTCTTGATCGCTTCGAGCCCGGTGCCGTCGCCGAGCCCCCAGACGAGGCGCTCGTGGTTCGTCGGCATCAGCTTTCGATGCTGCAACGCGAGCTCGCCTGCGGGCGAGTAGACGAGGAGCGAGTTGTAGATCGTCCCGCGCTCGAGCTCGTTCGCGCCGACCGCGAGCCACAACCCATGCGTGCGGGCGATGTCGGCGAGACGATCCGAGTCGGCGCCCGGGATGGTGAGCGACTCGCGCGCGAGACGCGCGTAGAGCGGCCGCGCGTCCCCGTCCCAGCCCGCGAGATGACGCGCCCAGCGGCTCGATGGATAGACGGGGATGAAAGCCTCGGGGAAGAGCGCGAGCCGCGCCCCGTTCGCGGCGACCTCGGCGGCGATGCCATCGATCTTCTCGATCGTGGCTGCGCGGTCGAAGACGACCGATTCGGCCTGAACGCACGCGACCTTGACGGTGCCGTCCATTGAGAGAGTCTAGGCCGCGAGCGAGCGCACGAGCTCGTCCTCGGCCTGGTAGTCGAACTTCAGATACTGGGAGCCGCGAGAGAGGACCTCGCGCCAGTCACGGTCGCGCGTCGCCTCGACCAGCCACTCCACCTGCTTCGGCAATGCGTCCGACCACGTTGTCGCAGGGCGGTAGTCGAGCTCGCGCTCGGCCTTCGTCATGTCGACGAGCAGCGGCTTCGGCACCGACCACGGTGTCGAGCCGACGTCGCCGAAGTCGGGCAGCAGGATCTCGGCCGGCGTGTGGCCGGCGACGGCCGCAATCGTGCGAGCGATCCCGAGCAGCTGCGGTGGGTCGGGATCCCCGCAGTTGAAGATCCCGGTGCGCGGTGAGGCGGCGACCAAGCGGGTGAGCTCGCCGATGTTCTCGGATGCCGTGGTGTGGAAGTGGCCGATACCGCGATTCGTCAGGACGAAGTAGGGGCGCCCGTCGAGTGCGCGCTTGACGAAGTGCCACTCACGGGCCATCCGGTCACCTTCGCCATAGATCGCACAGGGCCGGATGATCGTCGCCGGCACGCGGTCGCTCTCGAGCAGGAGTTGTTCGAGTGCAACCTTCTTCGTCGAATACGTCGCGTCGCCGGGAGGGACGGTCTGATGCGTCTCGGGGATCGGCACCGGAAAGTCGGGAAAGTCTTCGAGACTCTCGGCCTCGTCGAGCGTGCGCCCTTGCGCGTCGGCGTAGACCGAGGCACTCGAGATCGCGATGATTGCGCCGACGTCACGCGCAAGGAGTTGCTCGGCGTGCGTCGCCTCGAACGGGATCACGTCGACCAGGAGGTCGCAACCATCGGCGACGACGAGAGCGTCGTCATCGTTGCGATCGAGCACGACCATTTTGTGTTCGGAGGGTGCGTCGTGCCGAGCGCCGACGACCACGTCCCAGCCGTCGCCGGAAAGGCTGCGCGCGACCGCCGAGCCGACGTTGCCGGTACCGCCGAGGATGAAGGCGCGGCGTGCGATCAGGCGTCGTCGGCGACGACGGCGTCGCCGACGCTGATCGCGCCGTCGCTGAGGATGTCCGCGTTGAGGCCGCCGCGATGCGTCAGGCCCTTGATGACGCCTGGCTTGGTCATGCGCTGCAACGTCGTGCACGGCTCGCAGAGCTCGATTCCCTGACATTCGACCTCGCCGACGCGGAAGCGCTTGCCGACGAGCTCGTTGACGTCGATGCCGCGCGTGACGACGTTCCGACGCGACTCGCGCGGCTCGATCGCGATGCTGTGCTCGCGTTCCATCGCCTCGACCGCTTCGGCGGCGATCAGTGTCAGCGCTCTGCCTGCAGGAGCCTCGTCGAAGAAGTAACGGTTGCCCTCGAGACCGCGGCCGGCGAGCGCGCGAACCGATTCCACGGGCTCGGGCAGGTCGCCGTGCTCGGCGCTGATGTAGATGCCCTCGACGCGTCCGCTCATCGCAACAAGCCTAGCTACCCCATCCGCCTCCACCAGGCGTCTCGATCGTCACGACGTCGCCGGCGGCCACGTCGCGCGTGACCTTCGCGGGCAGCGGCTCCCCGTTGAGGAGATTCGCACCGGGAGCCCCCGGCGAGCCACCGCGCTCGCCCTGCGGAGGGTTCGCGCGTCGCTCGCTGATGATCGAGAGCCGGCAGTCCTCGAGCACGCGCAGCGCGCGAACGACGCCGTCGCCGCCGGTGTGGCGACCCGTTCCGCCCGAGCCGCGGCGAAGCCCATAGCGCTCGACGAGCAGCGGGTACTGGAGCTCGAGCGCCTCCACCGGCGTCGAGAGCGTGTTCGACATCGCGACGTGCACCCCGCTCGGGCCGTCAGCCTGCGGGCACGCTCCCTGGCCTCCTCCGATCGTCTCGTAGTAGGTGAAGCGGTCGTTGCCGAATGTGACGTTGTTCATCGTCCCCTGCCCTTGCGCGGGGACGGGAATCGCCTCGCCGAAGGCGCGCATGACGACGTCGACGATTCGCGACGAGGTCTCCACGTTGCCTGCGGCGACGGCGTGCGGCGGCAAGGCGTTGACGAGACAACCCTCTGGTGCGGTAACGGTGAGAGGCGCGAAGGCGCCGCCCGACGCCGGCAGATCGGGGTCGACGAGGACGCGCACGACGTAGAAGCACGCCGACCGCGCGACCGACAGCGGGCAGTTGAGATTCCCTTCGTGCTGCGGCGAGGTGCCGGTGAAGTCGATCGCGACGGAGCCGTCCGCGATCGTCACCGTTGCGCGCAGCAACAGCTCGCCGGTGATCGGCTCGAGCGAGTCCTCGGCTTCGTAGGACCCGTCGGGAAGCAGGGCAGTGCCGGCGCGCATCGCCCGCTCGGAGTACGCGTAGAGCTCGTTCATCGCCGACACGACGGAGTCGCGACCCCGGCGCGCGCAGAGCGCCGCGACGCGCTGCTCGGCCAAGCGGTGAGCGGCAAGTTGCGCGCGCAGGTCACCGCGTCGTTCGTCGGGGTTCCGCATCCGCGCGACGAGCCCGCCGATGACGTCTTCGTCCAGCAGCGTCGGCGGGATGACGACGCCCTCCTCGTCGAGCGTGCGCGAATCGGCAGGCATGGAACCGGGCTCCCGCCCGCCGACGTCCGCGTGATGCGCACGCGTGACGGCGAAGCCCACCTCGGTGCGCGAGACGAGCGTGATGTCGGGCAGATGCGTGCCACCGGTGTATGGGTCGTTCACGGCCCAGACCTGGCCGAGCTCGGGAGCGTGCCCCATCACGGCGGCGACAGCGTCGGGCATCGCGCCGAGATGCACGGGGATGTGCTCGGCCTGCGCGATCATCCGCCCGCGCTCGTCGAAGAGGGCCGTCGAGCAATCCCGCCGCTCCTTGATGTTCGCCGAGAACGCCGAACGTACGAGCACGGCACCCATCTCCTCGGCGATCGCGCGCAAGAGGCTGCCGAGAATCTGGAGCTCGATCGTCACGATCGCGTGAGCCTCAGCATGCGACCATCCCTAGCCCCCACCCACCCGGGGGGAATCCAGCACGTCGCGCCGCGCAGCTCGACCACCGCAGGTCCTCGCACAGTCGTCGCGGCCGACGTCGGCAGGTCGAGCTCCGGCCCGCGCCGCACCTGCGCGGTGCGAACCGCGACGAGCTCGATCTCACGGCTTCGCTCAGCGAAGCCATATTGCACCTCGTGCGCAAGATGGAATGCCTCGGCCAGCTCGTCCTGCAGCGGGACCGTCAACTCGAAGGATTGCCCTGCGTAGCGAAGGTCGGCTTCACCCTCGCGGGGAAGCTCACCCGCGTCGGCCAGGCTGACCAGATACGAACGCACGCTGTCGCGGCGCTCGTCCGCCGCAACGAGACCGAGTGCCGACAGGACGCCGGCAGCCTCCGGAACGAGAACGGTGTGCATGCCGAGCTCGTCGGCGAGCTCACAGGCGTGCAGCGGCCCGGCTCCTCCGAACGCGACGAGCGCAAACCCCGCGGGGTCATAGCCGCGTTCGACGGAAACGACCCTCAACGCGCGCAGCATCTCTGCGTTGACGACTGCGATGACGGCCGCCGGATCGACGTCGGCCAGCGCAAGTTCCGCCGCGTTTCGATCGAGCGAGATTCCGCCCGCCAGCCGTTCGGGCAGGCGGCCGAGCAGGAAGTTCGCGTCGGTGACCGTCGGCTTTGTCCCGCCTCGCCCGTAACACGCGGGCCCGGGCAGTGCGCCCGCGCTCTGCGGCCCGACGCGGAGTCCGCCACCGGCGTCACGCCAGACGAGCGACCCGCCGCCCGCGCCGACCGTGTGAAGATCGACCGTGGGCACACGGATGGGCAGGCCCGCAATCGCGCGTTCGCTCGCGCGCGCGGCTCGCCCACCCGCGATCAGGCAGACGTCGGTCGAGGTGCCGCCCATGTCGAACGCGATCGCATCCTCGATCCCGGCGAGAGCAGCCATGCGACTTGCTCCGACGACACCTGCCGCGGGCCCAGAGACGAGAACCGTTGCAGGATGCGCGGCCGCCTCGGCGGGCGTCGCAACCCCTCCGGAGGAGCGCATCACGAGGGGCTCGGGCAAGCCGGCATCCGCGCAGGCGCCGCTCAACGCCTCGAGGTAACGCGAGACGACCGGCCCGAGGTACGCGTCGGCAGCGGTCGTCGACGCGCGCTCGTACTCCCGGAACTCGGGCGCAACCTCGTGCGACGCGACGACGCGCGCACGCGGGCGACGCCGCCGCAGCTCGTCAGCGACAAGCCGCTCGTGCCGGGGATCGCGATACGCATGCAGGAGGCAGACGGCGATTGCCTCCGCGTCGACGTCGGGCAGCGAGTCGAGATCGAGCGGCTCCAACTCACCGCTGGGACCCAGCCGGCCGGTCACTCCGTGGCAGCGCTCGAGCGGGACGAGCGGCTCCGGCCAGTCCGCGCACGGGCGGTAGAGCTGCGCGCGGGTCTGTCGCCGCAGATGCAACAGGTGCTCGAACCCTGCGTTGGTGACGAATGCTGTGCGAGCGCCCTTGCGTTCGAGCAGTGCGTTGGTGGCGACCGTGGTGCCGTGTGCGAACCGCTCGACGTCCTGAGCGCCGGCTGCGCGAGCCGCGGCCAAGACCGACTCTTCCTGCCGCTCGGCTGTGAGCACCTTTCCCGTCGACACGCGGCCGTCCTCGAGCAGCACTGCATCCGTGAACGTGCCGCCGACGTCGACGCCGAGAATCCCCATTCAGGAAGACTGACACCGTGGCAATCCGCGGGCTCCTCTTCGACTTCGACGGCCTCCTCGTCGACACCGAGACTCCCTCGCGCCTCGCCTACGAGGAGCTCTACCGCGAGCACGGGCACGAGCTGCCGCTCGACAGATGGGCCACGCTCGTCGGGACGATCGGCGCGGACTTCAGTCCCGACGACCATCTCGAGGAGTTGGTCGGCCGGCCACTCGACCGTGAGCAGCTCACTCTCCGCCGTCGCACGCGGGAGCTCGAGCTCTGCGACCTCGAAGACCTGCGTCCCGGCATCGAGGAGTACCTCGTCGAGGCGGAGCAGCGTGGCCTCGCGACGGCGATCGTCTCGAGCAGCACGCGCGAATGGATCGCTCGGCATCTCGAGCGACTCGACCGCGTCAACCACTGGCAGGCGATCGTCGCCGCGGACGGTGACGCCGAGCGCGCCAAGCCGGAGCCGACGCTCTACCTCGAGGCGCTCGACCTGCTCGGCCTCGAGCCCACCGAGGCGATCGCGTTCGAGGACTCGCTCAACGGAATCCGCGCGGCGAAGGCCGCCGGCATCTTCGTCGTCGCCGTTCCCAACCCGATCACCGAGACGTTCGCGCTCGACGAGGCCGACCTCCTCTTGGGCTCGCTGGAGGAGCTGCCGCTGGACGAGCTCCTCGCGCGGGTTTCGTGCACCGCCTGACGAGGGCGCAGGCGCGGCGCATCGCGGTGCGCGCGCAACTGCTCGACTCGCCGCGGCCGACCGATCTGCTCGAGATCGTACGCCGGCTGACACTGGTTCAGATCGACCCGACCGCCGCGATCGCCCCGAGTGCCGACCTCGTCCTCTGGAGCCGGCTGGGCGCGGCGTACGAACCGGGCCAGCTCACGCAGGCGCTCGAGCAGGACCGGACGCTGTTCGAGCTCAACGCGCTCGTCCGTCCGATGAGCGACGTCGCGCTTCATCTCGCACGCCCCGCCGCCAAGTACGGAGGAAGCGCTGAGCGCTGGATACGCGACAACAGCTCCTTTCGCCGCGACATCCTCAAGCGTCTCCGGAAGTCCGGGCCGGTCACCTCGCGTGAGATTCCCGACACATGCGTTGTGCCGTGGGCGTCGACCGGCTGGACGAACAACCGCAACGTGACGCAGATGCTGGAGCTGCTGCTCATGCGAGGCGACGTCGCAATCGCCGGACGCGCCGGGCGCGAGCGCCTCTGGGACCTGCCTGCGCGTGTCTACCCCGCCGATGTCGTGGTCCCGCCCGCTGAAGAAGCGGAGCAGATCAAGAACGAACGAAGGCTCACGTCACTCGGCATCGCGCGTGCGAAAGCGCCGGTGATGCCGATCGAGCCGGTCTTCGTCGGCGACGCGGGCGAGGCCGCGGTCGTCGAGGGCACGAGAGGCGAGTGGCGAGTCGACCCGGCCGCCCTCGGACAGGAGTTCGAGGGTCGGACAGCGCTGCTGTCGCCCTTCGACCGGCTGGTCTACGACCGGCGCCGCGCGGAGGAGCTCTTCGAGTTCGAGTACACGCTCGAGATGTACAAGCCGGCTGCGAAGCGGCGCTGGGGCTACTTCGCGCTGCCGATCCTGCACGGTGACCGCCTCGTCGGGAAACTCGACGCGCTCGCAGACCGCAAGGTTTCGGTGCTGCGAGTGAACGCGATCCACGAGGACGTGAAATTCACTCGGACGATCGCGAAGGCGGTGAAAGCCGAGATCGAGGAGCTCGCTTCGTGGCTCGGACTCGAGAACGGCGCTCATGCACACGGTCACTGAGCTCCCGCTCATCGGCGGCGGTGGCGAGCCGGTCGACTTCGCGCGCACCATCGTTTCGCACGGTGTCGCGGAGTTGCCGCCGAACCGTCTCGACCTGGCGGCGCGCACGCTCGAGACCACCCTGCCGGTCTCGCGCGGCGCGTGCACGGTGCGCATCAGCGCACGCGGCCAGAAGCTCCGCATCGAAGGCAGCTCCGACCCGAAGCTGACAAAGACCGTCAGGCACATGTTCCGCCTCGACGAGGACCTGTCTCGCTTCTACGCGCTCGTGCGCGACGACGAGTTGGCATGGTGCGCGCTCGGCGCGGGCCGCATGCTCCGTGCGCCGACGGTGTTCGAGGACGTGGTCAAGACGATCTGCACGACGAACACCGCGTGGTCGGGCACGCGGAAGATGACGACGGCCCTTGTCGAGCACCTCGGTGTCGCCGCGCCGGACGGCCGGCGCACGTTTCCGACGGCGGCCGCGATGGCGCAGGCGGACGAGTCGTTCTACCGCGACGTCGTGCGCGCCGGCTATCGCGGGCCGTACCTCAAAGCGCTCGCGGTTGATGTAGCGGAGGGACACCTCGACCTCGAGCAACTCAATGACCGAGACGTTCCCGACGACGAGGTCGCCGCCCGCCTGCTCGCGCTACCTGGTGTGGGCCCGTACGCGGCCGCGCACGTGATGCTGACATCCCTCGGGCGGTACTCGCGCCTCGTCCTCGACTCGTGGACTCGACCGACGTACTGCAAGCTTGCAGGCGCCCGCACCGCCCTGAGGGACGCGACGATCGAGCGCCGCTTCAAGCGGTACGGCGAGTGGGCCGGGCTCGCGTTCTGGCTCTACCTCACGCGCAGCTGGGTCGAAGACGGCCTGCCCGTCTAGTTACGCTGCGCGGCGGAGCGGCTGGGGCTGGTGCCCCAACTGGTCTTCAAAACCAGTACGGCCGTGCAACCCACGGCTAGGCAGGTTCGACTCCTGTGCCGCTCCGCTCAGACTCGAACTGACCGACCGACCGAAGGGCCTACCGCTCTATCCTCATCTGGCACGGGATCTCGGCCGTGAGCTGTGTGCCCTCTCCCGGCGGGCTTTCGATGTGGAGCCGACCGCCGAGCGCTTCAACGCGATCCGCGAGGCCGACGAGTCCCGACCCAGGCACGGGCTCTGCGCCCCCGATTCCGTCGTCGCGCACGACCACGGTCGCAAATCCGTTCGAGCGTTCGACCGACACACTTGCAGAGGTCGCTTGCGCGTACTTCGCGACGTTCGTGATCGCCTCGGCGACGAGATAGTAGATCGCAGCTTCGACGGAGTCCGGCAACCGGTCTTCAGGAAGGCGGGCAAGCTCGACGGGAATCGGCGCGCGGTCGGCGAGCGCGCGGACCGCAGCCTCGAGGCCTCGATCGGTGAGCACGGCCGGGTGGATCCCGCGGGCGAGTTCGCGGAGCTCGGCGAGCGCATGATTGAGCTCGCGCTCCGCATCTGCGAGAAGCGATTCCGCGGATTCGGGATCCTTTCGCACATTCGTCTTGATCATCCGCAGTTGGAGCGCCAGGGAAACGAGTCGTTGCTGCGCGCCGTCGTGCAGGTTTCGCTCGAGACGCCGTCGCTCAGTGTCCCCTGCTTCGACGATCCGGACCCGTGATGCGGCGAGCTTCCGGTAAGCATCGGCGTTCGCGAGCGCTTGCGCGACGAGTTCCGCGAAGTCGGCGAGACGGCGTTCCGATCCCGGTGCAAGTGGTTCGTTGCGCGGTGCCGCCGCGACCAGCGCACCCCAGACCTGGCCTCCAACCCTGACCGGCGCAGCGCCGGCCGAGCTGTAGCCGAAGTTGCTCAACCGTTCCACGATCTCCGGCGCCCGGCCCTCGTAATCGTCGATCCGCTCCGGCCGCCCTGTCCTTCGTATCTCCGCCAGAACGCCCGTCTCCTCGACCGGTACGCGCGAACCGATCGGGAACGCGAGCCGGCCGGTGTCACTCCAGCCGCCGACGAACGTGACCATGCCGTCCTCGTCGAAGCGGGCGAGGCTGGCCGCCGACGCTCCGAGCGTCTGGGCCGCCTCGACGGTGACCTGCTCGAAGACGCGATCCGAGGCTGCCTCAGCGGCGACGAGCATGGCGATCCGTCGCAGTGCAGTCTGCTCGTCGGTGAGCGTCTGCTGCGCTTGCTCGCTCGCGGTTCGCTCCGCGGTAACTGCCGCGAGGATGAGCGAAGTCAGCGCGGCGACCGCGACGAAGAGCTGGCTCGCCAGCACGCTGTGGGTGATCGACGCGCGCAGGAATGGCCCCGACCCGTGCGCGGTGTTCCACACCGTCAAGGAGGAGGTGAGCGCGAGCCCCGTCGCAGCACCGAACGGCCCGAAGCGAAGCGCCGCCCAGATCAACACCGGAAAGACGATGTACGGGACGTCCCGCTGCGACGGCACCTCGATCAGCACGATCAGGACGGCGAGCAGAAGCAGCGCCTCGGCGACCCGCAGACGCGGCATCCGCCACGTCCTGCGCGCCGCCCAGACCAGGATGAGCGGCGTGAACACCAGCGCGCCGGAAAAGTCACCCAGCCACCAGGTACGGAAGACACTGCCGAACTCGTCCGCGTTGATCACGTCGCCGAGCCTCAGCGACACGGCGCCGAAGATGGCGCTGATCAGCGTTCCGAGTGCGGCGCACGCGACGAGGGCGAGGACGTCCCAGACCCGCTCGAGCGCGATTCGCTTCTGCGTCAAGTGCCGGAACAGCACCGCCGCCACGAGGACCTCGAGCGTGTTGCCGACCGTCTGACCGACGATGGTCCCCCACGGCGTCGCGAAATCGGCGAGCAGCAGATCGCCGATGACGATCCCGGGCCAGACGCCCGGGCCAAGAATGACGAGCGCGGCGACGCCGACGCCGACAGGCGGCCACAGCGCGGTGACGGTGCCGTGGAGGTAGGCAAGGTGGAGCCCGGCGCGGCCGGCTGCGTAATACAGCCCGGCGACGGCGCCGACCGTAATCCCGTAGAGGGCGAGGCGTCCGACGCCCGTGCGCCTCCACGCGTCGAGCCGCTCGACCGCCGACCGATCGTCCAGAGCAGAAGCGGCCAGCGTCGGGCTCACGCTTTCGAGGATAGACCGTTCGAACTCCGGGTTGGGATGTGTATAGTGAACCTTGTGGTTCAGTATCCACCAACCGTCGACCGGGCCTTCAGCGCACTTGCCGACCCGACCCGCCGCGCCGTGCTCGAGCGGCTCGGCTCCGGCACTGCCACGATCAGCGAGCTCGCGGAGCCCTTCGGCATGTCGCTGACCGGGATGAAGAAGCACATCCGCCTGCTCGAGGAGGCCGAGCTCGTGACGACCGAGAAGGTCGGCCGCGTCCGCAAATGCAGCCTCGTTCCTTACGCCTTCGAGGGCATCAGCACCTGGCTGCAGCGGCTCGACCGCTTCGCGCAGGTCGTCGAACGAACGAAAGGAGACCGATGAACGACACCACCGTCACCACACCGAGCGAGCTCGAGATTCGCGTCGAGCGGATCTTCGACGCTCCTCGCGCGCACGTGTTCTCCGTGTGGACCGACCCCAAGCTGATCCCCGAGTGGTGGGGCGACGGCACCGTCGTCGAGGAAATGGACGTCCGTCCTGGAGGCGCTTACCGCTTCCGCACCGCCTACGGCCTCGTCGAAGGCGAGTTCCGCGAGGTAGAGGAGCCGGCGAGGCTCGTGCAAACGTTCCAGAACCACCTGCAGACGCTGGAGTTCGAGGATCTCGGCGATCGGACGAAGCTGACGCAGACGATGCGCTTCGGAACGACCGAGGAGCGAGACACGACGATGCAGTACGGCGTCGAGGAAGGCGCGAAGAGCGGCTTCGCCCGCGTCGACTCACTGCTGCAGCGCCTCCCCATCGACGGCTGAGCCACGAGCGCGGTTCTCTATCGTCTGCGCGTGGGCTTTCTCGCGACGAACGCGCCGCGTTCGAAGGAAACGGAGCCGGCTTGAGCGACGACGACCGATCAGCGCCTCTCGTCGACCGGGTTTACGAACATCGCTTCAGCCCGGACGAGTCTGCGGAAAAGAACCTCGTCTGGCGCGAGCTCGGACGCTACCTGCAGAGATTCGTCCCCGGTGACGGCACGGTGATCGACGTTGCTTGCGACCGCGGCGACTTCATCACGAACGTGAAAGCGAAGGAGAAGTGGGCTACCGATCTCCGCGACGTGTCGGCGCACCTACCGGGCGACGTCCGCTTTGTCCAGGCCGACGGCTTGAAGCTTGCGGAACACGCCCCGAGTGCTTACTTCGACCTCGCTTTCATGAGCAATTACCTCGAGCACCTGCCGTCCGCGGACGCGGTGCTCCGGCAACTCGAGGTCGTCCGCCAGTTGCTGAAGCCGTCGGGGCGCGTGCTGATCCTTCAGCCGAACATTCGGCTGACGGGTCAGTCGTACTGGGACTTCATCGACCACAAGGTCGCGCTGACCGAGCGGAGCCTCGTCGAGGCAGCCGAGCTCTGTGGGTACGAGACGGAGCGGGTGATCACTCGCTTCCTGCCTTACACGACGAAAAGCCGCCTGCCCCAGAGCCCTTTCCTCGTTCGTGCATATCTGGCGTGCAAGCCCGCGTGGCTGCTGTTCGGTAAGCAGACGCTGTACTTGGGGCGCGCGCCCTAGTCGAGCCCGCCGACGTCGAGCACGACCGTCTTGAGGTCGCTCATGTCGAGCATCGTGTAGCGGCCGCCGATCCGGCCCCAGCCGCTCTGCGTCCCGGACGCGCCGCCGAACGGCTCGTGCGCCTCCCAGTAGTCGGTCGAGTCGTCGACGTCGACGTTCCCGACTCGCAGGTTGTCGACGAAACGAAACGCACGCCTAAGGCTGGACGTATAGACCGCCGCTTGCAACCCGAGGTGGGAGTCGTTTGCGACCTCGAGCGCCTCCTCATCGGAACGAACGCGAATCAGCGGCACGATCGGCCCGAACGTCTCCTCGCGATTGATCAGCGTGTCGACGCCGACGTCCGTCACGACGGTTGGCTCGTAGTAGAGGCTGGTCGGGCGGTCGTCGGCGCGCGCACCGCCGAGGACGACATTCGCGCCCTTGTCGAGCGCATCCTCGAGATGCCTGTCCATCTTGCTCGCAGTCGGCTCGTTGTTCATCGGCCCGACGAGCGTCGAATCGTCGAACGGATCGCCCAGCTGCCACTCGGGCGCGGTTTTCAGCACGTGATCGAGGAATGCGTCGTGCACACGCTCGTGCACGAGCACGCGCTCCGTCGCGCAACACACCTGACCCGCGCAGAAGAACCCGCCGAACACCGCACCCTGTGCGGCGCGCTCGAGATCCGCGTCTTCGCAAACGATGACGGGCCCGTTCCCGCTCGCCTCGATCAGCGAGCGCTTCAGCCCGGCGGCACGCACGATCTTCTCCGCCGTGCCATGCGAGCCGACGAACCCGACGCAGTCGACGCCGGGGTGCGTCACCAATCGCTCTCCGGCCTCGCCGGCTCCATACACGACGTTGACCACACCGTCGGGCACGCCTGCGTCGGCCATGATCTGCATGAAGTTCGCCATCGCGATCGGCGTCCACTCGGACGGCTTCATCACAATCGTGTTGCCGACCGCGATGCCGGGCGCGATCAGCTCGACCGGAATCAGCGTCGGGAAGTTCCACGGTGTGATCGCCGCATAGACGCCGTTCGGCTTGCGGAAGGTGAGAATGCGCTTGCCGACGTCTTGCGACGGCACGATCGCCGTCTCCATCCGCTTGACGTCCTCTGCGGCGATGCGGAAGTTCTCGGCCGTCTCGTCGATGTCTCCGAGGGCCTCGGCGGCGTACGGCTTGCCCTGCTCGAGGGAAAGCTCCCGCGCGAACTCCTCCCGCCGCTCGTCGATCAGGTCGGCGATCGCGTGGCAGATCTTGGCGCGATCCCAGGCGGACAGCGCAGCCCACTTCGGCTGCGCCTTGCGTGCCGCGGCGACCGCGCGATCGATGTCCTCGGCGCTCGCATCCGGCACCTCGGCAAGCGTCTCGCCGGTGACCGGCGAGACGATCGCGCGCACGTTCTCTCCGGTCGAGGCGACCCATTCGCCGCCGACGAAGTTCTGGAGCGTGCGGACGGTTACGGCCACGCGCTGATCATCGCACTACAGGTTCAACCAGGTGTCGCGAGCGGTGACGTTGCCGGCCCAGTCCCAGGCGTAGACCGTCAGCCGCACGCGACCCGCGAGCGCAGCCAGCGGCAAACGGGGCGCGAGGCCACCGGCAAGCCGGTACGTCCAGACCGGTCGGCACACGACACGGCGCGCGAAGCAGAAGAACCCGGGACTGTGAGCGCCGGGCGCGAAGACCGTCGCAGCCAGCGCGTTGGGCAGCCAGTGGCTGCCGCGGAACGCCCACTCCAGCCGTCCGAGCGCTGCGCCGTTCGCGCCGAACACGCGGTACGCGAGCGCGGCGGGGGCAAGCACGGGCGTCTCGTAGTAGATCTGCGGAGCGAACGACTGGGGGTCGAATGCCTCCACCGTCGCGCTCCCGTCGCGGCCGACGCTCACCCGACCGACGACGGGGGGCTCCGTGTCCGTCCAGGGTGTGAGCACGCGGCCGCCCGGACGCAGCGGGTTGAGGTAGTTGCTGTTGGACCCGGAGACCTCCGACAGATGCAGATGCCGCATCCACCGCAGCGTGTACCCGAGCACGGTCGTGTACGCGCGCACGAACTGGCCTTCGTGGACGCGCAGGTTGACGTGCCAGTAGATGTAGTTACCGACCCGCACACGCGCCGCAGAGTCGCCCGCGTGGAGGATGTGCGCGTAACCGGACTGGATCGCGTAGATCGCCTGCGGCCAGGTCGCCATGATGTCGATCCCGACGTGCGAGCCCGACAGTCGGCGTTCGTTGAGCCCCGCGCGCAGGGCGTGCTGCTCGTGGAACGGCTTCAAGGGCCAGCCGTTGATGGCACCAGCCGGTCGGCAGCCGACGGCGCACCAGTTGCGGTCGGTCCAGAAAGGCACGACCCCGTCCGCGACGTTGACCCGCCGGTCCGCTGCGACGCGGGCGAATGGATACGTCGCCGGTGAGAGCGTCTTCAACGTCACGTCCTGCTCCGCGGCCGCGTGCAGCTCCGGATCAGCTGGAGCGAAGTCGACGCGTAAGGAGATCTGGCCGGGGACGAGCCCGGAGATGCTTCGTTTCAGGACGTAGCCGCCTCGCTCGTCGGTTGTCGTGCGTGCGACGACGACGGAGCGCGTGCGACCGATCGTGATCAACCGGACCTGGCCGGCAGCGGTCGGCCCCTCGCTGGAGACCTCGCCCCGTAAGGTCAGCGTCGGGCCGCGCTGCACGCTCGCCGACCGGTCGACGATCGCCGTGACAACGACGTCGATCCGCACCGCCTCGGAGGTTGCAGCCCCGACCGAGCACGCGAGCACGTGTCCGACATCTGCTCCCGCGACGACGTACGTCTCCGCACTCGCACCGTCGATCGGCGCGCCGTCGCGCAGCCACGCGAACACCGGCGGCTGGTCGCCCGGCTCCACACTGCAGCGCAACGTGGCGCCCTTGTAGAGCGCGCCCTCGACTCGCGGCTGCAGGACCTCACTCGCACGGGCGTGCGCCGCCAGGGCATCTGCGGCTCCCGCGAGGGAGCAGACGAGGAGAAGCGCAAGCGCAAGCGCCCGAGACCCCATGCCGATGAGTATGAACCCGGCCGAAGACGATCTCGACGCAAGTTTCGGCGCGGGCCCGGGTCACTCTCCTCGGAGCCCTGCGCGCTGACTGTGGCGCCGGTTCGCCGGCTGGAGCTGCGCCGGGCTCCTTAGCCGCTGAAGCGCCCGACCCAGATCGCTACGAGCGAACCGCCGGGAACGTTGGTACCGGCCACCGGTTGCTCCTCGATCACGGTGCCGTCCTGGCTCTGATTCGTGGTCGGACGGTTGAGCACCAGCACGCGGAAACCGGCCCCCCGCAGCGTTTCCGCAGCCGTGGCCTGCTCCTGGCCCACCACGTCCGGGACACCGGCCGGCGGTTGCGGGTTCGGCCCCGACGACACGATCAGCGTCACCCGTGAATTTCGCGGCAGCAGACTGCCCGCCCGCGGCGACTGCGACAGGACGCGGCCGACGGGTTGATCGGAACGCTGGAACGTCACCGTTGCGAACAGCCCGGCGATGTTCAGACGCCGCAAACCCGGCGCCTCCGAAAGCGTGCGGACACGCGGCACCCTGACCTTCCCCGCTGCCGTCGTCGTACCCGTCGAGGTCGTCGTCGTGGTGGTCGTCGAGACGGTCGTGGTCGTCGACGGGCCGGTGCCGGTCGACACGTTGAGCGTCACTTTCGATCCCTTGTCGGCTTCTTTGCCGGCCGGAGGCTTCTGGGCGACGACCGTGCCCGCCGGACGCGCCGACGGCACGTTGTGAAGCACGGGCTTGAGGCCGGCGCCCGTGAGCGCATTCACCGCGGAGCCTTGTGTCTGGCCGACCACCTGCGGGACGACGACCGGCTTGACGCCGCTCGAGACGGTGAGCTTCACGACCGTTCCGGGCGTCGCCGTCACGCCGGCAACAGGTGCCTGCTCGATCACGACGCCCTTTTCGCGGGACGAAGCCGCGCGCTTCACCTGGCTCTGGAAGCCCGCGTCGGCGAGATCCTTCTGCGCTTTCTTCACCGGCAGCGACGTCACGTTGGGAACTTCGAGCCTGCCGCTCGACACCGAGATGATCACCGTCTGACCGTGTCCGAGCTGCGTCCCCGCACCCGGACGTTGCGCAAAGACGACGTCAGGCGGTCGCTTGCTCTGACCGCTGAGCGTCGACACGTCGAGATCCTTGTCGCGGATCTGCTGCGCTGCGACTGCGGAACGCAGGCCGATCACGTTCGGGACCGTCGACTTGTCGTCGCCGCGCGAGAGCAGCCACCAGATCAGCAAACCGGCGAGCACGAGCGCAAGGAGGAGCAGCAGCCAGAGCCACCAGCGCTCCGGCGGCGGCGGCGGAGGCGGCTCGGCGACCTCTTCTTCGGTCGCTGCGGGCAGCAGCCGCCTGATCAGCTCGTCGATCCGGTCGCGGCGGCCTCTGCGACCGCGGCCGCGGTCGACCCAGCTCAGCCACTCGTCCTGCCGTTGCGCAGGCAGCGCAGCGAAACGGTCACGTGCCTCAGGGACACGATCCAGTGCGGCCGCTACATCGGCCGGCAGCTCCCGACGACTTGCCATTGGCGACCTCTTGCCCCGGGCCTCCAAACTGCACACTTCGACCATGGCTGCGCTCGCACCCCCACCCCTCGTCTGCCTCGATCCCGGCCACGGGACGATCGCGTCCGTCGGCAGGCAGACCGAGGCGATCGGACCGGGCTCGCGCGTGCGCAAGATCAAGGACGGCGGAGGCGCGCCTGGCGAGGCGCCGGTTGCGCTCGCGGTCGCGCTGCGAACGCGTGCCCTGCTCCAGCACGACGGCTACCGCGTCGCCATGACACGGACCGGGCCGACATACGCCGGCGGGAACATCGCCCGGGCGCGCTTCTGCAACGTTCGTCACGCGGCGCTGATGATTCGCATCCACGCAGACGGGTCGACCAGCTCGTCGTTGCACGGCGTGAAGACGCTCGTACCCGCACTGCATCGCGGCTGGACCGACGACGTCTACTCGCAGAGCCTGCGCGCGGGGCGGCGCGTACAGGCCGCACTCGTCCGGTCGACCGGCGCGTTGAACGCCGGCATCCTCTTCCGGTCCGACCTGACCGGATTCAACTGGGCCGACGTGCCGGCAATCCTTGTCGAGGCGGGATTCATGACGAATCCCACCGAGGGCCGGCTGCTCCGCACACCGGCATATCAGCTCAAGATTGCGCGCGGGCTGACCGCAGGTGCAGAAGCGTTCCTGCTCGGGGGCTAGCCGCAGTCGGCGCAGACGCCGGCGAGCACGACCTCGTGCTCCTCGACCGAGTAGCCCAGTCCCCCCGCGACGCGATCGATGGCCCGCTCGAGCCGCGGGTCGTTGAACGCCTCGACCTTGCCGCAATCGCGGCAGACGAGGTGGTGATGGTGATTGCCATCCGCCGCGGCCGGTTCATAGCGGGCGATCCCGTCGCCGGCATCCACGCGCTTCACCAGACGTAGCTCGGCGAGCGTCTCCAGCGCGCGATAGACAGATGCGATCCCGACGCGCCGGCGCGCTTTGCGCAAGCCGTCGTGGATCTCCTGCGCGCTCAGGCAACAGTTCTGTCGGCTGAGCAACTCGACGACCGACTCGCGGGCGCCGCCGCGGCGATAGCCGGCTTGCTCGAGCTGAGTCAGTGCATGCTCGCTCCACGTCATACGTCGAGAGGGTATCGTCTCTCGCGCGAGTGAGAATCGTTCTCATTTATGGAGTGGCATCTTGACCTGGATCGCGGTCCCGCTCGCAGGCATCACCGTGCTGTCGACATTCGCCGGGGGCCTGGTCGCGCTCCGTCTGCGCGCGGAGTTGCTGACCGTGATTGCGCTCACTGGCGGGATCGTCGTCGCGGTTGCGCTCTTCGACGTGCTGCCCGAGGCGCTGCGGGTACTCGAGCCGCGTGACGCGCTCGCGGTCGTCGGTCTGGGGTTCGTGCTCTTCTTCGTTGCCGAGCGAGCGCTCGTGCTGCATCACCGCGACGAGCCCGACCAGGCGCGCGCCCATGCGCGAGTCGGCGCGCTCGGGGCGGGTGCGCTCTCGGTGCACAGCCTGATCGACGGCCTCGGCATCGGCCTCGCCTTCCAGGTCAGCACTGCGACGGGCATCCTCGTCTTCATCGCCGTGGTCAGTCACGACTTCGCCGATGGCATGAACACGGTGAGCTTCGTGTTGTCCCAGAGCGGCGACCGCCGCCAGGCGCTGCGCTGGCTCACGGCAGACGCGCTCGCGCCCCTCGTGGGTGCGGTCATCGGCATCGCCCTGTCGATCTCGGAACGCGGCCTTGCCTACCTACTGGCGTTATACGCCGGCTTCTTCCTGTCGATGGGCGCGACCGACCTGCTCCCGGAAGCACACAGCCATCCGTCCTGGCGGCGCGTGTGGCTGACGATCGCAGGCTTCGCGTTTACGTTCGCGGTCGCGCGAGTGGCGACCTAGCGCTTGCGCATCTGCTGAGCCGTCGCGCGCGCTGAGTCGTGCACGGCCCGCCGCCGCGACTCCGGGTCCTCGGGCGCCGGCTGCGCGCGATCGACGGTCAGCTCGGCGCCCTCGAACTCGTCCCGCTCCTCCACCAGCGACCGGGACTCGTCGAGCTTGCGGCGCAGCTCCTCTGCCCGAGGATCGGCCGTCGCCGCAACAGCTTCATGGCGCCGGCGAAGAAAGCCGAACACTGCGAACAGACCGAGCAGCCACGCGAGCGGGCGCTTCACGGCGGCGATGCTACACTGGCCGCCGCTTCCTGCCTCGTCATCGCGTCCCGTGTTCCCGAGTGACGCTCGCCGGCGAGGCCGATTCAGACCAAAGGAAGGGAGGTCTCGGGAAAAGTGGTTGCTTACGAAATCTTGCTCATGCTCGATCCCGAACTGCCGGAGCAGCGGCAGGAGGAGATCGTCACGCGCGCGCGTGACCTGCTGACGAAGGCCGGTGGCACGTGGGTCGGGCACGATCTGTGGGGACGGCGCCGACTCGCGTACGAGATCGGCCACAAGGGCGAAGGCACGTACCACCTGCTCAACTTCGACGCGGAGCCGGAGACGCTCGACGAGCTGTCGCGGATCCTGCGCATCACCGACGGCGTCATGCGCCACCTCGCCGTGCGCCGCATCGAGGGCGGCTCGCCGGGGCCGCCGCCGGAGCCTGAGCCGGAGTCGGAGCCGGAGCGCGAATCCGTCCCCGAGCCCGCCTATGCTGAAGCGAACACCAGTTCGGAAGAGGAGTAGAGGACACATGGCCAACATCAATCGCGTCGTGCTCGTGGGGAACCTGACGAAGGACCCGGAGCTGCGGCATACACCGAGCGGCACGGCGGTCTGCAAGCTCCGCCTCGCCGTCAACACGCGCCAGAAGGACCCCCAGGGCAATTGGGGCGACAAGCCGAACTACTTCGACGTCACCGTCTGGGGGAACCAGGGCGAGAGCTGCGCGCAGTACCTCTCCAAGGGACGCCCCGTCGGCGTCGACGGTCGCCTTGACTGGCGCGAGTGGGAAGCGCAGGACGGCAGCAAGCGCCAGGCGGTCGAGATCATCGCCGACAGCGTCCAGTTCCTCGGCAGCCGCGGTGAGGGCGGCGAAGGCGGCGGCGGCGAGCGCCAGTTCGTCCCGGCCGCAGCCACCGCCGGCAACGAGGACTTCGGCACGAGCTCCGGCGACGACGACATTCCCTTCTGATGCCGCCACGAGGAGGAGAACGAGACCGGGATCGGCAGCCGGGCCGCAAGCGGCCGGGCGCGGCAGGCCCGATCCGCAAGCGGGGCTGCTACTTCTGCAAGGAGAAGGTCGACGAGATCGACTACAAGAACGCGAACCAGCTGCGTCGCTACATCTCAGAGAAGGGCAAGATCCGTTCGCGCCGCATCACCGGTGCGTGCCGCCGGCACCAGCGCCAGGTCGCGGTCGCGATCAAGCGCGCTCGTGAGATGGCGTTGCTCCCGTACGTGTCCGACAGCCGTTAGATGGAAGTCATCCTCCGCCAGGACATCGACAAGGTCGGCCTCCGCGGCGAGGTCGTGAACGTCACGCGCGGCTACGCACGCAACTTCCTCTTCCCACGCGGGCTCGCCGACGAGGCGACGGCGGCGCGTGTGGCGGAGGTGCGGAAGGTGGAGGAGCGACGTGCGCAGCACGAGGCGAAGACGTTCGACGAGGCGCAGTCGCTGGTGGAGAAGCTGGGACAACTCGAGCTTCGGTTCGACGTCAAGGCGGGTGAGACTGGTTCTCTGTTCGGATCGGTGACGCCGACGGACATAGCGGACGAGCTGTGGACGAAGCACAAGGTTCGCGTCGACAGGCGCAAGATCGGGACGGACACGATCAAGCGGATCGGCCGCTACCAGGTGCCGATCGAGCTCTTCCAGGACGTGACCGCCGAGGTGCGGACGCTCGTCGTGCCCGAGGGCGGCGAGTTGCCGCCGGAGGAGGAGCTCGAGGCGATGGCTGCAGCGGACGCGGCGGAGCAGGCGCCGCCGGAGGAGAAGCACGAGCTCGATCTCGACGAGCTCGACGCGGCAGCGTTGGCCCAGGAGGCCGAGCTCACCGCGAGCGGCGAGTTGCAGCCCTCACGCGAAGACGTCGAAGGCGAGCTGTCGGACGACGAGTTCGACCGGGCAGTCGACGCCGGCACGGCCGAGCCCGAGCAGCAGCCGCAGAGCTAGCCACCCCACATCGCGTATTGCGCGAAGCGCGGTGTACGCGCGATGAAGCGGCGTTTGCCGCTGCCCGCGACGGCGTAGATCCCGCGGCGCGCAACCGAGCCACCGGCACAGGCTCCGTTCGGATAGTGGATTACGGCCTCCCCACTCGGCAGCCACCCGAGCGCGACCGCCTCCGGGCTGCCGTATGCCCCCAGCACACGCTTGCGAATTCGGTACGCGACCGGAACCTCGCATTCAGCCGACCACTGCGCGAGGATGGCGTCCCCGGAGGGCGAGCGCTCTGCCCAGACCCAGTGCCCGATGTGCCGCGCCTCGTGCACGACGATCCGGCCACCGCTCCAGATCGCGTGCGGACACACGACGAGGCGGACGTCAGTCATCCGACAGCCGTGCTGGCCGCTGATTGCCCTGATCCCGTGGCGATCGACCGCGAACAGACGGCCGCGGGCGTCACGGACGACGACCTTGTGCGCAACCGCGCGGTCCGGCGCCAGATCGAGGCCCGGAAGCGTCGCAAGCCGCCTGCCTCGAAGCGTCTGCAGCTGCACCCCCGCTTTCGTCTCGAGCGCCAGCCCGCGCTCGGGCAACTGCGGGAGGCCACCGAGCGCGATCGCCGCCGAAATGACTGCGAGCGCGATGCCCATTCCACAATCTTCGCCCGCTACCCGTGCGGCGTCCAGGCGTTTCTGTGCAGAACCCTGGGGACAAGCTTTCACAGCTCTTTCCACCGTCCTGTGAATTGCGCAGGAACTTCCCGCTCCTAGCGGCCGATCGATCAACAGGCTCCGTCCGAAGCGCATGGGAACATACGTTCCTTTAGCCTGCAAACCGGCGTAAAAGGACCTGGTGAAAACTCCCCTTTCCACCGCTGGAAACGAGCCCTCAAGGCTGCTTCACTGCGCGCCAGTGACAACCGTCGCCCAGCTCGCAGAAGCCGCCCCGATCGCGCCGCCCCAGAACCTCGAGGCCGAGGAATCGGTCCTCGGGGCCATGCTGCTCTCCCCGGGCGCGATCGGGGCGGTGAGCGAAAACCTCGACGCGAGCGACTTCTACCGCGAGAGCCACGCGAAGATCTACCGCGCGGCGCTTGCGCTGTACGCGAAGGGCGAGCCGGTCGACGCGATCACGCTCGTCGACGAGCTCGAGGAACGCGGCGAGCTCGAGGCCGTGGGTGGACGCGTCCGCCTGCACGAGCTCGCGGCGCTCGTGCCCGCGACCGCCAACGCTGCGCACTACGCGCGCATCGTGCGTGAGATGGCGACGCTCCGAGGCCTGATCTCGGCCGGCCAGCAGATCGCGCAGCTCGGGTGGGAGCGGCCGGGCGAGACCCAGATCCTCGTCGACCGGGCCGAGCAGGTCGTCTTCGACCTCTCGCAGAGCCGCGTGACAACGGAGTTCAGCCACATCGAGGATCTCCTCAAGGAGAGCTTCGAGCGGATCACGCAGCTGTACGAGGCCGGCGCCGACGTCACGGGAGTCCCCTCCGGCTTTCGTGAGCTCGATCGGCTGACCTCGGGGTTCCAGCCCGGCAACCTCATCATCGTCGCCGCGCGCCCGAGCATGGGCAAGTCGGCGCTCGGCCTCTGTATCGCCGCCAACCTCGCGCTTCGGAACGAGGTCCCCGTCGCGCTGTTCACGTTGGAGATGTCGAAGTCCGAGGTGACACAGCGATTGCTGTGCAGCGAGGCAAAGGTCGAATCACAGCGTCTGAGGACAGGGAAGCTCGCGCAAGACGACTGGCCACGCCTCGTCGCCGCCGGCGACAAGCTCATGAAGGCGCCGATCTACGTCGACGACACGGGCTCGATCACGATGATGGAGATCCGTTCGAAGGCGCGGCG
>Ga0136846_1214142_pt1 | contig 24167 bp, 16 predicted proteins | sample HopSoiMetagenom2_FD_96841 | JGI IMG/M metagenome (GOLD analysis project Ga0136846, IMG submission 96841) | Grasslands soil microbial communities from Hopland, California, USA - 2 Assembly 2016 (version 4) | ecosystem: Environmental > Terrestrial > Soil > Grasslands | place: USA: Hopland... | reverse complement strand
TCACCCGCACCAAGTTCTACTACTACGCCCTGGAATTCGAGCCCTTCCTCATCCTCGCCATCGTGCTCTGCCTCGGCCTGATCCTCGGCCCGTCCACGGCGAGCCTGCTGCGCCGGGCCACCGGGGCCCTCATCGTCGGCAGCTACGTGCTCTGCGTGCTGCTGATGTTCTGGTACTTCTACGCGGTCCTGGCTGGTCAGGTCCTCCCGTACGAGAGCTGGCTGAGCCACATGTGGTACCGGATAGGCCGCGGCTGGATCTGAGCCGTCCCTGGAGGCGGCTTTCAGCTTCCCCTCAGCCCGCGTGTGCATAATTGTTTACGCCGTTAGCGCACGGGGCAGTTTGAGGCGCCATCGACAACGTGATTTAGGCAACAGGGGGTACGTTTCCGGGCCTGTTGTACGTCTATATATACAGTGATGACAAACAACCGGAGCGAACATGAGCCGAGCCGAACACTCTAGCGAGGACCGCGCGCGCTTCGAGCGCGACGTCATTCCGCAGCTTGGCCAGCTGTACCCGGCCGCGCTCCGGATGACGAGGAACCCGACGGATGCCGAGGATCTCGTCCAGGAGACGTCGGTCAAGGCCTACGCGGCGTTCCAGCAGTTCACTCCGGGTACCAACCTGCGGGCATGGCTGAACCGCATCCTGACCACGACGTTCATCAACGTGTACCGCAAGCGGCGCCGGGAGCCGCAGCAGGCGCTCGGCGGCGACCTGCAGGAATGGCAGATGTCGGCCGACCGGCTCACGCCGCCGGTGCCCTCGGCCGAGACCGAGGCCCTGGACCGGACCACCGATTCGGACCTGCTGCGGGCACTGCGCGAGCTGCCGGGCGAGTTCCGCACGGCCGTCTACCTGGCGGACATCGAGGGCTACCCCTACCGCGAGATCGCCGAGATCATGGGGACGCCGGTCGGGACCGTGATGTCCCGGCTGCACCGCGGCCGCCGGAAGATCAGGGAGCAGCTGATGGCGAGCGGGTTCGTCGGCAAGCCCCAGGCGGAGTCGTCAGGGGCCTGAGGGTCCGTACAGGGTGAGCTTGACCTCGCCGGCCTGCCAGCGGCCGATGATGCGCAGCCCGGCCCCGGCGATCAGGGCCATCTTCTCCTTGTCCACGCGCGTGGCCGGGACGGGGAACTTGTAGTTGCTGGCGCCGGTGACCACCCAGACGCGCCTGACGTCGGTGAACCGGCTCTTCAGCTCGGCCCGGCTGGTGATCTCGGTACCGGCCAGGGTGGCCGAGGCGATCGCGGACCGGCCCCGCGCTATGTCGCGGAGCCGCAGGAACGGCGCCGGGTAGCCGGTGCCGAGGACGTGCATGGTCAACGGGATGTAGAAGACCACGTCGCCCGGCTGCTCCTGGGCCGCCACGATGGCCGAGGCCCGGCGCAGGTCGTCCGGGCGGGCGGCGGTCTGCCTGATCGCCTGCTGCGGCCCGGCCAGCAGGGCGGCGAGCAGCGCGACGACCAGCGCGGCCGGCAGCCAGGCCCAGACCGGGCCAGCCCTGACCGGGCCAGCAGAGCTCAGGCCAGCCACCCGTAGCCGGCCGAGCGGCGTCCTCGCCGCGAGCCTGATCAGGCCGGTCAGCCCCGCGCCGGCCACGATGGCCAGCGCGGGCAGGCAGAACTCGACGTACCGCACGTAGTAGACCGGCTTGACGAACGACGTCGCGATCAGCAGGAACGGCGGCACCGCCAGCCAGGGCAGGGCGATCACGGCCGGGTTGAGCGGGCGCCAGCCGTCGGCCAGCCAGGCCGCCGCCACGCCGCCCAGCGCGAGCAGCGCCAGCGGGAGCACCAGCTCCCTCGAACCCGCCGTGGTGGTGAGCAGCCGCTCGATCGCCCGGTAGTGCGGCCGGGCCAGCCAGGCGATCTGCTGCTGCTGATGGCCGGCCACGGCCGGCAACGGGGAGAGCACGACCGCCGCGGCCACCGCGGCGGCCAGCCAGCGCAGCGGAATCCGGCCGATCCGGCGGCCGGCCGAATCGGCGCCGCGGGCGCTCGCTAGCAGCAGCGTCACGCCGTGCGCGGCTACGATCAGCAACCCGAAGATGTTGAACAGGCCGGTCAGCGCCACCGCCGCCGCGTACGCCAGCCACCACCGCCAGCGTCCGTCGGGCCAGGCCCGGAGCAGCAGGTAGGTGGCGATCGTGGCGAACATCGTCTCGATCGCGTAGGACCGGGCCATCTGCGCGTAGTACGTCATGTACGGCGCGGTCGCGAACAGCAGCCCGGACAGCAGCCCGGTCAGGGCCGGAACGTCCAGCCGGCGGCTGGTGCCAGGGAAACCAGCGCCAGCGGAACCGGCGGCAGGCGGCCGGGCCAGGGCGGCCGCGCGGCGGGCGACGGCCGCGGTGAACCCGGTCGCGATCACCATGGCGCACAGCGAGGGGAGCCGCAGCGCGGTGGCCGAGGTGCCGATCACCGCCACGACGACGTGCATCAGCAGGTAGTAGGCACCGTGCACGGCGTCCTGGTGCCCGAGCAAGGCAAAGATCTGACCGAACGGGCGGCCGATCGCGTCCTTGGTATAGGCCTCGTCCCGCCATAGCGAAGGGCCGCCGATCTCGTACCCGCCCACCACCGCCGCGACGGCCATGGGGCCGGCGATGACCGGCCACCCGCTCCAGTGCCGCCCGCTCCCGGCCCGCTCCGGTGGTTCCGCCGCGGACTGCGTGACCGGGTCGCGCGGCTCCGCCGCGATCGCCGCGGCCGGGTTCTCCGGCCTTAGGTAGGTATCCGACACAGTTTCCCTTCCGGGCACCCGCTCCAGGCCACCAGGACACCCTGGCTCACCACACTATGCAAGGCGGGGTACGCGAGATGGCCGCTGTTCATGCAGTCGTAAGGTCCGGGCCGGACTGGCCCGCGGCGGGGCAGCAGGGGCAAGCGGAGCCGCGGCGTGCACGTGATGCTTCGGGCCGGATCCGCGGCCCCAGCGCGCCGGCCGGTGAGGCGGGCGAGGCCGGAGGTCAGGCGGGGAAGACGCGGTCGCAGACGCGGGCGCCGGCCTTGCCGTCGTCCAGGGGCGCGAACCTGGCCGCGAAGCGCTCGTAGGCGTCCCGGTAGGAGGCCGCGACGCTGTCGGCGTCCCGGACGGCCGCGATCACCTCGTCCGAGGTGGCCAGCAGCGGGCCGGGCGCTTCGGCTTCGAAGTCGAAGTAGAAGCCGCGCAGGTTGTCGCGGTAATCGGCCAGGTCGTAGGTGAAGAACACCATCGGCCGGCCGGTGACCGCAAAGTCGAACATGGTGGAGGAGTAGTCGGTGACGAGCAGGTCGGACACCAGGTAGAGCTCGGTGATGTCGGGGTAGGCGGTGACATTGACGGCGAACCCGGGCCGCATCCCGGCCGGGACGTCGTCCGCCATGTGATGGTGCCCGCGGATGAGGAACACGTGGTCCTCGCCCAGCTCGGCCCAGGCCCGCTCCAGGTCCAGGCGCATGTCGAAGCGGTACCGGCGGCCGTTGGCGTACACCTGGTTGTCCCGCCAGGTGGGTGCGTAGAGCACGACCCGCTTGCCGTCCGGCAGCCCCAGCCGGTCCCGGACCCGCGCGGCCGTCTCCGCCGCGCCGGAGCGGCAGAGCAGGTCGTTGCGCGGGTAACCGTACTCGCCGATTTCCCCCTCGTACCGGAACGCGCCGCGCATGACGGAAGTACTGAACGGGTTAGGCGAGAGCAGCAGGTCCCACTGCGCGATGTCCCTCGCGAGGTGGTCGAAGTAGGCGGTCCCGCTGATGAACTGCGGGTTGGCGATGTCGAAGCCGATCTTCTTCAGCGGCGTGCCGTGCCAGGTCTGCACGTAGAACTGGCCGTCGCGCTTGCGGAACGGGGCCTGCATGTCGTCGTTGGAGATCAGGTACTTCGACCGCGCGAGCGCCTCGTAGTACTCCTGGGTGCCGCGGAGCACCGCGGTGCCGCCCTCGGGTACCGGCACCGACCAGTCGGTGACCGCCCACAGGTGCTCGCGGTCATCACCACGGCGGCGCAGTTCCTCCGCGATGCCGAGCGGGTTGTCCCCGCACTGCTTGCCCTTCCAGCTGATGAACAGGACCGCGTCTCGCAGCGGAGCGCTGCGGAGCAGCGCCGGGTAGAACCCGCGCCGCAGCGCGCGCCGGCCGAAGTTCCCCTGTTCCACCCGGCGCAGCTGGGGTCCGGCGGTGATCCGCGGGTTGTCGTCGCCGGTGACGAGGAGCCGGTACCACTTGCGCCCGGCCGCCTCCCGGTGGCCGGTCACGTCGGCCAGCCGGCCATGATCGTACTTCAGCTCCGCCAGCGCGTCGGCGCCGGTGCCGGCCGGGCGCACGGACAGGTTCCACCCGCCGTCCCGCAGCGGGATGGCCGAGCCGAAGAACGGCATCTGGTTCAGGTCGGCCTCGATGGTGAAGCGATCGCCGGTGACGGCGAAGCCGATGACGTGCGAGTCGGCTGACCCGATCCGGCGCAGCACGGTCTCGTACCGCTCGCCGGGGACCGCTCCCAGGAAGCTGCCGCGCAGCACCAGCCGGCCGCCGGGCTGCCACGCGTGCTCGTCGATCACCGGCCGCGGGGTGCGTTCTGCTATCACAAGGTCACCGTAGCGGCTCGGGCCGGCCACGGCCTCCCGGCCGGCGAACAGGTGCCTGGTCTCCGGCCGGCCGTCCGGCCACGCCACCCGGGCCCGGGGCCGTCCGGGCCGCTTGAGGTAGGCGTCCCAGGCCATCCCGTCGTCGACGGCCAGCTGGCCGGCCCGGTCCGCCACGTCGGCCGCGCCGGCCAGCTCGCCGAGCGGCACCAGGGCGCGGTACCGGCCCGGAGCATCGTGCGGCACCGCCGGGAAGCTTCGGGTCGCCGCCCCGCGGCTGCGCACCAGCACCAGCTGGGCCGCGGCCGGGGGTGCGCCGGCCGTCGCGGCGGCGCTCGCCGGGGCCGGGCTAGCCGGCCCGCCGGGTACCTCGACCTCGATCTCCACCGATCTCGGATCATGCCAGTTCACGGCGGTCACTACCGCGCCGAGCGGCCAGGCGGCCACGTTCAGGCCGAGGCCGGCCCAGCGGGCGCCGAACCGCAGGCCGGGCGCCACCTGGCGGGGCTCCGGCCGCTCGGCCCGGCCCGGCACCGGGGTGTGCACCCGGGCCGGGCGCCACACGCCGTGGCCGCGGACCAGCATGTAGCACTGCCACTCCCCGGGGCGGCGGAACCGCCGGGGGCTGACCGTGAACCGGAAGCCCGACCAGTCGTAGTTGTACCGGTCCTGCTCGGACAGCGCGGTGGCTTCCGGGTGGAAGAACGAGCGGGCCGGCCGCACCACGGGCAGGCGCCGGCCGGGCGGGCGCAGCACCACGATCTTGGAGGTGTTCCGGCGGCGCGCGATGTCGACGGACGGCACGTTGGCGCGGCCGGTCACGACCAGCTGATCGCTCCGGCCCTTCTTGTCGCGGTCCCAGGTGATGTCGTCCACGTGCATGTACGGGTCCAGGTCGCGCCAGTGCGGACGGAACACCCGGGCGGGGACTTTAACCGGGGGGGAATCAGGGTTTCGTCCCCCCGGGGTCGCAGAGCCCGGGGAGTCCGTCCGGAACGGCAGGTCGGCCCGGAGCCGGCCCCGGTGCCGGACTATCGGCACCTGGCGTACCGGCTGCTCTACCAGCCAGGCGGCCAGCTCGGCCAGCTGCGGCACCGCCCGGATCCGGACCAGGTAATAAGCGAGCTTGTGGGTCGCGGGCAGGCTGCGCAGCACCCGGCGGCCGACGTTGTCCAGGTAGCCGTTCACCAGGTCGACGAACTCGGCCCGGTATGCCTCGGTCACCTTGTGCAGGTCCTGGACGTAGAGCCACAGGTCGTTCTTGAGCGCCTTGAGCTGGTGCGCCCGCAGCAGCCGGCCGGAAGTACGCCCCGGGGAGTGCGCGGCGATGAACGAGTCGATGTCGTCCAGCGCGGTTATCCGGTCCCGCAGGTTGCTGATGCTGGTGCGGCTCTGCGTGATGGACAGCTTGCCCTGCGCGCGCTCGCGCCAGTAGTAGACGATGTCCGGGATCACGTCGACCGCCTTGGCCAGCACGTGAGCCTTGGTCATCAGCCGGAGGTCCTCCCAGACCACCTGCTCGGGGAAGGACAGCTGATGGGAATCCCAGAAGCTGCGCCGGAACAGCTTGTTCCAGACCGACACGTCGTACAGCAGCCGCGGCGTCCTGGTCACGTGCGTGCCGGTCTGCCTGCCCTTGAGCGCCAGCGCGTGCAGCGCCGACGGGTGGAGGCCCTTCGGGCCGACCCGCCACACCGCACCGCTCACGAAGTCCGAGCCCGACCGTTCGAGCGCGTGCAGCAGCAGCTCGTACGCGTTGGCCGGCAGCAGGTCGTCACCGTCGACGAAGGCCAGGAACTCCCCGCGGGCTTGCTCGACGCCCCGGTTGCGCGCGCCGCCCGGGCCGCCGTGTTCCGGCTGGATCAGCCTGAACCGCGGGTCGGCGGCCGCCTTGGCCCGGGCGATCTGAGCGCTGTGGTCGGTGGAGCCGTCGTCGACCATGATCACTTCCAGGTCGGGATGCGACTGGGCCGCGATCGAGTCCAGGCAGTCGCCGAGGTCGTCGGCGTTATTGAAGAACGCCACGACGACGCTGATCCGGGGGGTGGTCACGGGGCTGGTTCCTTGGCTCGTCATCGGGGGCTCGTCATCGGGGCTCGTCATCGGGGGGCTGGGCTCCATGGAGCTTCCCAGCCGAGTGCCACCGGGTCGTAGACGCGCTCCACGTAGATCTGGTGCCAGAGCGAGAACACGACCAGCAGCCATACCTGCCGCCAGGAGACCTCGGGGTCGTCGGCCCGGAAGCGGCGCAGGATGTCCACCGCGGCGCCCTTGTCCAGCCACTGGCCAGTCTGCGCCGAGCGGACCACCTGCTCCGCGAAACCATACATCCCGCCGCGCAGCCAGGGGCCGAGCGGCACCGGGAAGCCCAGCTTCGCCCGCTCCGCGGCGGCCTGCGGCAGCAGCTCGGTGATGGCTTCGCGCAGCGCGAACTTGGTGGTGCCCGCCGCCGTCTTCTCCACCCGGGCCAGCCGCGACGCCACCGCGAGCACCTCACGGTCCAGGAACGGCGTGCGCAGCTCCAGGCTGTGGGCCATGGCCATCCGGTCGGCCTTGACCAAGATGTCGCCCGGCAGCCAGGTGTTGACGTCGATCAGCTGCATGGTGGCCACGTCGTCCAGGCCGGCGTCGGCCGCCTGCCGGTACACCGGGTCGGTCACGTCGAACTCGGTGCCGTGGCCCATCCGGATCAGCCGGCTCGCCTCGTCACCGCGGAACACGTAGGCGTTCCCGATGTACCGCCGCCGCAGCGGCGTGGAGGTCCGGTTGAGCAGGCCCTTGCCCCGGGCCCCGGGCTTCAGCTCGGAGGCGACCCGGCCGATCGTGGCGCGCCCCCAGCCGGGCAGCGCTCCGCCCGCCCGGACCATCCCCGCCTGATGGTAAACGCCGTAGCCGCCGAAGAGCTCGTCGGCGCCCTCGCCGGACAGCACCACCTTGACGTGCTTGCGGGCCTCCCGGGCGGCGAACCACAGCGGGACCGCGGCCGCGTCCGCCATCGGGTCGTCCAGGTGCCAGATGATCTGGGGCAGGTTGGCCAGGAACTCCTCCGGGCCGATCACGTACGGGACGGACTTCACGCCGAGCGCCGTCGCCGTGGCCATCGCCTCGTCGATCTCGCTGTAACCCTGCCGCTCGAACCCGACGGTGAAGGTGAGCAGGTCAGGTACGGACTCGGCGGCGAGCGCGCACAGCGTGGCCGAGTCCACCCCGCCGGACAGGAACGCCCCGACCGGCACGTCGCTGCGCAGGTGGACGGCCACCGAGTCGCGCAGGGCGGCCAGGATCTTGTCCGGCGAGCTGGACGACGGGGACCGGGCCGGGCGCAGCTCGGGACGCCAGTACCGGAACACGTCGACCCGGCCGCCCGGCCGGGCGATGAGCACGTGCCCGGGCGGCAGCGCCCGCGCGGGCGGCACCAGGGTGGCCGGCGCGGGCACGTACTGGAACGACAGGTACCGGCGCAGCGCGTCCGGGTCGAGAGCGGTCACCTCGCCGGAGTCGGCCAGCGCCTTGCGCTCGGAGGCGAACCGGAGCTGGGGCCCGGACCGGGGACGCTGGCCACCCGCGGTCAGCGCGTAGAAGAACGGCTTGATGCCGAACGGGTCCCGCGCGCAGAACAGCTCCCGGTCGCGCCGGTCCCAGATCGCGAACGCGTACATCCCGCGGAGCTGGCGGACCACGTCCCGGCCGAGCCAGGCGAACATCTCCAGCAGCACCTCGGCCGCCGACCGGGTGCGCAGCCGGACGCCGCGGTCGATCAGCCGCTGGGCCAGCTCCACGTAGTTGTAGATCTCGCCGTCGAGCACCAGGACGACCCGGCCGTCCGCGGACGGCATCGGCTGGCGGCCGGCCGGCCCGCCATCGATGACGGCCAGCCGCCGGAACCCCACGGCCAGGTCGTGGTCGGCGAAGAAGTTCTCGTCGTCGGGCCCCCGGTGGGCGAGGCGCATGGCGGCACGACTGACCCACTCGGTGTCCGGCCCGGCCCCGTCGGCCAGGGCCAGGCAGCCGGTGATTCCGCCCATGGGTGCCGCCCAAACACTCGGGGTTCCTTCCCCGACCAGGTTACTTGGGCTGGAACCTGATCCCGCCGTCGAAGCGGATGACCTCGGCGTTCATGTAGTCGTTCTCGATCAGGGACCGGACCAGGTGGGCGAATTCATCCGCCCGTCCCATCCGCTTGGGGAACACCACCGGGGCCACCAGCTTCGCCTTGAACTCGTCGGCGTTGGGCGAGAACCCGTAGATCGGGGTGTCGATGATGCCGGGGCAGATCGTGTTGACCCGCACCCCGATGGCGCTGAGGTCACGCGCGGCGGGCAGGGTCATGCCGATGATGCCGCCCTTGGAGGCGGAGTAGGCGATCTGGCCGGTCTGGCCCTCGATGCCCGCCACCGAGGACGTGTTGACGACCACGCCGCGCTGCCCGTCCGCGTCGGCGGGCTCGGTCTTGGCCATCGCCGCGGCGGCGATGCGCATCAGGTTGAAGGTGCCGACCAGGTTGACCTGAATGACCTTCTGGTAGGCGCCGAGGTCGTGCGGCGTGCCGTCACGTCCGACGGTGCGCGACGCCCAGCCGATGCCGGCGCAGCTGACCGCGGTCCGCAGCGGGGCGCCGGCGGCTACCGCGGCGTCCACCGCGGCCTGGACCGATGCCTCGTCGGACACGTCGGTGCGGGCGAACTGGCCGCCGATGTCGTCGGCGATCTGCTTGCCGCGCTCCTCGTTCAGGTCGGCCACCAGCACGGTGGCGCCGGCCGCGGCCAGGATCCGCGCGGTCGCCTCGCCGAGTCCGCTCGCGCCGCCGGAAACGATCGCAGAAGTACCGTTGAGCTCCATGACCGGAGCATACCCGCCCCGGTCTTGCCCTACCGGGCGGTAGGGGCTGAAGTGCCACGGGCTGCCAACTCGTTCGGCTGATTTATGTCTTTCATGGTTTGTCAGAGGCAGAAGCTAAGGTCAGAGCATGACTAAGCTGCGCGGCAACCCGTGGGCGGTGCTGGTTGTCGTCTCGTTGGGCTTCTTCATGACGCTGCTCGACCTGACGATCGTGAACATCGCCATCCCCGACATGATCAACCGGCTGCACGCCTCGCTGGACGACGTGCTGTGGGTGCTCAACGCCTACGCGCTGGTGCTCGCCGTCCTGGTGATCACGGCCGGACGGCTCGGGGACCTGATCGGGCCGCGCACCATGTTCGTGGCCGGGATCGCGGTGTTCACGGTCGCCTCGGCGGCGTGCGGGTTCGCACCCAGTCCCGCCTGGCTGATCGCCTTCCGGGCGGTCCAGGGGATCGGCGCGGCCATGCTGATGCCGCAGACGCTGGCCATCGTGACCATGACGTTCCCGCCCGAGCGGCGCGGGGCCGCGTTCGGCATCTGGGGGGCGGTGGCCGGGCTGGCCACGATCGCCGGGCCCACCCTGGGCGGGCTGCTCGTCACCGCGTTCGACTGGCGCTGGATCTTCTTCGTCAACCTGCCGATCGGGGCCGCCGTCCTGGCCGTGACCTTCTTCATCATCCCGGGCTTCCAGCCGGGCCGGCGGCACCGGTTCGACATCCTGGGCGTGGCGCTGGCCAGCCTGGCCCTGCTCGCGATCTGCTACGGGCTGGTGGAGGGACAGCGCTACGACTGGGGCACGGTCACCTCGTTCATCTCCATCCCGCTGATCCTCGCCGTCGGCGTGGTGCTGCTCGGCGCCTTCGGCTGGGTCGAGAAGACCCGGCAGGACCGCGAGCCGCTGGTCCCGTTCGTCCTGTTCCGCAGCAGGAACTTCACGCTGATGAACTGGGTGTCCGGCACGCTGTCGATCGGGATGCTCGGCATCTTCCTGCCGTTCACCATCTACCTGCAGTCCGCGCTGGGCTTCTCGGCGCTGAAGGCGGGCCTGACCATGGCGCCCTCCTCGGTGGTGATGATCATCCTCGCGCCGATCCTCGGCCGGCTGACGGACAAGATCGGCGGCAAGTACATCCTGATGACCGGCCTGAGCTTGTTCGCGGTGGGCATGGGCTGGGCGGTGCTGATCGCGACTCCGCATTCCGCCTGGTACGACTTCCTGGCCCCGATGGTCGTGGCCGGCCTCGGCATGGGCGGCACGTTCCCGCCGATGACCACGACGGCGATGAGCGAGGTCGATCCGAGGATGGCCGGCGCGGCCTCCGGCGTGCTCAACACGACCCGCCAGGTCGGCTCGGTCATCGGCACCGCCGCGGTCGGCGCCCTCCTGCAGAACCGGCTGGTCAGCTCGCTGACCGGCCGGGCCACGGCGGTCTCGGCCAGCCTGCCGCCGCCAGCCCGCGGACCGTTCGTCAGCGGTTTCCGCCAGGCCGCCGCCAGCGGCCTGATCGGCGCTCCGGCCCGCTCCGCCGCCCCGGCCGGCACCTCGCCGGGGCTCGCGGCCCAGCTGCGCCGGCTCGGGGCCGAGGTCTTCCCCCAGGGTTACGTGGTGGCGATGCGGTGGACCATGATCCTGCCGATCTCCGTGGTCGCCCTGGCCGCGGCCAGCTGCCTCGCGCTGCGAAGCAAGGCCGGCGGCCAGGACGGCGCCACGGCGGCGGCCGCGGACTCCGGTCAGATGGCCGGGACCATCAGCTCGCCCGGCTCATCGGGCTCACTGGGCCAGAGCCCGGGCAGCTCGTCGGGGACGGCCTGGTAACCGTCCGGCTCGAACGGGAACTTGTCCGCGAACACCGGCTCCAGGTCGGTGAGCCAGCTGGCGGACGGGTCGAACCGGGCGAAGAACGGCCGGCCGGCCAGCCCCGGGTCACGGGCCTGGATCATGTGCAGTACGAAGACCTTGTAGCCCGCCACCTCGGCCACGCCGTCGATGCACACCTTCCCCGGCGTGGCTGACATGGACGGGCCGCGGACGGTTCGCGCCAGGCCGGATACGCCCTGGTAGGCGTCGCGGAAGATGTCGTAGGCGCGGGCCAGCGGCACCGCGAAGTAATCCTGCGGGCCGGTGTCCCGCTCCACGAACATGTAATAGGGGATCAAGCCCATCCGGACCTGCGTCCGCCACATGGACTGCCACGTCCGCGGATCGTCGTTGATCGACCGGATCAGCGGCGCCTGGGTGCGGATCACCGCGCCGGTGCCGGAGATCCGGCGCACCGCCTCGGCCAGCACCAGCGGCTCGAGCTCGCGCGGGTGCGAGAAGTGCGCCATCACCGCGAGGTTCCGGCCCGAGGCGACCACCTCTTCGAACAGCCGCAGGGTGGCGTCGGCGTCCGGGTCGGTGACGAACCGCTGCGGCCAGTAGGCCAGTGACTTGGTGCCGATCCTGATCGACTCGACGTGATCCAGGCCGTTGCGCGGGTCGATGAGCGGCTCCAGGTACCGGCGGAGCACCGCCTCGCCCATGATCATGGGGTCGCCGCCGGTGATCAGGACGCTGGTCACCTCGCGATGCTCGGCCAGGTAGGCGACCAGTGTGCCGATGTCGTCGGTAGCCATCTTCAGCTCGGGCTCGTCCACGAACTGCGCCCAGCGGAAGCAGTAGGTGCAGTACGCGTGGCAGGTCTGGCCCTGGCGGGGGAAAAACAGCACCGTCTCCGGGTACTTGTGCTGCAGGCCCGGCAGCGGCCTGCCGTGCAGGGTGGGCGCGTTCAGCAGCAGCTGGCCCGCCGGGTGGGGATTCAGCCTCATCCTTATCTCGTGCGCGGCCGCGCGCAGGGCGCTCTCGGGGGCGCCGTCGTCGATCAGGCCCGCGAGCCGCTGTACGTCCGCCTCGGGCAGCATGTCCGGCTGCGGGAAGACGAGGCGGTAGATCGGGTCGTCCGGGGCCGCGTCCCAGTCGATCAGGTTCTCGACCACGTACGCGTTCGTCCGGAACGGCAGCACGGTCGCGACCGCCCGGACCGCCAGCCGCTCCCTCGGTGACAGGCCCGCCCGCTGGACGAGCATGTCGAGGTGTTTCGCCGAGTAAGCGCGAAAGCCGCGGCCCCCCGGCCGCGCCTGCGGTATGACCTGCTGAATATCAGTCACGCCTTCTCCCTCCGTTTGACGCGCCGGGCGCTACGTTGCGCCGCGAACGCGTGAAAATAGCCCCAAAAACCCGCTCCCCAGCGGTTCCCCCGCCTGCCCCGCGCCATCTGCCTAACGCATGACGATAACTGCTCCCGCCGGTTATTACGCACCGGCGGCCTCGTTAGTTCCGATTGCCGTTCCGCCTTTGTGCCGTTGAGATAATTACCATGTTTCGCAGCCAGCATTCGACCGGATCACAGCAAGTTCCAAGAACGTAGTTTTTTAGTCGGCTGCAATACCTGCTTTTTAGCCGTATAATGCCGGGCCCGTTCCGGCCCAGCCCGGGGCCGCGCCGTTACCACGGGCCAGCCCCGCCCGAACCGCTCGTCAGGGCCATAATGGGGCCACCAGTCCGGCACTGGAGGTGAAGGACACGCTAGGTATGACGCACCGTCCGCGGCCGTGCACCGGGGTGACCCGCTGAGCACCGGACCGGACGGCCAGGAGCGGTCCGTGCCCCCGGACGGCGAGACCGGCCCGGATGGCCGCCGGGAGCCCGGCCCCGCCGGGGCCGGCCCGGGACGCCCGGGCTATAGCCCGGTGCGCGCGGGACCCAGCTCGGAACGTCCGGCGCGCCCGGCCCCCGGCGCGACCCGCCCGGTGATCGCGGTGGACGCCATGGGCGGCGACCACGCCCCCGTCGAGATCGTGGCCGGGGCGCTCGCGGCCCAGCGCGAGCACGGCATCCGGGTGCTGCTGACCGGGCCCGCCGCCCGGCTGCGCCAGGTGCTCGGCGGGATGGGGGCCATCGACGAGATCCAGATCGTGCCGGCCGAGGACAACCTGGCCATGAGCGAGGGCGCGCTGGCCAGCCTGCGCCGCCCGCGGTCGAGCGTGGCGGTGGCGTGCCAGCTGGTCCGGCGCGGCGACGCGGCCGCCGTGGTCTCGGCCGGGTCGACCGGCGGCGTCGTGGCCACCGCGCGGCTGCGGCTGCGCTCCCAGCCGGGCGTGCTGCGGCCGGGGCTCGCCGTCGTGCTGCCGACCCGCCCGGGCCGCACGGTGCTGATCGACGCGGGCGCCACCGCCGACCCCAAGCCGGAGATGCTGGTCCAGTTCGGCCAGCTCGGCGTGGCCTACGCGCAGACCGCGCTGGGCGTGCTCGCGCCCCGGGTGGGACTGCTCACGATCGGGACCGAGCCGGGGAAGGGCAACAAGTTCACCCGGCGCGCGCACGAGCTGCTGGCCAGCGACCCGCCGCACGGCGCGCTCCCGCTGAGCTTCGCCGGCAACGTGGAGGGCGGCGCCTTGCTGGCCGGCCAGCTCGACGTGATCGTGACCGACGGCTTCACCGGGAACGTGGCCCTGAAGACGCTCGAGGGCTCGATCCGGTTCGCCGCGGCTGAGCTGCGCACGGCGGTCACCGGCACGCGCACCGCCCGGGCCGGCGCGTTCCTGCAGCGCCGCGGCCTGCGGGAGCTCAGCGCCCGGCTCGACGCGGAAAGCTATGGCGGAGCCGTGCTGCTCGGCCTGGGCGGCACCGTGGTGATCGCGCACGGGGCCAGCACCGCCCGCGCCGTCACCTCCGCCTGCGTGCTGGCGGCGGACCTGGCCCGCGGCCAGATCACCGAGAAGATCACGCAGCGGCTGGGCCCGGGTCGCTCGGCCGCCCGCGGCGGCCACTTCCTGCGCCGCCCGTTACCGAGCCGCGGTTATTGCGCCCGGCCGGGCTCGGGCCGCCGATAAACTTGGGTCATGGCCGATCCACAGCAGGTTCTCGCTCAGCGGGTGCACGACGCCATCGTCGCGTCGTTCGGCCCGGACTACGGCGACGCCGACCCGCTGATCCGGCCTTCCTCGTTCGCGGATTTCCAGGCTAACGTGGCCCTGCCGCTCGGCAAGCGGCTGCGCCGTCCGCCCCGGGAGGTAGCCGCCGAGCTGGCCGCCCGGCTGGACGTGGCGGACATCTGCGCCGACCCGGAAGTCAGCGGGCCCGGCTTCATCAACCTCACCCTGCGCGACGACTGGATCGCCGCCCAGGCCTCGCGGATGCTCGGCGACCCCCGGCTCGGCCTCGAGCTGACCGGACACCCGCAGACGGTGGTGGTGGAGTACTCCTCGCCCAACGTGGCCAAGGAAATGCACGTCGGGCACCTGCGCACCACCATCGTCGGCGACGCCATCGCCAGCGTCCTGGAGTTCGCCGGGCACCGGGTGATCAGGGACAACCACGTCGGCGACTGGGGCACCCCTTTCGGCATGCTGATCGAGCACCTGCTCGACGTGGGCGAGGAATCGGCGGACGCCGAGCTGCTGACGACCGACCCGAACGCGTTCTACCAGGCGGCCCGGTACAAGTTCGACAACGACCCCGCGTTCACCGAGCGGGCCCGGAGCCGGCTGGTGCGGTTGCAGGCCGGGGACCAGGACACGCTGGCCATCTGGCAGCGCCTGGTGGACATCTCCCGCGGCTACCTGCATCAGGTCTACACCCGGCTCAGGGTGAGCCTGACCGACGACGACATCCGCGGCGAGAGCTTCTACAACGACCTGCTCGCGGACACCGTCGCCATCTTGGTGGAGAGGGGCATCGCGACCGAGAGCGAGGGCGCGCTGTGCGCGTTCCCGTCCGGCTTCACCGGCCGTGAGGGCAAGCCGCTGCCGCTGATCATCCGCAAGAGCGACGGCGGCTACAACTACGCCACCACCGACCTGGCCGCGATCCGCTACCGGGTGGACAAGCTCAGCTGCGACCGGGCCGTGTACGTGGTCGGCTCCGAGCAGGCCCTGCACTTCCAGATGGTCTTCGCGGTGGCCCGGGAGGCCGGCTGGATCCCCGACGGCGCCCGCTTCGAGCACGCCCAGATCGGCATGGTGCTCGGCGAGGACGGCAACCGGCTCAAGACCAGGGAAGGCGAGACCCCCAAGCTGGCCGGGCTGCTCACCGAGGGCATCGACCGGGCCCGCGGCATCCTGGACGAGGTGGACGCGGCCTCCCGGTTCGGCCCGGCCGAGCTCGACGCGGTGGCCGAGGCGGTCGGTATCGGCGCGGTGAAGTACGCCGACCTGTCCACCGCCCGGGAGAGTGCCTACCTGTTCGACTGGGACCGGATGATCTCGTTCCGCGGCAACACCGGGCCGTACCTGCAGTACGCGACGGCGCGGATCCGGTCGATCTTCCGCCGCGCGGACGCGGGCGCCGCCGGCGTCGCCGGTGCGCAGGAGGACGAGCTGGCGGGGGCGGCGGAGGCCGCCGCCCGGGCGGTCGGCGTGACGTTGACGGCGGCCCCGGAGCGGGCGCTGGCGCTGCGGCTGCTCAGTTTCGGCGCGATGGTGACCCAGCTCGGCGAGACCGCCGAACCGCACCGCATGTGCGCCTACCTGTTCGAGGTGGCCAGCTTGTTCACCACGTTCTACGAGGAGTGCCCGGTGCTCAAGGCGGAGTCCGAGTCGCTGCGGGTCAGCCGGCTCGCGCTCTGCGCGCTCACGCTGGACGTGCTGGCCCGCGGGCTCGGCCTGCTCGGCGTGCCGGTTCCCGAGCGGATGTAGCCGGGAGCTGGCTGCGCGGGCGGGGCTCAGCTGAGGCAGAGCTCAGCTGAGGGTGGAGGCGATGACGACCGGGGTGCCCCGGCCCAGGAAGAAGACGCCCGGGTAGCCGGCGGTATGGAAGCCGGCGTTGGGGTTCCCCCGGAACCTGGAGTGCTCGATCCGCAGCGTGCCGGTCCTGTCGTTGCTGACGAAGAACACCGCCCCGCCGCCTTCGGTGGCCTTGTTGCCGGTGATGACCGTCCTGTCGATCGTCACCGTGTAGCTGTTCCCGTCGGTGTAGATGGCCCCGCCGCTGCCGCCTCCCGGCGTGCCCGCCTGGGCCGGGTTGGCGCCCCGGCCGATCGCCCGGTTACCCGTGAAGGTGCTGCCCTGGATCACCCAGGAGACCCCGATACTGCTCAGGGCGCCGCCGTTGGAGCACACGCCACCGGTGAAAGTGCTCCCGGTGATGGAGACCGGGCGGTTCTGGTACTGGCTCAGCGCCCTGATCGCCGCCCCGCCGAGATCCGGGCCGCTGGCGTCACAGCGGTTACCGGTGAAGTGCGAGCCGGTGACCTTCAGCTGGCCGCCACGGTCGAAGATGGCCCCGCCGCCCCCGCCGTCGAAGAGCTGGCCGGCGGAATTGCCGTTCGCGAACGTCATGTTCCGCACGGTCAGGACCGGGGTGGACTGATCCTGGCAGTGAGCGGTCGTCCACCCCTGGGCCGGGTCACAGGTGTCCAGGTAGAGGATCCGCCGGACGCCGCCGCCGCTCAGCGTCACCTTGCCGCCCCCGTCGAGGACGACCCGGGAGCTGGTGTTGCGGACCTTGGCGGTGGCCTTCATCACGATGGTCACCGGACGCGGGCCGCATGAGAACGTGATCACCCCGCCCGCGGCGACCGCGCGGACCACGGCCTGCGAGGTGCAGCTGGCCGGGGTGCCGTGACCGATCACGTGGCCGGAATGAACAGCGCTCACCGCTGGGGCCGGCGAGCTGGCCGTCCGGCGGAGGGTCCGCGGTGCCGTCGCCGCGGCTGCCGCCGCTCCGCCGGTCCGGGTCGCGCCGGCCCCGGGCGTGCGCTGACGCTTCTCAGGGTGACGGCTGGGCTGAGCAGGCTGACTCACGGCCGGCTGCGACGACGGGGGCGCGGAGCTGGCCAGCACGACCGCGCGGGTGGTCGTCTGAGCCGCCCCGGAAGCACCGCTGGACGTCCCGCACGCCGCCAGGGCAACCGCCGACGTGAGGACGGCCAGCAGGACACCCGCCTTGCTGGTGAGACGCATAAGGACAGACGGTAGCAACGGGGCAGGTGACAAGGGCCGTTTTCGCCCCTATGAGGCCGAGACGCACGGGCCGGCCGCCGGGCCCGGCTTGCCTGGCGCAGTCTGGCGGGCATGCCGGTTTACCGGGCGGATGTAACCGGGAGCTGAACTCCCCCTTCTGGCCGGCTCTTTCTCCTTCGGCACCCGTCGTGAGCATGTGAACCCACGAACGTACTGCTTACGCCGGACCGGTTTCCGGGCTGGGCAGCGGCCAATCGGGCAATCTCGGACGCATGGACACGGACGGGCCGTCCATCGGCTATCACGAACACCATTGGCCCGAACAGTCTTATCCGGACGCGCGAAGCGGGCGCGTCGTCCCTGGAACGAGGAGGCACTTATGATGGCCCGCGCTCGACGTTACGGGAAGAGTTCGGTCAAGACCCGGGTCGGCATCGCGACCGCGCTACTGGCTGGCGGAGCTGTGGCGGCAGCAGCCGTCCTGGCCAGCGGCCACGGGGTGGCAGCGACCGCCACGTCGGCCGCCTACTCGACCGGCTTCGGCAACGAGGGAAACACCCTCAGCTCGGCGATGAGTAACTGGAATGGTTCCAGGCAGAATTCTTACGCCGCGCTCGCCGGGCTCACCCAGGCCCGGCAGTTCAGCCAGACGAGTCACCGAGGCAAGGTGCTCGCCGTGCAGCGCGGCATCGTCGTCCTGGCCACGAAGAAGTTCCTGATATTGCAGTCGGCCAACGGCTCGCTGCATCTGTGGCTGCTGACCGGCAGGACGCAGTTCCAGAATGTCTCGGCCACGACCGCGGGCATGAGGGCGATGACCGCGAGCCCCAGCGCGGCGCGGCAGGCGATGGTCTCGGGCAACATGCTCCCGTCGACCACGCTGCTGGCTGGCAGCCCCACCACGGCGGCGGCCATGCTGACGCCGACCCCGGCGGCGCAGGCCGTCACCGTCCAGATAGCGAATACCAACCTCACCGTGACGGTCACCGTGACCAGGAGCACGGCCACGGTGTCCCAGACGGCTACTACCCCGCTGAACAGGATGCCCGCCTGGAGCCCGGTCACGTTCACCCAGGGCGCGTGGATGGCTCCGAACATGGTCGCCCGCGGTGACCTGGCGCTGGTCACCGGGACACGGTCACACTGGACGCTGAAGGCCCAGCTCGTCCTGTTCGCCCCGCTGACCACCGCCGACGTCGGCGGCCGGGCGGCGGTCCCGGCCACCCCGGTCACGCAGCCAACCGCAGTGGCGACCCACTGGTGAGACCAGCCAGTCAGTCTGAGCCGGCGCACCCGCGTTCCATGCGGGTGCGCCGGCACCGGCCTGCCTCCCCTAACTTCGCCATGGTAGATACGCATGACATCTCCCCTGTCCCCGAGGACCCGCAGGTACTGCGCTGCGGCGACCTCGTGCTCGACGAGGCCCGGTGGACGGTGCACCGGGCCGGGACGCTGGTGGACCTGTCCCCGACCGAGTTCCGCCTGCTGGGCTGCCTGCTGCGGGATCAGGGCAGCGTGCTGAGCCGGACGCAGCTCCTGCAGCAGGTGTGGGGCCGCGGGTACGCCGGCCGGTCCCAGGTGGTGGAAACCTACGTCAGCTACCTGCGGCGCAAGCTCCACCAGCTCGGACCGCCCCTCATCCACACCCGCCGCGGCGCCGGCTACCTGATCTGCGCGCCGGACCTGGGCGCGCCGGAGCCCGGCCGGGAAACCTCACCGCCCGCCGTCTCGCGTCCGGGAAGCGGATGACGTAGGCTCGGGAACGGGTTCGCACAACCGCAGGCTCAGGAGGCGGACATGGACGGACTCATCTTGCTGGTGTTCATCTGCGCCATTCTGGCGTTCGGATGGACGCGTATCCGCGGCAAGATGAAGCTCAGCGTGTCGGGGAAGCACTGGCTGGCACCGATTATCGTGATCGGCGTGGTCTTGCTCCTGATGTACTCGTCGCACGTCAGCCACTGACGTAGCGCGCCGTCAGGACCCGCCGCCGCTGCGCGGCATCTCGAACCAGACCGCCTTGCCTTCCGGGGTCGGCCTCGATCCCCACCGGGTCGCCAGCTGCTCGACCAGGTAGAGGCCGCGGCCGCCCTCGTCGGTCTCCCCCGCGGTGCGGATCCGGGGCAGCCTCAGGTCGGGGTCGAAGACCTCCACCCACACCGAGGTCGCACCGCGCCGCAACCGCACCGCGAACTCGCGCGGGCCAGGCTCCGCCGTGACCTCGGGCAGCGCGTCGGGCCAGGCGGCGGCGCCCGCCGCGACGGGAGCCGCCTGAGCGGGCACGGAAGCCCGCCTGGCCGCGGCCGATGACAGCCCAGCCGACCCGGACGCCCCCGTAGGGGCGGACACCGTACTGGCGGACACCGTACTGGCGGACACGGGCCGGGGACCGGCCGCGGCGCCGACCGGTGCGGCCATCATCAGCGGCTCCATGTCGAAGTTCCGCCCCCGGCCCGGGCTGGGCGTTTCCGAGGCATGCAGGACCGCGTTGGTGACCACCTCGGAGACCAGCAGGCAGGACAGCTCGGCCTGCCCGGAGTCCATGCCCCAGGACCGGAACGTCTCGGCGGCCAGCCGCCTGGCCTCGGAGACCATGATCGGCTCGGCCGGGAAGGTGCGCTCGACCGAGGCGAGCTCGGACGGAGACGACTGCACCACCAAGATGGCCATGTCGTCATCGATGTCCCCGGGTACGGCGTATTCGGCCGCGGTGGCCACCGAGTCGGCGTCCCCGCTGGCGGCGGCCGCGCGCACCGCTTGCTGCAGCATCAGCACCGCTTCGGCCTCGGTGTAGTGACCGGAGCCGTCGGCGCGGGTCCGGCGGTCGGTCAGGCCATCGGTGTAGAACACCAGGATGGCCCCGGGCGGCATGGGGATCGTCTCTTCCTTGTAGGTGGGCAGCCCCCGGATGCCCTTGCCGCGCACGCCGAGCAGGACCCCCTTGTGCTGGAACTCGAGCTGCCGCACCTGGCCGGCGCTGATCAGCAGCGGGGCGTCGTGACCCGCGTTCGCGAAGGTCAGTTCCCTGGACCAGGCGTCGTAGATCATGTAGATGCAGCTGGAGGTGGGCGGGTCCCCGACGGTGACCCCGTGCTCGTCGGCCGGGGCCAGCGAGCGGCACCAGTCGTCGAGCTTGCGCATGATGTCGGCGGGCGACTTCTCGTCCTGGGCGAACGCGCGCAGCGCCGCGCGCAGCTGGCCCATGGTCGCGGCCGCCCGGGCCCCCCGGCCCTCGACGTCGCCGATGACGATGCCTACCCGCCCGGCCGCCAGCGGGATGATGTCGTACCAGTCGCCGCCTACCTGCGTCTGGATCCCCTGGCCCTGCGTCTCGAGCGGCTTGGCCGGCACGTACCGGCAGGCGACCTCGAGGCCGTCAAGCTCCGGGATCGCCTGCGGCAGCAGGCTCTTCTGGAACGCCAGCGCGGTCTGCCGCTCGGTCTCGAACAGCATCGCGTTGTCGATGGCGATGGCCACCCGGCTGGCGATGGCGCCGATCAGGTCCCGGTCCGGGTCGTCGTAGTGCCGCTCGCCGCGCTCGGTCAGCCTGGACAGGGCCAGGCTCATCACGCCCAGCAGCTCGCCCCGGGCGTAGAGCGGCGCCGCGATGACCGAGGTCAGCCCGGCCTCGTGCGCCGCCGACATGCTCTCGGGGCTGGGTGCCGGATAGTACTCGCGCTCCAGGTCGTTGATGGCGATCGGGTCGAGCCTGGTCATCGCCTGGTGGCAGAAGTGGCCGTCCGGGTAGTGGATCTGCTCGCCCACCTGGGCCCAGGTTCCCGGCGGGGGCACCCACTCGCTGGCGTGCCGCATGGCGCGGCGGAACAGCTGCTCCCCCTGGAACAGGTCGATGAAGCAGTGATCGGCGAACTGCGGCACCAGGATCTCCGCCACGTGCTTGAGCGTGGTGCCGATCTCCAGCGAGCCGGCCAGCCGCTCGCCCACCCGCTCGAGCAGGGCGATCCGGTCCTGCTGGCCCTGGCCGTCACGCCCGCTGGCCTCCCGGGCCAGGATCACCATTCCGTCGATGTCGCCGCCCGGATGCCGCAGCGGCACGGCCAGGACCCGGATGAGCACCCGCGACCCGTCGCCGCGGGTACTCTCCACCGTGCCTTCCCAGGACCGGCCGCGCAGCACCTGACCGTTCAGATCCCCGGTCCGGCGCACCTCGCCGTCGGCGAACAGGCCGAGGGACTCCACCGGGCAGCCGGCCAGCCGGGCGGCGTCACCGGGGATCCGGAAGAGCCGCGCCGCGAAGTCGTTCAGGTAGATCAGGTTACTCAGCCGGTCGGTGACCACGACGGCGATATCGGCATGGCCGAGCACCATGTCGGCGGGGAGGTAGGCGCCGAAAGCCGCGTCACCCCAGCCCGTCACGCCCGTGCTCCCCGGCCCAGGCAGCGTTTCCGGTCGATATCGTCACGCTCCGGCCACCGTTTGACACCCGCTGTTAGTAGACACGAAAATGTGCCCGGCGATCTGACTGGGGAGCTCAGTCGGGATAGTGTCCGTCGAGTCGCCGGCTGTCACCCGTACACCATCGTCGCCTGCCATGAGAATCACCTCGCGTCCGGGTTGTATCCCGACGCGCTTGAGTTTAAGCATCAAAACAAGATCACTCTGAATTTGCTCGCCAATTCGGCGGATCACTACCGGCGTGTCGCCTGGTGTTGCCACCTTTGTCATCGCCTCACCCGCCTCATTCGTGGCCGTGCGCACGCGGGCGAGGGCCTCTTCGGGCAGCCCGAGTTCGACCAGCCCGGGAATGAGGTTGCCGTGCGGGCAGCACACCGGGTAGCCGAGCAACTCGAGCAGGCGGCGCTCCACGCTCTCCGAGATCACGTGCTCCCACCGGCACGCCTCGATGTGCACCTCCTCCCAGGGCAGCTTGATGACGCCGACCAGCAGGCACTCGGCTAGCCGGTGCTTGCGCATGACCCTGGTGGCGAGCGTGCGTCCGGTGTCGCTCAGCGAGAGCTGCCGGTCCCCGGCCACGTGCAGCAGGCCGTCGCGTTCCATCCGGGCCACCGTCTGGCTGACGGTCGGACCGCTCTGGGTGAGCCGCTCGGCGATGCGCGCCCGCAGCGGGACGACGCCCTCCTCCTCAAGTTCGAAGATGGTGCGGAGGTACATCTCCGTCGTGTCTATGAGCCCCTGGGCTGTCAACTCCTCATCCTCCTGCTTGTGATGCTATGCGCAGGCGCTAAGGGGAAATGCGCTCGACGACCCAGCCGCCGCCGTGGCGCCGGTAGCGCAGCCGGTCATGCAGGCGGAACGTGCCTGCCTGCCAGAATTCCACCGTTTCGGGCACCAGTACATAGCCACCCCAGAAATCGGGCATCGGGATGACGGCCGGCGGCGGCCAGCGCCGCTCGAGCTCGGCCACCCGGTCGTCGAGTTCCGCGCGCGATCCGATGACCTGCGACTGCCTGCTGGCCCAGGCGCCGAGCTGCGACTGGCGCGGCCGGGACCGGTAGTACGGCTCGCTGTCCGCCTGCGACAGGATGCGCACGCCGCCCTCGGCGGTCACCTGGCGTCCCATGGCGAACCAGGGGAAGACCACGCAGGCCCGCTGGTTCGCGGCCAGGTCCTTCCCCTTGCGCGAGGTCCGGTTGGTGTAGAACGTGAAGCCCTCGGGATCGTGCGCCTTCAGCAGCACGGTGCGGGCCCGCGGCAGGCCGTCGCCGGAGACCGTGGCGAGCACCATCGCCGTGGGCTCGGGCAGGCTCCGTGCCCGCGCGTCCGCCATCCACCGGGCGAACTGCGTCATCGGGTCGTCGGCCAGCACGTCCTCGGTGAGGCCGGGCAGGCCGTCCGTGCTGGACGACAGGCTGTCCGTGCTGGACGGCAGGCTGCCCGTGCCGGACGGCAAGCTGTCCGTGCTGGACGGCAAGCTGCCCGGCCCGGTGCCGGAGTTCCGGCCGGCCGCGCCGGGATCACGCTGCGTCGTGTCCATAGGTAATGATCCTCACACCTGTTACGGCTACCGCAACCCTGGTCAGGGCGGTTGAATGGTAACGCTGGAATGGCCCCTGCCGCTTATCGACGTGGTTTTACGGCTCGGCGGGGTATTGGCACAGCACAGGCCATGAGGTGCCCTCTGACACCCCTGAGGACGGAGAGAGGAACCCGATGCCGGACTTCAAGCCGGGCCTTGAGGGCGTCATCGCCTTCGAGACGGAAATCGCCGAGCCGGACAAAGCGGGTGGTTCGCTCCGTTACCGCGGTGTCGACATCGAGGAACTCGTCGGTCGTGTCTCTTACGGGCATGTCTGGGGTCTTCTGGTCGACAATGCCTTCGCACCCGGGCTGCCGCCGGCCGAGCCCTACCCCATTCCGGTCCACTCCGGCGATATCCGGGTCGACGTGCAGAGCGCCCTGGCCATGCTCGCGCCGGCCTGGGGGCTACGGCAGCTCCTGGACATCAGCGACGAGCAGGCCCGCGAGGACCTCGCCCGGGCCTCGGTGATGGCGCTGTCGTTCGTGGCGCAGGCCGCCCGCGGCGTCGGGCTGCCGATGGTGCCGCAGCGCCTGGTGGACCAGGCCGGCACGATCACAGAGCGGTTCATGATCCGCTGGCGCGGCGAGCCGGACCCGCGGCACGTCAAGGCGGTCGACGCCTACTGGACGTCGGCGGCCGAGCACGGCATGAACGCCTCGACGTTCACCGCCCGGGTGATCGCCTCCACGGGCGCCGACGTGGCCGCCGCCCTGTCCGGGGCGGTCGGCGCGATGTCCGGCCCGCTGCACGGCGGCGCGCCCGCCCGCGTCCTGGGCATGATCGAGGAGGTCGAGCGGACCGGCGACGCCGAGGGCT